>Ga0070741_10006673_pt1 | contig 24579 bp, 32 predicted proteins | sample Coa_R1_4_FD_66440 | JGI IMG/M metagenome (GOLD analysis project Ga0070741, IMG submission 66440) | Surface soil microbial communities from Centralia Pennsylvania, which are recovering from an underground coalmine fire - Coalmine... | ecosystem: Environmental > Terrestrial > Soil > Unclassified ... | reverse complement strand
GTGGAGCGCATCTTCGGCTTCCGGCACGTGATCGAGGTCTACAAGCGGGAGCACGAGCGCGTCTACGGTTACTACGTGCTGCCGTTCCTGTACGGCGACCGCCTCGTCGGCCGGGCCGACCTGAAGACGGACCGGAAGGAGGGCGTCCTGCGGGTCAAGGCGCTCCACCTCGAGCCGGGCGTGCGGCACTCGAGCGCGCTCGACGAGGCGTTCGACCGCGCGGCGCTTCGGCTGGCGCGGGCGATCGGCGTCGAGAAGGTCGAGCGCTGACCGAGCCCGCGCTCGAGCAGGCGCGCAGGATCGCCGTCCGGGCCCAGCTGCTCGACGGTTCGGCGAAGAGCGTGCTCGAGACCGTTCGGCGCCTCGCCTTCCTCCAGCTCGACCCGATCTCGACCGTCGCCCCGGCGCAGCACCTCGTCATGTGGAGCCGGTTCGGCTCGTCGTACGACCCTGCCGAGCTCGACCGCCTGCTCTGGAAGACGCGGAAGCTCGTCGAGTGGAACGCGTACGTCTACCCGATCGAGGACGTGCCGTATCTCAAGGCGCTCATGCGCCGCCGCGACCGCGCGCTCGACCGCCGGATCATCGCGTGGCTCAAGGAGCACGCCGCCTTCCGCCGCTACGTCCTCCGCGAGCTCGATCGCCGCGGGCCGCTCCTCTCACGCGAGATCGAGGACCACGCGGGCCACAGGCGCGAGGCGCACCGCTGGTGGGGCGAGCGGAAGATGGGCTTGATGCTCGGCCTGCTGAACGCCCGCGGCGACGTCGCCGTCGTGGGGCGGCAGGGGAAGCAGCGGATCTGGGACCTCGCCGAGCGGTGGTACCCGGAGACGGAGAAGGTGCCGCTCGCGGCGGCGAAGCAGCACTTCGTCGAGCGCAGGCGACGCGCGCTAGGCGTCTGGCTCGAGAAGGGCCGCCTCCACGTCCATCCCGGGGCCGACGACCGGCCCGTGCCGAGGCGGACGACGCTCCTCGGGCCGTTCGACCGGCTGATCCACGACCGCGACCGGGCCGAGCGCCTCTGGGACTTCTTCTACCGGATCGAGATCTACGTCCCCGCGGCCAAGCGCGAGTACGGCTACTACGTGCTCCCGATCCTCCACGGCGACCGGCTGATCGGCCGGGTCGACCCGTTGCACGACAAGAAGGCGGGCGTGCTCCGGGTGAACGCGGTCTACGCGCAGCCGGATGCGCCGCCGGAGGCCTGGCCCGAGATCGAAGCGGCGCTCGGCGACATGGCCCAATGGGTCGGCGCCGCGAAAGTCGCGCTACCGCCCCTGCCGAAGCCCTGGCGCTAGCCGCCCGGCGCCTAGAATCGAACCGTGGACTTCGAGACCCGCGCCATCCACGCCGGCCAGGAGCCTGACCCGGCCACGGGCGCGGTCACCGTCCCCATCTACCAGACCTCGACGTACGTGCAGGAAGAGGTCGGAGTCCACAAGGGCTACGACTACTCGCGGGTCGCGAACCCTACGCGCACGGCGCTGCAGGAGTGCCTCGCGTCGCTCGAGGGCGCGGACCACGGCGTCGCGTTCTCGTCCGGGCTCGGCGCCACGACGACGATCATGCACCTCGTCAACCCCGGCGAGCGCGTCGTCTGCGTGAACGACGTCTACGGGGGCGTCTACCGCATGTTCAGCCAGGTGTACGAGCCAAAGGGCTACGTGTTCGACTACGTCCCGGCGCCCGAGGTGAGCACGAGCCTCGCCGATCACCTGGACGAGCGGACGCGGCTCGTCTGGATCGAGACGCCGACGAACCCGACGCTGAACATCGTCGACATCCGAGCCGCCTCCGAGGCAGCGCATGCCGCCGACGCGCTCGTCGTCGTCGACAACACCTTCGCCACGCCGTACCTCCAGCAGCCGCTCGCGCTCGGCGCCGACATCGTCGTCCACTCGCTGACGAAGTACCTCGGCGGCCACTCCGACCTGATCGGGGGCTTCGCGGCGACGAACGACCCGACGATCGCGGAGCGCCTGCTCTTCCTGCAGAAGTCGCTCGGCGCCGTCCCCGGCCCGTTCGACTGCTGGCTCGTCCTCCGCGGCGCGAAGACCCTGGCCGTGCGAATGCGTCAGCACTGCGAGAACGCCCGCGCCGTCGCGGAGTTCCTCTCCGGCCACCCGCGCGTCGAGAAGGTGCTCTACCCCGGCCTTCCCGACCATCCCGGCCACGACATCGCCGTTCGCCAGATGCGCGACTTCGGCGGCATGGTCTCGTTCCTGACCGAGACCGAGGAGGAAGCCGTCGCCCTCGTCGCGCGGACGAAGCTGTGGCTGCTCGCGGAGAGCCTCGGCGGCGTCGAGAGCCTGATCGAGGTGCCCGCGCGGATGACGCACGCGTCGACGGCGAACGCGCCGTTCGCGGCGCCGCGGAACCTCGTGCGCCTGTCGGTCGGGATCGAGTCGGCAGACGACCTGGTCGAGGACCTACAGCAGGCGCTGGTCGCTGCACCCGCCGCCCGCGCTTGACGCGACAGGGACTCGCCGCGCTCGCGCTCGCGATCTTCGCCGCGCTGCGGCTCCGCAGACTGCAGCCCGTCCCGGCCTGACCCTCGCTTGCGAAGATGGGCGCGGGATGACGCTCGCGCCCATCGACCTCTTCCACCAGGGCCTCGACCGCATCGTCGGCGTCTACGTCTTCGAGACCGACGACGGGCTCGCGCTCTTCGACTGCGGCCCCTCGTCGACGCTCGAGGCGCTGAGGGCGGGGCTCGCAGAGCGGGGGCTCGCGATCCAGGACATCCGGCACCTGCTGCTGTCGCACATCCACTTCGACCACGCGGGCGCGGCCGGGACGCTCGTCCGCGAGCACCCCGCGCTCCGCGTCCACGTCTCGCCGGTCGGCGCGCCGCACATCGTCGACCCGAGCCGCCTGGAGCGCAGCGCCCGCAGGCTCTACGGCGAGGCGTTCGACGAGCTCTGGGGAGCGCTCGAGCCGGTCCCCGAAGAGAACATCGACGTCGTCGACGACAGCGCCGTCGGGCTCGAGGTCTTCCCCACGCCGGGCCACGCGTCGCACCACGTCTCGTACCTGGCCTCCGACGGGACGCTGCACGCAGGCGACGCGGTCGGCGTCCGCATCCAGCCCGGGCACTACGTCTTCCCGGCGGCGCCGCCTCCCGACATCGACCTCGCGGGATGGGAGCGGACGTTCCGCGCGATCGAGGAGCGGCGGCCGGCTCGGTTTGCCCTCACGCACTTCGGCGTTGCCGAGGACACCGAGGAGCACCTCGAGCGAATGCGCGAGGAGCTGGCGAAGGCCGCCGAGCGCGTCCGTTCGGGAATGAGCCAGGACGAGTTCCTCGCCGCCTGCCGTGCCGACGTGCTCAACGCCGAGGAGGCCGACGTCGCGTACTACGAGCGCGCCGGGCCCGTGTGGCAGACCTACCTGGGGCTCAAGCGCTACTGGGAGAAGCAGGCCGAGGCCGCAACGGCGTGAAGCTCGCCCGGGCGCCGCTCGAGAAGCTCGTCTCGGGCTCGACGGAGACCTTCGGCGACGCCCTGGTGGGCGTCTACCTGCACGGCTCGGCCGCGCTCGGCTGCTATGGGCCGCGCAGCGACGTCGACGTCGTGGTCGCTCTCGAGCGGCCGTCGACAGCCGAGGAGCAAGCCTGGCTCGCGAACCTCTGCCTCGACGTCTCCCGTCCGACCGGGCAGGACGACACGCACTGCCTGCTCGAGCTGGACGCGGTCGTCGCGCCGTCCCTCGTGCCCTGGCGATACCCGACGCCGCTCGACTTCCACTACGGCGAGTCGTTTCGCCAGGCCTTCGAGCGCGGTGACGCGAAGCCCTGGCGCGTCGACGAGAGCACCGACCTCGCAGCGCATCTGACCATCCTCGACGCGGCCGGCATCGTCCTGGTTGGACCTCCGGTCGCGAGCGTCTTCCCGACGGTGCCGCTCGCCGACTACCGCGCGTCGATCCAGGTCGACCGGCAGTGGTGTCTCGACCACCTGGACACCCACCGGCTCCACGTCGTCCTCAGCCTCCCGCGCGTGTGGGCCGGCCTCGAGACGAACGACGTGCATTCGAAGGCGACCGCCGCCGAGTGGGCTCTACCTCAGCTCCCCCCAGCGCTTCGGCCCGTGCTCGACCACGCGCTCGCCGTCTACCGGGGCAAGGCCGAGGAGTCCTGGGACGGCCTTCCGGTCGACGACTACGTCGCCTTTCTCGTCGCGAGGATCCCGGCTACGTGAGCGGGACGACCTTCTGCACCGCGCGGCCCTGGTAGTTCTCGCCCAGCTTGTCCGTGAGCTTCCGCTGGAGCTCACCCGAGGCCGCCAGCTCCTCGGCGATGTCCGCGCCGCCGATCAGCTCGCCCTTGATGAAGACCTGCGGGATGGTCGGCCAGCCCGAGATCTCCGACAGCTCCTGCCGGATCGCCGGGTCGGGCAGGACGTTCACGGCCGTGATCGGCGCGCCCGCCCCGCGGAGCGCGTCGATCGCGCGCTGCGAGTTGCCGCACATGACCAGGTCGGGCGTGCCCTTCATGAACAGCGCGACCGGCTCGTTGTCGATCACGTCCTGGATCCTGTCCTTGATCTCGCTCATGTCGTACCTTTCGTCGTGATTCGCAGTTCGTGGATGGTGCCGTCGCGGAGAGGCTCCTCGAGCGCGGCGTAGACCAACTTGTGCTGCTCCACGAGCGAGAGCCCGTTCATCGCCGAGTCCTCCACCAGCACGTGGAAATGGTCGCCGGTTCCCGTTCGGTCGACGACCCGAAGGTCGCCCGCATCCGGGAACGCGTCGCGCAGCAGGCTTTCGAGCCGCTCCATCGGCTCAAGACTAGCTGAACCGAAAACACCTGCTAACGGAGGAGATTTGACGAGCCGATAGAACTTCTGATCCCATTCCCACTGAGTCTGTAGACAAAGACGGAAGATAAGGAGATTGGATGAGATATATAAGCTTGCTTGTGGTAGCCGTCGCTGTCGCCGGCGTTGTTGCCGCCGTCGCGGGCGCGAGCGCCGAGGGGTCTTCGCTGACGATCGTGGCCTATTCGACGCCGAAGACCGTCCTCGGCAAGCTGATCTCGGCCTGGCAGCAGACGCCCGACGGCAAGGACGTCAGCTTCAACCAGTCCTACGGGGCCTCGGGCGACCAGGAGCGCGCGGTGGCTGCGGGCCAGAAGGCGGACATCGTCTTTCTCGCGCTCGGCAGCGACATGGACGCGCTCGTCGACGCGGGCGTTGTCGACAGGAACTGGGACACGCAGGGCTACAGGGGCATCGTCGCCGACTCGGTCGTCGCCTTCGTCTTCCGGAACAGCAACCCCAAGCACATCAAGAACTGGAGCGACCTGGTCAAGCCCGGCGTGCAGGTGATCACGGCGAACCCGTTTTCCTCGGGCGGCGCCAGGTGGAACGTCCTCGCCGCCTACGCCTCGCAGCGGCGGGCCGGCAAGACGGACAAGCAGGCGCGCGCGTTCGTGCTCAACCTCTTCAAGCACGTCGTCTCGCAGGACACGTCGGCGCGAAACGCGACGAACACGTTCCTGTCGGGCAAGGGCGACGTGCTGTTGAACTACGAAAGCGAGGCGATCGCGGCGCAGCAGGCCGGGCAGAGCCTCGCCTACCTCGTACCGCGGCAGACGATGCTGATCGAGCTACCGATCGCGATCACCAAGAACACGCAGAACCGCGACAAGGCGATCGAGTTCATCCGCTATCTGAAGAGCGAGCCTGCTCAGGAGGTCTTCGCCCAGTACGGCTTCCGTCCCGTCAACAAGCAGGCGGCCGCGAAGTTCAAGGCGAAGTACCCGCTCAAGGGCTTCACGACGATCGGCAACCCGTGGTTCGGCGGGTGGCGAGCCGCGCAGAAGCGCTGGTTCGACCCGCAGACCGGGCTCATGGTGGGGATCGAGAAGTCCGTCGGAGGCCCAACTGGCTAGCGTCGCCGCGCATCCGGCTGGTCGGCTCTCGAGCGAGAGGGCCCAGACCGCCCTCTCGCTCGGTTTCGTCACGACTTTCCTGTCGATCGTCGTCGCGCTGCCCATCGCCGCGGTGATCTGGGAGTCGCGACGGCACGGAGCTGACACGTTCTGGAGCGCAGTCACCGATCCGGAGGCGGTCGCGGCGCTCGAGTTGACCCTCGGCGCCGCGGCGCTCGTGACGCTCGTCAACGCGGTGCTCGGGACGGTCACGGCGTTCGTGCTCGTCCGCGACGGCTTCCGCGGCAAGTCGATCGTCAACGCCGTCATCGACTTGCCGTTCGCGCTGCCGACGATCGTCGCCGGACTGACGCTGCTGGCGCTCTACGGCCCGCAGTCTCCCGTCGGCGTCAACCTGACCGGCTCCACGGACACGTGGACGCTGCGACTGGCGATCTGCCTGGCGCTCCTGTTCGTGACACTGCCGTTCGTCGTCCGGACGGTGCAGCCGGTGCTGCACGAGCTCGACACCGAGATGGAGGAAGCCGCGCGATCGCTCGGCGCAGGCGAGCCGGCCGTGTTTCGCCGCATCGTGCTGCCGACGATCCTGCCGGGCGTCCTCTCCGGCGTCGCGCTCTCGTTCGCGAGGGCGGTCGGGGAGATCGGGGCGATCGTGCTCATCTCGGGCAACCTGCCCTTCAAGACGGAGATGGCGTCGGTCTTCGTCTTCACCAAGATCGAGGCCGGCGACAAGACATCCGCCTCGGCGGTCGCCGTCGTCCTCCTCGCGATCTCGTTCGTGACCCTGCTCGGCATCGGCGGGATCCGCCGGCTCGCCACGAGGCACGAGCGTGCGTAGGTACGCCCCACGCTTCGTCGCGCTCGCGTACCTGCTGATCATCCTGGTCGGGCCGCTGGCGATGGTCTTCCGGCGGGCGTTCGACAACGGCGCGGCCCACATCTGGACGACGCTCTCGAACGGCGACACGGTGCACGCCTTCGAGATCACGGTCCTGATCGCTGCGATCGGCGTGCCGCTGAACACCGTCTTCGGGATCGTCTGCGCGCTCGTGGTCGTCCGGAAGCGCTTCCCGCTCAAGGGCCTGGTGAACGCGTTCGTCGACCTGCCGCTCGCCCTGTCGCCCGTCGTCGTCGGGCTCGCGCTCTTCCTGCTCTACGGCCGGGACGGCTGGTTCGGCGGCTGGCTGAACGCGCACGGCATCCAGATGCTGTTCGCGCTGCCGTCGATGGTGCTCGCGACCGTGTTCGTCTCCGTGCCCTTCGTGGCTCGCGAGGTCGTCCCGACGCTGCGCGAGATCGGCGACGAGCAGGAGCAGGCGGCGCGGACGCTCGGCGCCTCCGGCTGGCAGACCTTCTGGCGCATCACGCTGCCGTCGATCCGCTGGGCCGTGATCTACGGCGTCGTCCTGACGACTGCCAGGTGCCTCGGGGAGTACGGCGCCGTGGCCATCGTGTCCGGCCGGATCAGCGGCCAGACCGAGACCGCGACCCTCCGCGTCGAGGACGCCTACTCGAGCTTCGACACGTCCGGCGCCTACGCGATCTCGCTCGTGCTCGCGGCGATGGCCGTGGTCGTGCTGATCGCAATGACCTTTCTGAAGCCGAAGGAGGCAGCAGCCGCATGAGCATCGAGATCGAAGGCGTGGGTAAGCGGTTCGGCGACTTCGTCGCGCTCGACGACGTGTCGCTCGAGGTCGATTCGGGATCGCTGACGGCGCTACTCGGCCCGAGCGGCAGCGGCAAGTCGACGCTCCTGCGCATCGTCGCGGGGCTCGAGAACCCGGACTCGGGCTCGGTCAGCCTCGACGGCGAGGAGGTCACCGGACGGCCGCCTCAGGACCGCGGCGTGGGGTTCGTCTTCCAGCACTACGCGGCCTTCAAGCACATGACCGTGCGCAAGAACGTCGCCTTCGGGCTCGACATCCGCCGCCGGCCGAAGGACGAGACTCGCGAGCGCGTCGACGAGCTCCTGCGCCTCGTCCAGCTCCACGGGCTTGCCGACCGCTACCCGGCCCAGCTCTCGGGCGGCCAGCGACAGCGGATGGCGCTCGCCCGCGCGCTTGCCGTCGAGCCGAGCGTGCTGCTGCTGGACGAGCCGTTCGGCGCGCTCGACGCGCGTGTGCGCAAGGAGCTCCGGCGCTGGCTCCGGCGGCTGCACGACGAGCAGCACGTGACGACGGTGATCGTCACGCACGACCAGGAGGAGGCGATGGACGTCGCCGACCGGATCGCGCTGATGCACGAGGGCCGGATCCAGCAGGTCGGCGAGCCTCGCGAGCTCTACGACGAGCCTGCGAACGACTTCGTCATGAATTTCTTCGGGCCGGTCGTCCACACGGCCGACGGGCCTGTCCGCCCGCACGATCTCGAGATCTCGCTGGACGAGACGCGCGGCTCGTTCGAGGCGATGGTGGCGCGGGTCGTGCACCTCGGGTTCGAGGTTCGCGTCGACCTGCTCGACGGCGCCGGCCGGGCGCTCTCGGCGCAGCTCACGCGCGACGACGAGGCCCAGCTCGAGCTGGAGCGCGGACAGATCGTGTTCGTCTCGCCGCGCAACGGAGCTGCCGGCTCAGTGGGGCCGCCAGGCGTCCGGGTCGGCGACGAGCTCGTCCAGTGACGAGGGCAGCTCGCCGCGCGCGACGTCGGCGAGCGTGACCGACTCCAGCACGCGCCGAAGGCTCGCCCGCACGGCGATCCACACGTCACGCAGCGGCTCGGCCACGCCGCCGTACTCGACCGACTCGGGCCGGGCCCCTCGGACGTTCGCGAGTGGCCCTTCGACGGCGCGGATGACCTCGGCCAGCGTGATCTCGGCCGCGGGCCGGGCGAGCCAGTAGCCGCCCTCCACTCCGCGTTGGCTCTGCACGAGCCCGGCGTGCCGCAGTTCGAGCAGGATGTTCTCGAGAAACTTCGGCGGGATCGACTGCGCCCGGGCGAGCTGCTCGCCTTTGACAGGGCCCGTCCCCTCGGCGGCGGCCAGCTCGGCCGCGGCCCTCAGGGCGTAGTCGGCCTTGGCGGAGACGCGCACGGCTCCATTCTCTCAGCCGCCTTTCGCGAGGATCCGGAGCACCTGGTCGGCGAGGACGACCATTCGCAGCGCGCCCTGGTATGCCGGATCGGCCCGGCCGGCCTGCTGCTCGAACACCTCGACCATCTCCATCCCGAACGCGCGCCACTGCTGGATCGCGTCGACCACCGCGTGATACTCGGCGTCGGACAGCACCCGCCCGCCGGCGCCCGCCGGAACCTCGAAGGACCGTTCATCATGCGGTGTATGCGCAGGCACGAAGGTTGGCGAAGGCTATCGCCGGGAAAACCGAGCTATCCGAAGTCGCGAATCAACGTCTACAGAGACGTGAGAAAGCTCACCCGATGAACGCGGCCGACCCCGCGGCCAGAAGCCTGGCGTCGACCGATGCACACGCAGCGCTCGGAAGTCAGTGGCGCGTGCTCCGCCGCGCGGCCACAGTCGTCGCACTGATCTCGGCGCCCGCGGTCTACGTCTGGCTGCACAACCGCGAGCATTACTCGACCGGCGCGGCGATCGGCCTGACGGTCGGGGCGGTCATCGTCGTCCGGGGCGCGATGGATCTCCTCTTCCGGCGATTCATTCCCTGGCCGAGCCTGTTCGGCGCCCACGACGCGCGGCTCGCCGAGGAGGATGTCCTCAACAGGCGGCGCGCGTGGTTCTGGAAGTCGTTCTTCCGCTGGGGGATCTTCCTCGGCGGGATCGCGGCGATTCTCTTCTACGTCAACGCCTGGGGCACGCTCAAGCAGCAGATCCCGCTGCTGATCATCTTTCCGTTCTACTTCATCTTCAACTTCGCCATCATCCTCGGCCCCATGATGTGGATGGGGATCTCGCAGATCCACGGCTACGAGCCCGGAGACGCGACCTGGGGCGTGAAGCTCGACCACGTGCGGGGCCAGGCCGAGGCGAAGGAAGAGGTCAGGCGGATCGTCGACCTCTGGCAGTCGGGCGAGATCTTCGAACAGGCCGGCGGCCAGCGCGAACGCGGGTTGCTCTTCCTCGGCGCGCCCGGCACCGGCAAGACGATGCTCGCGAAGGCGATCGCGACGGGCTTCAACTCGCCGATCGTGACCATTCCCGGCTCCGGCTTCGCCCAGACGTTCATCGGGATCGACGCGCTCATGGTGCGCTACCTCGCGCGGAAGGCCAAGCGGCTCGCTTCGAAGTGGGGCGGCCAGTGCATCGTGTTCATCGACGAGATCGACGCGGTCGGCACCCGCCGCCAGCAGCTACAGCGCCAGTCCATGGTGCCCGCGCCGCTCGACCCGCCGCAGTACTTCGGAAGCTTCGGCGCGCTCAACTCGTCCGGCGACATGATCGTCGAGAGCGCCGCCTGGCGAGACCACATGTTCGCGATGCGCGAGCCCGAGTCTCGCTCGCCCTATCCGCCCTGGATGAAGCGAATCGGCAACATCCTGAACCAGTTCCCGGGTGGGATGTTCGGCGGCATGGGCGGCCAAGGGCAGCTGGCGCTCAATCAGCTGCTCGTGACGATGGACGGCATCGACAACCCGCCCTTCCTTCGCCGGATGCTCACGAACCGGATCAACACGTACCTGGACGCGAGCTACGTCGTCCCGCGCCGGCTCGGCAAGGTCTCGCTACGGCTCCCGAACGTGCGGCCGACGGGCAATCAGATCTACTTCATCGGCGCGACGAACGTGCCGCTCGAGGTGCTCGACCCGGCGCTGACGCGCCCCGGACGTATGGGCCGGCACGTCCAGTTCCGTACACCCACGAAGGAAGACCGCAAGGACATCTTCGACCTCTACCTGGGCAAGGTCGCCCACGACCCCGAGCTCGACGAACCAGCCCGGCGGGACGAGATCGCCCGCATCACCAACGGCTACTCGCCCGCGATGATCGAGCAGATCACCTCGATGGCGCTGTCGAACGCGCACCACGAAGGGAAGCTCGCATTCGAGTGGCAGGACCTCGTCGACGCGATGACGACGATCGAGGCCGGAACCGCAGTCGGCGTGCGCTATATCGAGTCCGAAACGAAGGCCGTCGCGATCCACGAGGCCGGACACGCCACCGCGGCGCACGTCTACCGGCCGAACCTCGAGTCGAGCCGGCTCTCCATTCGCATGCGCGGAAGCGCGCTCGGCCACCACCAGGCGTTCGAGAAGGAAGAGCGTTTCAGCCAGTGGCACTCGGAGGCGATGGGCAACCTCATCCACACGCTCGGCGCGATGGCTGCTGAGCACGCGTTCTACGGAGAGAACTCGAGCGGCGTCGGAGGCGACCTCGGATTCGCCACGCAGTCCGCGGCGACGATGGTCGGAGCCGCCGGCATGGGCCCACAGCCGGTCGAGATCCCGAAGACCGCGCGGATGGCCGACGAGAGCGAGGAGCAGGCGCGCGAGCGGATCATGAAGCGGTTCGAGATGATCGGCCTGACGCTGATGAACCGCACACGCGGGTCGGCCGACTTCCACAACGACCCGGTCGCCGCCGTCCTCAACGACTCGTTCAAGCGCGCGCAGGCCGCGCGGATCCTCGGACAGGCGTTCGTCACCGCGCACAACTTCATCGAGCACAACCGCGAGTCGGTCGAAAGGGTCGCCGACGCAGTGATCGAGAAGCAGGAGCTGTTCGGCGACGAGTTGCTCAGGCTGCTCGATTCGGTCAAGCTGGAGAAGCCGGAAATCGACCTCTCGAAGGAGGAGACATGGCCGAAGTTGTGAGCGAGGAGCACGGCCCGCCGAAGCGCGTCTCCACGGCCGAGGAAACCTTCTTCCGGCACCGGCAGCGCGAGATGGTCGTCAACCAGCGGCGCTTCGGCCTCGCCTACCTCGTGCTCGCGGTCGGCGTCGGGGTCGCGGTCGGCCTCGCGATCGTCCTGATCGGCCGGGGCACGAGCCACAGCGCCACGACGACCAACACGGTCTTCAGGCCTTCCCAGAGCGGCGAGCTCGGCGCGAAGCAGATCGCGCGGCACGTCGCCCCTCAGTACCGCGCGGCGGACGGCACACCGCTGGTCTCGGTCGTCGGCGAGCGGCCGAACTACCAGCTGAACCCGCTTCAGTACTACTTCATTCGCCCCAGGGACGCCCAGTATCCGAACGACACCAAACTCTTCACCGTCGGGAACGGGATCATGTACTCGATGTGCGGCTCCGAGGCCAACTGCGCCGCGCCGGCGGCCGTCGCGAGCCGCAACGGCGCCCTGCTGCTGAAGCGCGAAGCGCTCGAGCTCTCTTTCGACACGTTCAAGGCCGACTCGTCGGTGCAGACCGTCACCACGCTGCTTCCGTCGTTGCGGCAGACGCCCCTCGCGATCATCTTCAAGCGCAGCGACCTCAGCCGCTGGCTGGGCAAGCCGCTGTCGAACCTCCTCCCTGAGAAGGGGCCGCTCTCGCCCGGCAAGATCAACCAGGCCGAGGCCGACCGGATCGACACGATCGAGGCCGGCGCGATCTTCCAGTACGCAGCCGACCAGGGTTCCGACGGGAACGTCTATCTCAAGCTCGACCCGGTCGGCTGAAGCACGCGCGCTCGGGCGCGCGAAGGCGCGGCTCGACCGGCTCGACCTGTACCCCAGCCCCGTCCGGATCGACCGCGTGCGGGTCGTCGTCGCGCCCTCGCTGTTTCGCCTGCCGTGGTTCCGCCGCTTCGACGGCTACGCCGCCTGGAACCTGATCCTGCTCCGCCGGCCACTCGCCGAGACAGACGACGACCTGCTCGTCCACGAGCTGTGCCACGTCTGGCAGATGCAACACCGGCCGCTGGCGATGCCCCTGTCATATCTCCACCAGGGTTACGCGCGGAACCGCTACGAGGACGAAGCGCGCCTCGCTGCCGACGGCGGGCAAACGTAACTCCTTGGTAAATCGTCCATTCGGGCCAGGGATCAGGTGGGGAACGGCGCTATAAAGAACTCGCAGCACAAGCGTCCAAGCCGTTCTTTTCTGGAGGTCGAGATGAGCAGCAGAGCACGTCGCCTAGGAGGAGCGCTCCTGCTGCTTGCGCTCCTGTCGCTCGTCGGGGCAGCGTTCGCTTCCGCAGACCAGGGGCCGCCCGCGAAGAACGACCAGGGCAAGCTCCACAAGGTCGGCATCAGCAATCCGAGCACTCCTCAGATCGCGCCGACACCATTCTTGCGCCTGACGGCGAAGCTCTCGCCGCTGAGCTCCACGTCTTCGGCGTCCGGTCGCTGGGACGGCATGCTGGTACACCTCGTCGTCGTCAACGGCCAGGTTGCGGCGATCCCCGGTTGCTCGGTGACCGTGCCGAAGGCGCCGCCCGGCAAGCCGAACCCTCCGCACACGCACACGATCGCGTGCAAGGCCGGCGGTGTCCCACCGACCACGGTCACGACCACCGGCGACCACTGGGTGCTCGGCTGGAGGCTGTCCTACTCGAACCTGTCGAGCGCCGTCAGCGGCGCGCAGATCCGCATCACCGCTCCGACGACTGCGCCGATCGCCGCTGCGCCGCTCTGCAGCCACTGCGCGCCGGGCAAGTTCGGCCACACGACGCTGACGGACAGCCAGGTCAAGGCGATCCTCACGGGCGAGGGCCAGGTCGTCGTGAGCACGACGAACAACCCGGGCGGCGAGATCTCGGGGACGATCGTCAGGGCCGCTCCGAAGACAGCCGCCCACCACTGACAAGCTGTCGCATCGCCGACAACGCGAGCGGGCCTCCGGGCCCGCTCGTTGTGTGTACGGGAATAGTTGCCGGCAGGTAGATCGTTATACGAAGCGATGCCTGACATTCGGATGTATACGACGCGCTGGTGCGGCTACTGTGCCCGCGCCAAGGCGCTGCTCGAGTCGCGCGGCCTCCGCTACGAGGAGATCGCCGTCGACGATGACCCGGGATTCCGCGAGAAGCTGCTCGCCCTGACCGGCGGCCTCACGGTTCCGCAGATCGTGGTGGACGGCCGGCCGATCGGCGGCTACACCGAGCTGGCGGCGCTCATGCGCAACGGACAGCTCGCAACGGCCTCCGTGTAGGCGTTCGCGGACCGCCGGAAGCGGGTAGCCCGATTACGGCACCCGATTCCGGAGGACACGATGACCGACATCCACGAGCAGCTCACGAAGTACCTCGCCGACGCCCATTCGATCGAGGAGCAGGCGCTCGCGCAGCTCAGGACCGCGCCGGACATCGCCGGTGACCCGGAGCTCGCGGAGGCCTTCAGGGCGCACGAGGCGGAGACCGAAGGCCACGAGACGCTCGTGCGGCACCTGCTGGAGGCTCGTCACGAGTCGCCGTCGTCGATCAAGGACACCGTCATGAAGCTCGGCGGCAAGGCCTTCGTCCTCTTCGCCCGCGTGCAGCCGGACACGCCCGGCAAGCTCCTCGCCCACGCGCTCTCGTACGAGGCGCTCGAGGTCTCGTCCTACGAGCTGCTCGCGCGTGTCGCCGAGCAGGCCGGCGAGGAGCACGTCGTCGAGGCCCCCGACCGGATCCTCGCCGACGAGCGCCGGATGATGGAGCGGCTCGAAGGCTGCTTCGACGCTGCGGTGGACGCGTCGCTCAAGGCTGTCGGCCGCGACGACCTCGAGGAGCAGTTGCGGAAGTACCTCGCGGACGCGCACGCGATCGAGGAGCAGGCAGAGCAGTTCCTCGAGCGCGCGAGCTCGATGACCGAGGGCACGCCCCTCGCGAAGCTCTTCGAAGAGCACCTGGAGGAGACCCGCAAGCATGCCGAGCTCGTCGAGCAGCGCCTCGAGGCGCTCGGCGGCGACCCGTCGACGCTCAAGGACGCGCTGATGCGGATGGGTGCGCTGAACTGGGCCGAGTTCTTCCACGGCCATCCGGACACGCCCGGGAAGCTGACAGCCTTCGCGTACGCCTTCGAGCACCTCGAGATCGGCGGCTACGAGCAGCTGAAGCGGGTCGCGGAGCGCGTCGGAGACACCGAGACGGTGAAGACCGCCGAGACGATCCTCGGCGAGGAGCGGGCAGCCGCCAGGAAGCTCGCCGCAGCGTTCGACGAGGCCGCCGAGATCGCCCTGAGGGAGCAGGGCGTGCAGGCCTAGAGATGGTTCCGCTCGGCGACCGGGAGTCGAAGCGCGGAAAGCTCACGCGCAAGCTCGCGTGGTCCGCGCTCTACGGCGGGCTCGGCGCGCTCGCCGCGATGGGCGCGCGCCGGGCCGCGTCCGGCATCTGGCGCAAGACGACCGGCGAGGAGCCGCCCGCCAAGAAGTAGCGTTCGGTCTGAGTGACCGAGCTGCGGTTCCGGAACGGCGTCGTCCTACGCGAGCCTCTATCGCTCGCGCTGCTCTTCCTCGAGCACGACTACAGCTACCGGACGTACGACTCCCACGCGATTCGCCCCGACGACGAATGGCGGCGCGAGGAGGCCCAGATCGCAAACCGCGCCGGGGCCCGGATGAGCTCGCGCGAGATCGACGCGCTGATGGGCCGCTCGGAGCTGATCGAGGACGCGCTGCGGCGGGTTCCCGGCGACCAGTCGCTCGCAGCGCCGGCGCAGGAGATCCCGTGGGACGCGCTCCGCGACCTCTACGCCGCCTTCGGCGGCATCCCGGGCATCGGGCTCGCGAAGGCGACGAAGGCACTCCACAAGAAGCGGCCGCACCTGATTCCGATGCTCGACTCCTTCGTCGCTACGTACCTGCGGTCGGTCGACGAGATCCCGGTCGGCGACTTCGCTGACGAGGCGCTCGGCCTGACCCGGAGCTACAAGGTCGACCTCGACGCGAACACCGACGTGCTCGTCTCCGTCCAGCACGGCCTGAACGAGCAGGGCTACGTGCTCGGGCTCTGCCGCATCCTCGACCTCTTCACGTGGACATTCGCGGGCGAGAACCGGCCGGCGTGGGCGGCGGAAGCGGAAGCACGGCTCGTTTCGCGCTCCGACGAGGCCGTCGATCTCGCAGCCGAGCTCGGAATCGAGCTCGACGAGAGCGGCATCGGTCTCCAGATCCTGCGCGCCGCGATCCGCGAGGTCGGCCACGCCGAGGCGCGAACCGAGCTGCAGCGCTGGCTCATGGGCGGTGACGGGATCGAACCGCCGACCTCCCGGGTGTAAACCGGGTGCTCTCCCAGCTGAGCTAACCGCCCCTCGGTCTGAACGCTAGCTGGCGCGGCGAGGCGCGGAGACCTGCCCCTGCCTCCCGTCCAGGCTGTACGGGACAACTCGGTACCAGCGCACACCCGCGGGGACGCTCAGGTCGACGAAGCCGTCGCTCGAGTCGGTCACGCAGTGGTTGCAGATCGTCGTCCACGGGCCGGTCGCAGCCGGGGCGCGCTGGATGCTGTAGTTCCGGGCCGCGCCGGATCCACGCCAGTAGATTCGCCCGCCGGCTGTCGAGGTGACGAGCGGGGCCAGGGGCAGGTAGTGCGGCGGTGTGGGCGCGCCCGCCATCGCGTAGTCGTGCCTGCGGATGACCTGCGCGCGAGCGGCCATGTCGGCGGCGGACATGACCATCGTCTTCACGCCCGTGTAGTACATCGCCCACCACTCCCCGCTCTCGCCCGTCCGCGCGACGACCGGATCGGTCGTGTCGGCGGGAATCGGCATCCAGCCGTGTCCGTCGGCGTGTGCCTGCAGCGCCCAGAACGCGTCGCCGGCGATCTCCGGATCCACGCGCAGGCTCGCAAGGAACCCGCTGAGCGCCGATCGGGTCGGGTAGTTGGTCACGTCCCAGCCGTACTCGTAGACGATGTACGGCTTGCCGACCGAGCGGCAGGCGTCGATCCAGCGCCGGACGAACGACAGCGGCAGCTGCCAGTGCGGGTAGACGAACGAGACGCACGCGTCGACGGTCTGCAGCGCGACGTTGGCCGCGCCGGAGAGGATCAGGTGGTGGCGGTCCAGCGAGCGCACATACGCGGAGATCGTCCGCGTCCACGGCGTCGGGCTCCCGCCGCCGTTCAGGAGATCCCAGCCGAGGATCGTGGGGTCGTTCTTGTACGCGAGGTGCGTGTACGGGTTGACGTGATTCAGCAGCACCTCGATGTGCTGCTCGACGTCCGCGATCACGCCCGGGTCGGTCCAGAACGGGTCCATGTTGGTCAGCGAGCAGTTGGGAACGTCGATCCCGCGCCAGGCGAGATAGACGCAGCCCGTGCCGCCGGCCTGGGCGTCGTCGCCGACGATCGTCGGGATCACCCTGATCCCGAGTTGGCCGGCCATCTTCAGCGCGCGGTCGATCGGCACGAAGGCGGCGCGATTGAATTTGCCGCGAGACGGCTCGATGCAGGCGGCGCAGCCGACCGAGTCGCCCATGGTCTGGCTGCGGATCACGCGCGCGCCCATCTCGTGGGCCGTCCCGATCGCGTCGAACATCTCGAACGGCGTCGGATAACGCGGCCCCGCCGGATCGGCCGGGCCGTAGCCGACGAGCCCGAGCCACTCGATGTTGGCGCCGCCGAACCGGAAAGGCTTGCCGTCGAGCCGCAGCTCGGCACCCGAGCGGACGACGAACGGGTTCTGCGCCGACGAGTCGGCGGACCCGGCCGCGATCGATGCCAGCGCGACCAGGGCGACGAGGACGATCCCGATCCGCATCCCGCAAGCCATTCTGCCTAGGCTGAGGCGTGCCTCAACCGCTTCGCCGGAACCGCGACTTCATGCTGCTGCAGGCCGGCCAGCTCCTGTCCGACGTCGGCTCGCAGACGACCGCGATCGCGTTCCCGCTGCTCGTGCTCGCGGTCACGCATTCGCCGGCGAAAGCGGGAGCCGTCGGCTTCGCGCGGATCGTCCCGTTCGCCCTGTTCGCCCTGCCGGCCGGAGCCGTCGCCGACCGGCGGAACCGCAAGTGGCTGATGATCGGGGCCGACGCGGGCCGCCTGCTCGCGATCGCCGCGCTGGCGGCAACGATCCTCGCGGGCGGCGCCGGCTTCTGGCTGATCCTCGCGATCGCGTTCGCGGACGGCGTCGGGACGGTCGTGTTCTCTGCGGCGCAGAGCGGCGCGCTCCGTTCGGTCGTACCTGTGACGCAGATGCCGGCCGCCTCGGCGACGGTGACCGGGCGCCGCTCGGTGGTGATCCTGGCGGGACCGCCGCTCGGCGGCGCCCTGTTCGGCCTCGCCCGGGCAATCCCGTTTCTCGTCGACGCCGGCTCCTACGCGTTCTCGACCCTGTCGCTGCTCGCGATGCGGACGCCCTTCCAGCAGCCTCGCGAGCCCGACGCGGCGCCGGTCAGCGCGCAGATCGCCGAAGGCCTTCGCTACCTGTGGGACCACGCCTTTCTGCGCACCTGCGCGCTGCTCTTCGGGATCGGCAACTTCGTCTTTCCGGGCCTGGCTCTGGCGATCGTGGTGATCGGGAAGCGCCACGGCCTGTCGAGCGGCGAGATCGGCCTCCTGACGGCGACCTTCGGGGCCGCGCTGCTGCTGGGCGCTCTGCTTTCCGGCTACTCGCGCCGCTTCTTCACCGTCCGCACGATCCTGCTGCTCGAGCTCTGGACGTGGACGGGCAGCGCGCTCTTCCTGGTCTGGCCGAGCGTCTACGTGCTGACCGCGAGCGTCCTGCCGACGGCGCTCACGATCCCGTCGACGGACTCGGTCGTACACGGCCTGCGCATCGGCCTGACCCCCGAGCGGCTGATCGGCCGCGTCGAGAGCGCCGCGCGCAACATCTCCTTGCTCGTAGCGCCTTTCGGGCCGCTGCTCGCCGGCTTCCTGCTCGACGCCGTTTCGGAGCGTGAGACGGTCGCGGTCTTCGCCGGCTGCGGCCTCGTGCTCGCGGTCTGGGGCACGCTCAGCCCGTCGATCAAGAACGCGCCGAGCCTGGCCGCCCTCGATGAAGTACCGCCGGAGCTCGATCCCCTGACGGGCTGAAGCGGATCGGGAACAACCCGCACGCCCTCGCGGGATTCTTCCGATGCGCTCTCGCCCCCAAAGCCGCAGGATGGGCTCCGATCCCCAGGAGGTGATCGGACATGACGGTTGCCCCGACCCAACTTCGCGGCTCCGTCTCGGCGGCGGTCGAGCGGGCCCCCGACCTGGACGCACTCTTTCCGGGCCGGTATCTCAGCGTGACGAGCTTCAGGCGGGACGGCACCGGCGTTGCGACTCCGGTGTGGTTCGTGTCAGACGGAAAGCGGCTCCTCGCATTCACCGACCTGCACTCGGCGAAGATCCGGCGCATACGCCGCGACCCGCACGTTCTGGTCGCGCCATGCCGACCGGACGGCAAGCTCCGGCGCGAGCCGGTGTCGGCGCATGCAGAGGTGCTGACGTCGGTCGCAGATCTGGAGTCTGTTCGGAAGCTCCTACTGGCCCGCTACAGGGTCTCGTACCGAGTCGTGATGGTCTTCTATCGACTCGGACGTCGCCTTCGCGGCAAGCAGAGCATCGCCGACGGCGCTGCGCTCGCGATCACGCTCGAGAACGTCTGACGCGGGCCCTGGGAGGTCGGCGAGCGGCCTTGCCTCCGCCGACATCCGGGCCGGTCGCTCGGTCGTCGACTGCAAAGACACGGTGCTTGCCGGAGAACCCCTTGAAGGAACGGAATCCGCGGTCGGCGATCGCTACGCCGGCTTGGTGCGCCTGTTCGGCGGCTTGCTCGGAGAGCAGCACTTCGCCGGGGCGCGCGGCGCCGGCAAGGCGCGCGCCGATGTGGACGTCGGCTCCGGCGCACTTGTTGTCCGCGATCCAGCAATGACCGACATGGACGCCGGATCGCAGCTCGAGCCCGAGGGTTCTCGCCGCCGCGGAGACGTCGGTTGCGCAGCGAATCGCGTCCGGTGCTTGCACGAAGATCGCGAAGAACCCGTCTCCGGCGGTATCCATCAGCCGGCCGCGATGCAGGTGCAGGGCATTTCGGACAAGCTCGTGATAGCGCTCGACCAGCTCGGCCCAGGCCCGATCGCCGAGCGAGACGGCCGTTGGTGTCGCGCCGACGATGTCGACGAACAGCACCGTCGTCAGCCGGCGTCCGGCAAGCTCGTCTTGTTGGGAATCCGGTTCGCCCACGTACGCCTCGATCGGTTCGCTAGCGCAGCATCGTCTGCCGATCGGCGAGCGGCATCGGCGAAAGAGCGCACGCCCGCTACGCGGTTTCCCGTGACGATTGCGAGGCGCCTGGCTGGTGCGCTGATGCCCCCAGCGGGATTCGAACCCGCGCTACGGCCTTGAAAGGGCCGCGACCTGGGCCGCTAGTCGATGGGGGCCTCGGCCAGCATATCCGCGGCCTACGGACGGCCCTTGAATCCGCTTGGCACAACGGTTTGCGAGGTGGCATAAAAGCCGGCGCAGGGGGAACGACATAAGAGCGGGAGCCGGCCTCAGTGGCTCAGTCCGCTGAGGGGAGAGCCCGGCTCTCGCTTTTCTTCGTCAGACGGGAGGCAGGACGTCCGGCGCCGCGTCGCTCTCGTCGAGGAACTCGACAACCTCGGCGGCGACGCCGCGCTTACGCACGATCTCGAACCGGTCGTTCCGCGCGACGACCTCCTCGACCGCCGTGACGGTGTGCCCCGGCTTCACGACGAACTGCGCGGGATCCGAGCGCACGAGCGCGTACTCGTCCTTGCTGAGGGTGATCCGCTCGTTGCAGTCGAGGCTCGCGCACTCGCAGATGATCCCGAACAGCTCCTCGTCGGCGACGAACATCCGCACGCGCTCCTCGACGCGCTCGTTCGTCTCGCGGAACAGGGCCTCGTTCAGCGCCAGGCGTTTTTCCGAGGTAGCCATGGGGTAGCGCCAGACTAGTCGGTCCCTCGACCCCAGGGCAGGAGGAAATGGTCGTCATGCGCCTCCCAGCAACCGTAGGCGCGCCCCGGATGGCGCGGGACGCACTGGAAGCCGTTCTCGAGCTCGAGCCGTACGAGGACATCCGCTTTGTCGCCGCCCTGCTCACGAGCGAACTCGTCGGCAACGCCGTCCGCCACGCGCAGCTCGGGCCTGCGGACGACGTGGGGCTGCTCGCCGAGTGCGAGGACGACTGCGTCCACGTCGAAGTCTCGGATCCGGGCGCCGGGTTCGTCCCGTTCCGCCCCACGCCTCCCGAGCCCACAGAGCGGCTCCGGCACGGCCTCCACCTCGTGAACATGCTCGCCGACCGATGGGGATTCCGCCGCCACTGCCCGGGATGTCGCGTGTGGTTCGAGATCGACCTCGTCCCGGGCCGCCGCCCCTGGCGCGGCCGCGAGCCGATTCCGCAGCGCTAGAGGTCGCGGCGCGCGAACGCCGTCAACGCAGCCGCCCCGACCATGACCAGGTACGCGGCGGCCCAGCCGCGCACGCCCCAGCCGCTGTTGTACGAGCCGCCGAACGGCCCGAGCTGGAGGAGGAATGTCGTGAAGCCGTGCGTCCCGGCGACGAGCTGGTGCAGCGCGTCCTGGTAGAGCGCCTCGAACGGCAGCACCCACGCGGCGACCGTGGCCGCGTGCGAGATCGTGTGCGAGCCGAGCGCGTGGCCGATCGTCCCGAGCAGCCCCGCGACGAGGCCGGCGATGAAGAGCATGAAGATCGCGATCCCGTTGGCCGTCCCGGCGAGGAACACCGAGCCCAGCAGCGAGATCGCCGTCATCACGACCACCGCCGCCGCGAGCAGCAGGCCCGGCGCGACGATCGAGTGCGGCCACCACGATCCCTCGGTGCCCGTGATCACGAGCGCCACGAAGTAGACGACCAGCACGTAGACGACGCAGACGCCGGCGGCTGCGAAGAACCGGGCGAGCAGCATGCTGCGGCGACCTATCGGACGGACGACGATCGGCTGAAGCAGACCCCTCTCCGCGTCGCCGGAGACGGCGCCGAGGGTCAGGAAGACGGCGAGCACCACTCCCAGGAAGAGCGTGGCGAACATCGACATTCCGATCACGAACGAGGCCGCGAACGTCCGTACGTCGACGTGAACGTCCTCCGGCGGATGGAAGTGCGACAGGTCGCCGAAGATGTAGTGGTTCGCAAGCGCGTCCAGGCCGAGAAAGATCAGCGTCAGGACGAGCACGACGAGGAAGACCTTGCGGCGAACCGCCTCGCCGATCGCGTAGCGGATGACGGTGGTCACGACGTCTCGCCCTGGACGGCCTCGAGATAGACCTCCTCGAGCGTCGAGCTGAGCACACGGACGCCGTAGACCTTGCGGCCGGCGGCGACCTCGGCCTGGACCAGGGCGGGCGTGTCCTCCCTCTTTGCTCCCTCGACGAGGCGCGTCCCCTGGTCCGTCTCGATCTCGATGCCCCGCGGGTGTGCGAGCTCCGCGGTCGTCCCCTCGGCGACGACCTTGCCGCCGAGCAGGATCACGACGCGGTCGCAGACGAGCTCGACCTCGCTCAACAGGTGCGAGTTGAGCAGGACGGCGACGCCGCGCGAGCGTACCTCCTCGAGCAGCTCGCGGACCGTGCGCCGCCCGACCGGGTCGAGCGCGCTCGTGGGCTCGTCGAGGAGCAAGATCTTGGGGCTGCCGACGAGCGCCTGCGCGATTCCGAGCCGCTGCTGCATGCCCTTCGACATCGCTTCGACCGCGCGGTTGCGCGCGTCGGCGAGCGCGACGAGCTCGAGCAGGCGCGTGCGCTCGTCCTGTCCGCCGGGCGACCCGGCGAGCTGCTGGTGCAGGGTGAGCAGCTCCTCCGCGGACATCCAGCCGGGAAAGCGGAAGAACTCGGCCAGGTAGCCGAGCCCCGCTCGCGCCTTCGACGTTCCCGCACGAGCGCCGTTGACGAACGCGGAGCCGCCGGTCGGACGAACGAGCCCGCACGCGATCTTCATCAGCGTCGACTTGCCGGCGCCGTTCGGTCCGAGCAGCCCGACGAGCTCGCCGTCCGCCACCTCGAGATCGACTCCGTGGAGCGCCTGAACCTTGCCGTAACGCTTGGCCAGAGCCTGGACGGCGAGCGCAGCGGCCACGAGGCCAGTGTAGGGACCGTCCCTGGATCGGGGTAACGAGAGCGGCAGGCCCGGTCGATAACCGACTCCGTGGAGACGGGTTTCGAGCGCGACCCGATCAGCCTCACGACGACGCTGGCCGCCGTCCTGGCTTCCACGGTGCTGCGGGCGCCGTGGTTCGTCCTGCTGCTGATGATGCCGGCCACCGTCTCGGGCATGGCGCTGTTCTGCTTCGTGCTCGTGAGCGCAGGCGTCCTGCTCCTCTACTGGTGCCTCAAGTGGTTCGGCTGGACGATTCCGGCGCGTGGCGCGCTTGCGGCTCGCGCACTTCCTGCGGTCGTCGCCGTCACGACCACCGGCGCGCTCGGCGTGCGTGCGTCGCTGCCGGTGCTCGCCGGGATGGCCGGGCTCGAGTTCGTCCTGGCGGTCGGCGTCGTGGCGACGCAGGCAACGAAGATCGACACCGGAATCGGGATCACCGGCTTCGAGGACGGCGAGCTCATGCCGTTGCGGACGGATGCCGATCTCCCGCACGGCGAGGAGCGGTACGGCTACGGCGTCGCCGGCCTCGTCCGTGACGCTCGCGCGGCCCGGCTTCGCGCCACCTGACGCAACAGGCCGCCTGGCGGCGGCCCGTCGACGGCAGAGACCGGACGTGCTCTGAGTCTCGGCGCCCGGACAGGATCTGTCAACATCGGTGCGTGCCCCGCGGCTACCTGGAAGGCCCGGCCAGCGAGGAGCGCGAGGCTGCGCTCGAGCGCGGCGACCATCTCGAGCGCGCGCAGTCGCGCGAGCGGCGGGCGGTCTACGGCTCGACGGAGGACGATCCCGAGCAGCACTTCCTCGGTTGGGCGGACGAGGTCGACCCGGACGAGCTGTTTGCCTCGGGCCGCGCCTGGGGCCTGTCAGTGCGAGTTACCGCGGAGACGTAGCTTTCTGGCGCTCCCAGGCGCCGAGCACGTCTTCGACGTAGCGCCGCTGGGACTCCGAGAACTCCGCGCGGGCGAGGACGCGTCGCGCCTCGGCCGGGTCGTCGTTCTCGACCGCAGCTTCGAGGTGCTCCCGCATCGCTCCGGGAACGCGCAGCTGCCGCCGAAGCCAGCGAAGCAGGCTGACGCGCGCCTGGTCCATGCCTCGAGGTTACTGGGCTATCGGGTGTGCTGGAAGCGCGCGACCGTGAACGCGACGAGCACCGGCGGGGCGAGCAGGAAGACGACCAGCATCAGCGACATCACGACGAGCACGGCGCCGTGCGTGTGGTCGTAGACGAAGGCGTACTCGATCATCCCGGCGATCACGACGTAGGCGAGGAGCGTCCACCCGCCGACCTGGAAGAACCGCTGCCAGGCGAAGTCGCGCTGGCGCGCAAGCAGGACGGCCGCGGCGCCGAGCGAGACCGCCGCAGCGACCAGCAGGCCGACAGCAGGCCCGAGCGGCGCGTGCTTCGGCAGATAGGCGGCGAGATAGCTCACTCCGCCGGCGATGAACGCGATCGACGCCATGCCGAGCAGCGTGACCGGCGGCACCTTCCGGTCGGCCCACGCCTTCTGCTCCGCGCTGACCATCAGAAGCTCGCCAGGTGGGTCATGATGATCAGCGTCGCGATCTGCATCACGCCGGTGACCCCGGCCGTGAAGATGAACCGCTTCATCAGCTTCTCGATCACCGCCGGGTTCGGCTCCGGCTTGCGGAGCTCGAAGAGCACGGCGATGTTGGCCGGCTCGAGCAGGCCGATCGCGATCACGGCCATCACGCCGACGACGGCGAACGACGCGACGACCCACCCGTGCTGCGGATAGGACGTGTCGAGCATCCCGTTGTAGCGCGCGAGCTGGAAGCCGGCCGCAAGCGTCATCGTGACGAGCGTCGGGATGATCAGCACCATCTTCGGCATCAG
>Ga0070741_10006672_pt1 | contig 24584 bp, 24 predicted proteins | sample Coa_R1_4_FD_66440 | JGI IMG/M metagenome (GOLD analysis project Ga0070741, IMG submission 66440) | Surface soil microbial communities from Centralia Pennsylvania, which are recovering from an underground coalmine fire - Coalmine... | ecosystem: Environmental > Terrestrial > Soil > Unclassified ... | reverse complement strand
TTCAGGATGTAAAGTGTCTTATCCCGGCGCTCCGCCTTGAACACGCAAGCATCGGCCGGATGCAGGTACTTCTTCCAACTATGAGGCCCGGGTGCATAGGCAAAAACGGCCTCGTCCTTCCGCTTGACCAAACGGTAGTGGGCAGGGCTTTGCTCCGCCGACCAGCCAATGGGCAGGTCCTTGGCCGATTCGATTTCCTCATACACCATCGCGCCGTCGCGCACCGTTGGCCCTACCACTCTGTAACGGCGTCTGGCCAAGGCTTCGATGAGTCTTTCCAACTCGCCCGGCTCGATGACGACATCTTCTGACGTACTCACGATGGCTTTCCGAGGCAAACGCCCGCCGGATGACGAGTGGATGAATGCACCACCCTTGTGGCGCCCGTTCGCCTTCTCAACATTTCAGGCTAGCCGTTGAGGAAGATACAGGCTGTGAGGATGCTCACAGCGTGGCATGACAGGGGCCACACCAGCTCCCGATTCGACACTTGAAATCGCCCTGTAATTGACTCGCCATGATGGTCATTTCCGCAGACGATTGCCGCAGCAAGCACCCAAGTAGCGTTAAACTATCCTTACATCGATGCTCCCCGCTCAGAGGTGGGAACTGGAGGGTAAAGTATGGGCAATCCAGTCGAGGAAGCCGTCAGTCTTTCCTGGATTTCGGTTCACGACCGCCTACCAGTCGATTCGCGCGAATGTGTTTTGATCTGCGTTGGACCGCAAGCTAAAGGCGATCCTCTTGAAAAAGCGATCGGCTTTCGTTTCCAAAATGATTGGGTGATCCTCTCCCCTGACCTGAAAGGCTGGGAAGTGCGCTACTGGTTGCCCCTGCCGGATATGCCGTAGTCTCTAATGCACCCCTCATCTTTCCCCGTGAGACGATTCAAACGACGCGCGAAGGGCTCCCCGCCTGTAAGGATTTTCCCGATGGACTTCCGTGATATAGCGCCTTTCCCCATTCTCCTGAAAATGTAGGGCTGTATCCCCCGTTTGGCCGCTGTTTTCGGCCCAACGCCTGATCTCCCCCTGATTGCTCACGCATCTCGCATTCCCAATGCGCAGCTTCCCATGGCCGGATGCTTTTGCCGTCGCTCGCCTGCGCCGTCGTGTGCCTGCGCTTCTTATCAGGCTCGAAAAAAATCTGTACGCGTTGTGTCTGGCGATCTCTCTGTTGGCACCCGTACTGCTCGCCCAAGGCGGTGCGGACTGGCAAAGCCGGGTTCGGGATTCTGTTTCTAACAGGAATCTGGCAGCCGCACTCTCCATCGTCGAACAACGTCTGCAGGCCGCACCCGACGACCTCGAGGCGCATGGGTGGCACGGCCGCATTCTCGCCTGGACGGGGAAATGGCAAGCCGCAGAATCGGAATACCGTTACGTGCTGAGCCAGGTTCCCAACGATACCGACATTCTCACCGGCCTGGCTGACGTGCTGATCTGGCAGCAACGTTGGGACGACGCTCTCACCGTACTGAACCAGGCATCATCCCTCGAGCCAGATCGTGCCGACATTCTGACTCGCCGGGGCCGAGTTCTGCGTGCGTTGCATCGGACAAAGGAATCACAGGAGAATTTCAGAAAAGCCCTCGTTACCGATCCGGCTAACCTGGAAGCGAAACAGGGGCTGGAGTCTTTTCGCCCCGAGCCGCGCCATGAATTGCGAGTGGGAACGGATAATGATTTCTTCAACTTCTCTGACCCGGCGCTGGCGCAAGGGATCAGTCTCAGTTCCAAGTGGAATTCCCGCTGGTCAACCAGTTTCGCGCAGACTTTTTACCAGCGATTCGGCGAGGACGCCGCTCAATTCAGCGGCGCTGGAACCTGGCGTTTCACGAAGAATAACTCCCTCACAGTCGGCGGCGCCGTCGCCCACGATGCGGGCGTGATCGCGCGCTCTCAGGCATTTTTTGAGCTTGGCCGTGGTTTTCAGGTGAGTCGCGAAGGTATAGTCCGCGGTCTCGAACTCCATTACCAGCAGCGCTGGTTGTGGTTTGCCGATGCTCGCGTTCTCGCTCTCACTCCCGCCGTAACGTTTTATTTGCCGGACGAGTGGACGTGGTCCCTGAGCATAACTCCCGCACGCAGCCGGTTCCCGCTCACCTCTCCTGCGTGGCAAACATCCGGGCTCACACGTATCACCTTTCCCATTGTGCCCCGAGTCACGGCCAATGCCTTCTATGCAGTCGGCACGGAGAACTTTGCCGTCCAGGACCAGATCGGAAGCTTTTCCGCGCGCACGATGGGTGGTGGCGCACGTTTCAAGGTGAATGCCCGGCAGGACATTGCTGCGTATCTTGCCAGCCAGGATCGTTCCCAGGGCCGCAGCCAAACCAGCTTAGGACTGAGCTATGGGATTCATTTTTAACTGGATTCCCAGCGCCGGTCTCGCGCGGTTGCTGTTCGAAGCGATTCTTGCCGCTTTGACCGGCATCGTCTCGCTGTTGACTTTTATCCTCGGACGTCGCACTTACCGTAGTTTTCACTTTCGCATCCTGAATGCACGGACGTTCGCGCTTCGTCAAAGCTGGGACAGCCTGGTCAGCGGGAAAATTCCTCCGGCGACTTGGCGTTTTAACCGGCTGGACCGCCGGATCGTCGAAAGCATTCTTCTCGATTCCATCGAGACCGCGGAACCGGCTGCACTTCCGCCGCTGATCGAGTGCCTGCGCTCGACCGGCCTCCTGGATATGCGCATTTACGAAGCACGCACGCTCCACGGATGGCAGCGCCGCAACGCCATGGTCAGCCTCGGAAGGACCCGTGCTCCCGAAGCGATCCCCGCACTGGCCGAAGGCCTGGACGACAGCGATGCGCAGACTCGTCTGGCCGCCGTGCGCGGCCTCGGCCGCTTTGCTCTGCCCGACGCAGCCATGGCTTTGCTCACACGCATTGCCGAAGGTACTCTCAACGTTCCCGAGAAGCCGCTGCAGAACGCACTCTTGAGTTGTTGCCGCGAGCAGCCTTCTTTGCTCGTTCCCTGCTTGCGTCGTGCCGAGGGACCCACACGGGAAGTGCTGGCCCGCGTTTTGGGAGAACTGGCAACTCCGGAACTGGAAGATGATCTCCTGCTGCTGGCCGTGGATCCGTTGCCCGAAGTTCGTGCTTCCGCAGCTCGTGCCCTGGCCAGGGCTGACGCCCAATTTGCTTTCCCGATTCTGTCGGCGCTTACGGCTGATCCCGAATGGTTCGTTCGTTTGCGCGCAGTCGTGGCCATCGACACACTCAACCACCCGCGCTCCATTCCCGCCCTCGTCCGTGCACTCTGCGACGTCAACCGGCAGGTCCGGCAGCGCGCTGCCACTGCACTTTCGCGCCTGGAGCCGCACCTCGAAGAAATTCTGGAGCGGGTGCTGGCGACGCGTGACGGTTATGCGCTGCAGGCGATGATCTCGGCTTTGGAGCGTTCCGGAGGTCTCACCAATCTGGTGGAAGCGCTCAGGAGTCCGCGCAATCCCCGCAAAGCCGCCGCTATCCTGTTGCGCGCCCTGCGCAGCGCTTCCCAGCGCCTCTATTCGAGAGCCACCAACGCTTCTGCTGAAGACGAGGAACAGGCCGGCGAAGAGACTTTCGCTCATCGCGATGAAGATACGGAAGTGGTCTCGCCATGAGACATTTCCTGACCGTCTCCAACTACGTTCTGTTTTATTACTACCTCGTTTCGAATCTGATTTACGTTCTTCTGCTGGTCACAGCCATTGCCCGGAACGCGATTCATCAGCGTCGCCTCGCCAGCATTCGCATTGATCACATCAAGGACTCGCCGTTTACTCCCCCGATCACGGTTCTGGTTCCCGCACACGATGAAGAGGCGACGATCGTCGAGGCGGTAGAATCGCTGCTTTCCTTGCAGTATCCGGAACTGGAGCTGGTTGTCATTAATGATGGTTCGGGCGACCGTACTCTCGAAGAATTGACCAACCGGTTCGCCTTGCGCCGTGCCAATCTTCTCTATATCCCCGAGGTGCGGAGCGCCTCCATTCGGGGAATCTATGTCAGCGGCAACGAGCCTCGACTCGTGGTGCTCGACAAGAAATCCGGAGGCAGTAAGGCCGATGCCATCAATGCAGGCCTGAATGCAGCCTCGAGTCCTTACGTTTGCGTGGTGGATGCGGATTCGATTCTTGAGCCGGATGCTTTGTTGCGCATTATGGTCTCGGTTCTGGCCGAGCCGAAGCGTGTGGTCGCGGTTGGTGGAATTGTGCGTGTGTTGAATGGCTCCGTGGTGGAAGGAGGGCGGCTGACTCAGACTCGCTTGCCGCGTCGTCCCATTGAAGTGCTGCAGGTCATCGAATACCTGCGGGCTTTCCTGATCGGCCGCGAAGCTTGGGGACACTTCAATATGCTTCCCATCATTTCCGGAGCATTCGGCGTCTTTCGCCGCGATCTGGTACAGCGTGTGGGCGGATTCCGCGCCAGCGCGATCGGTGAAGACCTCGACCTGGTGATTCGCCTTCACCGTTACCTGCGCGAGCAGGAGGCGGACTATCAAATCAGCTTTGTTCCCGATCCGGCCTGTTGGACCGAAGTTCCCTCCGACCTGCGTTCCCTGGCCCGTCAGCGAGCCCGCTGGCAAAAAGGTTTGCTTGACGTCCTGTGGCCCAACCGCGACATGCTGTTCTCGCGAAAGTACGGCCGCATGGGTTCGATCGCCCTTCCTTACCAATGGATCTTCGAGCTGTGCGCGCCGGTCTTCGAACTCGTCGGCTACATCACCATGATCACGGCTGCTGCTCTCGGGGTCCTCAGCCGCGACTTCTTTCTGCAATTCCTCGTTTTCGGCTATGCATTCGCCACCATGATTTCGATTGGCTCCGTCCTGCAGGAAGAGATCACGTACCGGCGTTACAACGACTGGCGGGACGTCGTGCGTCTCGTCAGCTTCTGCTTCCTGGAGCATTTCCCATACCGGCAGTTGCAGATGATCTGGCGCTTGCAGGGCTTGTGGGAGTATATGCGTGGCGATGTCACGTGGAAGCCGCTCAAGCGAGTTGGCTTCCATGAACACGCGCCGTCAAATTCCGCAGCGGTATCAGAACCGCCCGTGGCCGCGAAATAATTCCTTGAGAACGACATAAGGAAAACCCAGGGAAAGTAAATCCCCTGGGCACCGTTAAGACAATTCTCTCGCCGCCGACTCACTCGCCACCCGGACGACAGCGCTCCGGCCCACCGCTACTGATCCCACGACAACCGCCGCTGCTACCAGCATCGATAAGGTTACAGATTCGCCCAGAAGCACGGCCGAAAAGAAGACGGTGCAGAACGGCTGCAATAGTTGCAGCTGGCCTACTCGTGAAATTCCTCCCGCCGCGAGCCCTTTATACCAGGCAAACATCCCCAGCCATTGGCTGACCACGCATACATAAGCGAAGCCGCACCACGAATTGGCTGACGCATGCAGGCCGTAAGCTCTGACCGCGAAAATGAGTGGGACGGCGAGCAGCGGAGTGCCCATCACCAGCGCCCAGCTCATCACCTGCCAGCCGGAAAAAACGCGCGTGAGCCGCGCGCCCTCTGCGTATCCCAAGGCCGATGCCGCGACCGAAAGAAAGAGAATGAGATCGCCGGAAAGAATTTTCCCAGCACCGCTGATCAGGGCGTAAACCACCACCGCCATGCTGCCTGCCAGCGTTGCCACCCAGAACCGCGTTGAAGCCCGTTCTCCGGCCCGGATGGTCGCGACCAAAGCCGTCGCCAGCGGCAACAATGCCAGCGTGATGGCGCCATGTGATGCGGGCAGGCTGTACATTCCCCAGGAAAACGTGAGGGGCACTCCGATCACAACCCCAGCCACGACCAGCGCAAAGTTCTTCCAATACTGGCGAGGTGGGAATGGGGTCTTGGTCGCGGCGAGCAGAGCCGCTCCCAGCATCCCCGCGACCACCGGCCGCCCTAGTCCGACCACCATTGGGTGGAGATGAAGTACTGCCGCGCGCGTCGCTGGCAGCGTGAGGCTGAAACTGAGCATTCCCATCAGCCCATAGGCTGTTCCCACTGCTCTCGAACTCGGCAACTCACCCTCGGGCGTCGATTCGAAACCCTGCAGACCAGAATTTTCGGATGCGAGCTTAACATTTTCCCAGCGCAAATTTCCCGGAGGAGCGCAACGCTGTTCTCATGTTCGACATCTCATCTGCCGAGTTCAAGCCGCGCCAAGCAGGCTTTGATCATCCGCTCGAAACAACTCGTTGCCGTCACCGCCATGCCGCTGTTACTGCTGGCAGGGCATGGCGTGGCGTTGGCGCAAGCTCATCATGCCGTAGTGTCCTGTGACGACTGCGATGCGCCCTCCGCTGTTGCCGCCGAGCGCGCTCCTCAGATTGCCTCCGCCGCACCGCCCCAGGCATCAGTTAGCTCTTCGAAACCTCTTACGGTCAGCGACCAGAATTCCGGGTTGTCAGTTGGACAGTGGTTTCTCCGTGCGGCCGATGACCAATGGCGCATCTATTCCGGTCCATTTCGCAGCGAGGGTGCGATCAAGTGGGACATCCTGGTTGCTGCCGGGACCGGAGGACTCATCGCCGCCGATCGTCACATCACGAATCAGTTGCCGCGCAGTAACCTGAAGACGAGCCGCGATATTTCCAACATCGGATCTTTCACCACGGCTGGTTCCGTGGGAGCCTTCCTGCTGGTCGGCTTGGCCACCCACAATCCGCACGTCCGCGAAACCGGTATCCTGGGAGTCGAATCGGTGGCCAATAGTGCTGCGGTCTGGGCGGTCGCTAACACGCTCACCCGTCGCGAGCGTCCGCTCGAAGGTGATGGCCGGGGAAGTTTCTGGGTGAACAACGGTTTAAAGAGTTCTATGCCGTCGGCGCACTCAATGTTGACCTGGGCGGCGGCTACTACCATCGCGGAGGAATATCCTCGCCCCTTAGCACAAGTCCTGGCTTATGGCACGGCAACGGCAGTCTCGGTCACCCGGGTCACCGGATTGCGGCATTTTCCCGCCGACTCATTCCTGGGCAGCGTGTTCGGATTTTTCATTGCGCGCGAGATGTTCAAATTGCACTGCGAAACGGGAATCAGTACTGCGTGCCATAAAACTCATAGCCGCAAACGCGACCTGTTGCTGGAAGATGACAATTCCGTTGCAGACAGCCATACGCCCCAGCCAAAGCGAACTTCAGCTGTGTCTGTCCGTAAGCCGTGAGAGGTTACTCCGGGCTCAAGTCGTCGTAGTGTCTGACGAAGATCGCTGTCACTGACTTGTTGTGGTCCATGAGCACGGTGCAGCGCGTGCCCGCCACCCGGTCGCATCCCCGCCATCCCGCAAAGGAGGAATTGGCTTCTGGCTGCGGCACCAGAACCACCTTCTCGCCTGTAACGAAGTCGTCCTGGCAGGCGCCCCCGCAGTTGATGGCGCCGGTAGAGCTGGTCACGGTGCCACCTGCCGTACCCTTCAGCCCGACTGTCAACGTGACTCTGGGGCCGTCCAGCATTGCGCGGCGAGGCGGCGGGATGGTTGCCGCCAGCGTTTCGGGGTGCGCCGTTTCCTTGGGCAACGGCTGAGTTGGCGCGCTTTGCGTCACCGGGAGCGGGATGGTTGACGGCGCCGAATCACTCTGAGCGGCGGCCGGTGTATTGGTCCGGCGCACCGCGCTCGTTTCGGCGGGCGGCTTGGCGGTCGCGAGTAACGGCGTCTTCTCGACCGGCGCGGGCGCCGGCAATGGCTGGCGTTCCGCACTGATTGATTCCGTCCTAGGCGCCGCTACTGGAGCTTGCCGCGGGAGTTCGATGGGCGGCCGCTCTGGAGCCGAGCCTAGGGTCGGCGGAGCGTTGCTTGCCATCATCGGCAGGGTCGCGGTGCTTGGAGGCGGCGAGATCACGCCTGGCGTTCCGTTCACCAGCGGTCGAACCGAGGACACCTTCCCCGATATCGCAGGTGGAGGCGGAATGACGGACGGATTCCCACTTGATGGGGAGCGCGTCGGTGATCGCCGAGCTAGCGCACCTGAAGTTGTAGGCGGAGGCTGAATGACCGCTGGTGTTGCGTTGGCAGCTCGTCGCGCCGAAGACGGCAAAGCGGAGGACACATTGGGAGGAGGCGTAATGATTTCTGGTGAGGAGGTCATGTGCGATGCAGGTCTAGCGCTCGCGAGAGTGGACGGTACTGCTGGCGCAGGAGGTATGACCGGTGCTTTTCCTATCACGGCGGGAACAGCCGCGGTCGCGACCTGAAGCCTGCGCACATCAGGCACAGCCGCGACTCCGCTGCCTTCGACCACGAGCATCTGCGCGTTCGTGCCGTAGGAGACTGTCACTTTGCCGCGGATCTGCCGGGCTTCGGTAGGCCTGAAGGTGATCTGCACTTCGCAGCTCTTTCCCGGAGCAATGCCCAGGCTGCAGGTGTTGTTCTGGGTAAAACCGGCGCCAGTCGTGATCTGGACTGCATGGATGCTGTCGGACTGGTTGTTGGTCAGTGTCACCGACGCCATCTGAGTCATGCCGACGGTGCCTGGATTGAAGTGCAGCACCGTTGGTGTAATCGTGAGCGGCAACACTCCAACGCCCGACAGGTTTACGACGTGAGGACTGGATTTGCTGTCGTCTTCGATGGTGAGCGTGCCGTCTGCGTCGCCGGACAGGCTGGGCGAAAACCGCGTCACGATGGTGCAGCCGTGTCCCGCGTCCAGGGAAGTTCCGCAATCGCTCTCGGCAGCGAAGTCGCCGGAAGCGGAGATCTTCCGGATGGCAAGCGGGCCTGAGCCGCGATTGAGTAACAGCACGGTTTTGGGTTGGCTGCGGGAATCAATCACCTGATTGCCGAAGGCCAGACCTGTAACTGAGATTTCTACAGTCGGCAAGTCGAGCGAGCCGGCAAACAGCGACGGGCTGCAGATCAGGGCAGCAAGCAGCGAAATGGGAAGGGATAAGCGCGCGCGTTTCACGATGGCCTCCGCGCAGAGCGCACATTATGTCTCAATTTGCAGCAGGAAGCAGGTGCAATTGTGTTGCCGAGGCACATTTTGGCAGTATCCAGCGAACGCGCCCAAAATGCTGCCTAAAATCAACGGTAGAGATGAGTTAGTAACTGCCTTGCGGGAAGTCACGCGTAGGGCGAAAAAGCAACGCGTAGAAATTCTGCAATTCCTTGCACAACTTTGCTGAGTGGCCGGCTCTGCGTCGCTAGCGCTGCGGCGTGTCGAAGGGGACGCCACGGGCTTCGTTGATGCTGCGCGTGGTGTCGATATCGAGCGAGCTGAGGGGAATTTTCTGGGCGTGCTGCGCGTCGAAGACCCACATGGTGCCATCCACAATCGCATAATGAGTCACGTTACGGCGGGTGCCGTCGCGGAAGACGAGAGTGGTGGGCGCCTCGGGCGGCGCGGTGGGTGCGGACGGGTTGTTAGTCGCCTGCTGTTCAGCGCGAAGCTGCGCAACCTCGTTGCTCAATTCATCCACGCGGTTGACCAGGTTCGGGTCTGAATACGGCGGCGGCGCCGGAACTTCGACGACCGTCGGCGGCGGTGGAGCGTAGTAGTAATCAGGGTAGATGGGCGGCCAGAAGACTGAAGGTCCCCAATATCCAAAGGGAGCAAATCCGCCGAACCCGAAGCCGAACCCGAAATCGTCGAAACCAAAACCGAAGCCAAAACCACCGAAGTTGAAACCGAAATTAAATCCAAACGCGCTGGGGAAGAAGAAGCCGCCGCAGAACGAGCTGAAGCAGTGATGGTGATGGAAGAAAGCGCCATCGGCAAAATGGCCGTGATGGAAACCAAACGAGCCATTGAAGCCAGGATGGCCGAAGCCCGGGCGGCCAAATCCTCCGCGACCAAATCCGGAACGAGACCCGAATCCCGGGCGAGGCACGAAGCCGTTGTGAGCCATTATTCCTGAGTTACGAGAGAACCCGGGACGCGGCACGAATCCCGAGCGCGGGGCAAAGCCCGAACGCGCCGTCGCGCCGGGGCGCGGAACGAAACCAGATCGCGGCGTCGCGCCGGAACGAGGAGTGAAGCCAGATCGAGCTGCACCGGGACGTGGCACGCGACCGGTGCCGGGAGCAAAGCGTGCACCCGAGTACGTGGACCGCGAAGAGAAACCGCCGACGCGTGGAGAAAAACCGCGAGAGCCGTACATATTCCGGGAGCCGTTCATAGCACGCGAGCCGTAATAGCCGCGCGCGGGAGAGCCGAAGGACGAACGTCCGGAATAACCGCTCATGGGACGAGCTGCGTAACCGCCGCCCATGGAACGTGAGAATCCCATGGAGTGTCCGCTGAAACTGCGCGGCGCCATGGAGCCCATGTGCATGCCGCCACCGCTGAAGTGGCTTCCGCCACTGAAATGTCCACCACCACTGAAGTGCGAACCACCGCTGAAGTGCGAACCACCGCTGGAATGCGAGCCGCCACCGGCGTGCGCACCACCGCCTCTGGATTGTGCAAGCAAGGGTCGCGGGAGAGTCGCGGCCGCCAGAACTAGCGTAATGGCGACCAGACGGGACATCGGCTAAAGTCTACACCCTTTTCGATGCGCTGGAGCGCCAATAATACCTGCTGTTTTCGCGCTTGTTTTTTTGTCCCAAGCGATGGTAGCTCCCTTCCCCTCCCCCCACTCGATCTTTGATTTCGAAGATCTTACGGAGCAAAGTGCCGTAGCACATTGATTCGCATGGAGTTAAACGTAACATCTACAAAACAGGGGAGTTGTCCGACTCTGACGCTCTTTCGAAAGAACATAGGAATTCGGGTCCTCTTTAAGCAGAGGGCCGGCGCAGGACGAGCATCTCGCTAATTGTCAAAGAACACACGAACCCGAGCTCACCCGGGCGACAGAAGTTTGGAGAAATTTTGACGGAAGCGGAAGTACGCGGGTCACAGCCGTTTTGTGACAAGCGAAGCAATCGAGCAACGGCCCTGCGGATCATATACGCCTCACAAGCAGTCGCAAGACGCGTTAGGCAGAGGTTCGGATAAAGAAATCGGGAGTCGCTTCCTTAAAGAAGTCGGATCGAGAGTAGACGGTGAAGCAATAAAGAGGTGGGCCGAGCGGGGGAAAAAGCAAGATGCAAAACCAGAACAGTCTTTTGAAGGCAGAAGATTTGTCGAAGCTGAAGAGGAAATATTCCATGGCAACCATGGTGGTGGCCGCGCCAAGCGCGCCGACGAACACGAGGAATTTCAGAAGCGGGAGATCAGTCGCGGGAAAACCTCCCATGTAGGCCCAGACCATAAGAAAAAGGCACAGCAGCAAAGACAATGTTGCCGCCAGGCGATAAGTCCTCCGCGCCACGGGTGAAACAATCCACGCGCGATTGATGTAGTAGTACCTGAACATGAATTCGCGCGGGTAGCGTACCCCAGTTCTGCGGGAAAAGTCTATTTCCCCGTTTACTCCAAGGCCGATTGATTTTGCGCCGTCACGCGGGCGAAGCTGTCGTATGATTCGACCCCCATCATGGATACGAGCCCGGAGCAAGAACGACAGCGACTCAGAAAACTTTACGGTCAGATGAGCGAGGGAGAACTACGCGAGGTGGCGGATGACGCGGTTGATCTCACCGATATTGCGCGCCAGGTGCTGGCGGAGGAGATCGGAACGAGAGGGCTGGATATTCATTTAGCCGATCCGGTCGAGGTACCGAGTTACGAATCGCGAGAATTGGTGACGATCCGGCAGTTCCGGGATTTGCCGGAAGCATTACTGGCAAAAGGAATGCTTGATTCCGCAGGCATTGAATGCTTCCTGGCGGATGAAAACCTGATTCGCATGGATTGGTTTCTTTCCAACTTGCTGGGCGGCATCAGGCTGCAAGTCAACAAGGAGGATGTCGAGGAAGCGCTTACGCTGTTGAGCGAGCCTATTCCCGAGACATTCGAGATCGAAGGAGTGGGAACCTATCAGCAGCCGCAATGTCCGCACTGTGGGTCGTTCGACATCGTGCATCAAGCAGGATTGGACAAACGATTCGCGTTGCCTGCGCTCTGGTTGGCTGGCATACCCATTCCGGTTGGGCGCAAGGAGTGGAAGTGCCAATCGTGCGGCCGGGAGTGGCGCGATTCAAAGCCGGAAGAGCCTGAAACACATCCGTCAACATAGCGAAACGCGAACCTTCTGACCCCATCGTCCGGAACTCCGTGAGCGGGATCGGCGAAGTTAAGGGGGAATGAAAACCGCAGAGGACGCGGAGGACGCAGAGGGAAAGAATCCCTGCGTATACATGCGGAAGGCTGGGTCACCCGCCGAGGCACCGTCACTTCAATCCAGCAACTCGTTAACGATAGCGTTAACGTGGATGACGGTGGTATCGAGGAAGTCGAGACCGGGAGGAGCGGAGTCGCGCAAGAGGAGCGGGAGTTCGGTGCCGGCGAGGACCAGGGCCTCGATACCATCCTCCTCTTTCATACGTTGCGCGATGCGCAGAATCTCCGTCCTGGTAGCAGAGAGGAATTGGTTCTTCAGCAATTCGCCGATGTACTTGCCGTGAATGAATTCCTGCTGCGAGGGGGTGGGGCGGACCAGGGCGATGCCGACGCGTTCGAACTCCTGGGAATAAAAAGTGGCGCGCATGGTAAATCCCGTGCCAAACAGACCCACTTTTTTCAGAGCGAATACGAGTCGGATATGTCCACGTCTCGAAAATCACGAGACGTGGGGCACCCAACAAGCAGTCACCTGATACGAGTCGTGGGTGATAGGAATCGGATGTTGCCCACGTCTCGAAAATCACGAGACGTGGGGCACCCACATTGTCTTAATGGTTGGCTGCAGTTTTATTGGGGCGGGAGTTGCTTGGATTCGGGAATCGGGTAGTTGCCTTCGTCATCGTAGAACTTCCAGACGAAGCGTCCTTTCACCCCGGGAATTGCTACGTCATTCTCGGAACTGAAGAGGGGCGCATCGAGAGGCGCCAGCAATGCGGTCGTGGTGGTGTACATCGCCTCGTTCAGTTGATTGAGCTGGGGAGCTCCAGCAACGGCGAACACACCGAAGGCGTGGCCATTGGAGAAGGCGACGGCGAGATAGTCGGCGACCATCAACCCGTTCTGCGAAGGCGGAAGCCAGCTTAAATTCATGGGACCGGCGAGGTGCCGTCCCGCAGTCCAGGTGGCACCCCCATTCTGGGAGACGGTGTAGCCGACGTGAAGCTGGCAGGAGTTCCCGCAGTTGGCAACGGGATAGTAGTAGTAGGTCATCGCCAGATGAGCGGTGCCGCCGGAAGTGTTGGGATCGACGCCGAGCCCGGGAATGAAGTGGTCCACGGTGCTGGTAACGGGATCAATGGGGACGCGTACCGGGTTGGTCCAGCTCAAACCCGTGGTGGAAGTGGAGAGAACGATGTCGTCGGTATTGCAACCGGTGCGGAACCGGCAATCGGGCCAGGCGACATAAATTTTTCCCAGCTTGTCAACGGCGGCGGTCGGCAGACCAGGACTGCGCAGGTTGCCATCTTCACCGCGGAAACTCTGATTGGCAATGAGCACACTGGAGGTCCAGCTCATGCCGCCATTAGTGGAGCGGAAGGCGCGCATACCGAAGAAGCCGTCGTAGGGCACGATCACGGTCCCGTTGGGTTGAACCAGCGGGAGTCCACCCAGACCACCAGCCTGATCGCCAGTGTTGATTCCCGGAGACCAGGTCAGGCCGCCGTCGCGGGAGGTGCTCATGAAGATGAGGTCGCCGAGCGCGGGCTCATCCCATTCCGAGTAGCAATTGCCGTAGAAGGGGCTGGTGGCAGTGTTGTCGCAAACGATCCAGTTCTTGTCGTCGGAGCCGCTGTTGTCGACGAGGATGGGATGGCCCCAATGAAGGCCGTCGGTGGAACGGCTGACCGCTACAGCAAGAGCGTCGTTGTTCAGAATAGGAAGGCTGGAGATGAGCCAGACGCCGTGCTTAGCGTCATAGGCAACGGCCGCATCGCTGGCCGCCGTGTAAGTCCCGCCCTGGTACACCCGGGTGAGTGCGGGAAGAAAGCCGTAGGACCAGGTGGTGCCACCATTGGTGGAGGTGGCGAAACCAATGTCAGCGCCGCCGCCGGCGAACACACGCGCCACCTGAAACGCGCTCACGATAGTGGAGCCGAAGGCAAAGGTGTGGGGCTCAACCTCGGAGCGATGTTCGCTGTAAAGATTGAGAAAATAATCGGAACTCAACCTGACCAGCGACTGCGCGTGAGCCGGGATGGTGGCGGCAAAAACGGTGGCCAGCACCAGGGCAGCGACGAAAGCGCAGGACACGAATCGTGGGGCGGGAACTCTTACTGTCATTGTGTTTCCTCTATCGGCTGGTTTGTGGAATACGGCTGTTGCGTGAGTGGAGGAGCGCAGCAGAGTACGTTCGGCAATATACGCGGTTGCATTGGGGCTGTCCACGTGAAATGGAGCGGCGGTTGCGGAGACTTAAGAGATTTTCAAAGCGAAGAAACGGGACTAGGCTGTTGATCTGTGATGGATAGCTCCGTGGCGGAGGAAGTATGAAGGCAGTGGTGATTCCGCAATTCGGAGGGCCGGAGGTTCTGCGGATCAAGGAAATGCCGGAGCCGCAGGGAAAGCCCGGCGAAGTGCTGGTGAAGGTGCAGGCGGCAGGCATCAATTTTGCCGACCTGATCACGGCGCGTGGAGGATATCCCAATATTCCCAAGCCGCCGCTGATTGCGGGGCGAGAGTTTGCGGGCGTGCGCGAAGACACGGGTGAGCGTGTTATGGGATACATCCAGTGGGGCGGGTTCGCAGAGAAAGTAGCTGCGGAGTTGTTGTGGCCGGTGCCGGAGAAGTGGAGTTTCGAAGAAGCGGCGGCGTTCCCGGTCAATTTTTTTACGGCGTATCTCGCGTACTGGAAAGCCGGGCTGGTGGATGCAGCGGCGGAGAGAAAGCGAGTACTGATTCACGCTGCGGCCGGTGGCGTGGGGACGGCCGCGGTTGAGATCGGCAAAGTTCTTGGGGTGGAAACTTATGGGACGTCTTCGTCAGACGAGAAGCTGGCACGGGTGGCGGAGTTGGGGCTGACGCATGGGATCAATTACGTCAAAAAAGATTACGAAAAATCCATCGCCAAGATGACCGGCCGTGCGGGGGTGGATGCGGTGTTTGAGATGCTGGGCGGCGAGCATACGAACAAGAGCATCCGTTGTCTGGGGGAGTTTGGGCGGCTGATTCAGTTTGGGGCAGCTTCAGGGAAACGGGCCGAGGTGGATGCGCGCATGCTGTACGTGAAGAGCACCAGCGTGCACGGGCTGTGGCTGAGCGTGCTGGCGCGCAACGAGCAGGTCATGAAACCGGCATGGGAGCGGTTGTCACGGTGGATTGCGGAGGATCGTTTAAGGCCGATGGTGGGAGAGGTGCTGCCGATGAGTGAAGCGACGCGCGGGTATCAGCTGATAGAAAATCGGAAGAATTTTGGGAAGATCGTGCTGAAGATAGCGCAATGAAAACCGCAGAGGACGCGGAGGAACGCAGAGGGATTTCACTCTTAATGCCAGAGGGGTTGAAGCCAACTGCCAGCTAACGACTGACTACTGACTACGGACTACTGACTACTGACTTCAGTACTTGGGCATTTTGGGATCGACTTGGTCGGCCCAGGCGAGAATGCCGCCCGTCAAATTTTTTACTTTCTTGAAGCCGGCCTGGCGGAGGAAGTCCACCGCCTTGGCGCTGCGCACGCCGGAGCGGCAGTGAGCGACGATCTCGCGGCTCGAGTCGAGTTCGTTCGCGCGCTTGGGCAGATCGCCGAGAGGAATCAGGTAGCCGTTGATGTTGCAGATCTGGTACTCGTGGGGCTCGCGGACATCGAGCACGAAGATGTCTTCACCGGCGTCGAGCTTGCGCTTGAGTTCCTGCGGGTCGATGGCAGGAACGTTGGTCGTAACCGGCGCTTCTTCGCCGCGAATGCCGCAGAACTGGTTGTAGTCGATCAGCTTCGTGACCGTGGGATGCGTGCCGCAAACGGGACAGTCGGGATTCTTGCGCAACTTGAGTTCGCGGAATTTCATGCCGAGCGCATCCACCAACAACAAGCGGCCGATGAGCGGCGCGCCTTTACCGAGGATCAGCTTGATGGCTTCGGTAGCCTGAATGATGCCGACAAGTCCGGGCAGAATGCCGAGCACGCCGCCTTCGGCGCACGAGGGAACAAGGCCGGGCGGTGGCGGCTCGGGATATAAGCAGCGGTAGCACGGGCCTTCTTTGGTAGCGAAGACGCTGGCCTGCCCTTCGAAGCGGAAGATGGAGCCGTAGACGTTAGGCTTTCCGGTGAGCACGCAGGCGTCGTTCACGAGATAGCGAGTGGGAAAGTTATCAGTGCCGTCCACCACGATGTCGAAGTCACGGAAGATGTCGAGGGCGTTGCTGCTGTCGAGGCGCGTTTCGAAGGGGCGAAGGTTGATAAACGGGTTGATGGCCTTCACGCTTTCCGCGGCGGAATCGAGTTTCTTGCGGCCGACGTCGGCGGTGGTGTGAATGATCTGGCGCTGGAGATTGGTGTAGTCCACGACATCGAAATCAACGACCCCGAGCGTGCCCACGCCCGCGGCGGCGAGGTAGAGCGCGAGAGGCGAGCCCAATCCGCCGGCCCCGATGCAGAGCACCTTGGCAGCTTTCAGTTTGAGCTGCCCTTCCATGCCAACCTCGGGCATGATCAGGTGGCGCGAGTAGCGCAGAATTTCGTCGTTGTTGAGGGTGATGGGGGTGACATCGGATTGAGTCGTGGTTGCCATAAATAATCAGTTAGATCGGGTGATTACCGGCGAACCCGATTAGTTTTTCCCTCCCGCAATGGAAGGTACGATGGAGATGCTGTCGCTGTCCTTCACCGGAGTCGCTTCCTTCTGCAGGTAGCGGATGTCTTCGTCGTTGAGATAGACATTGACGAAGGCGCGCAGCTTGCCATCCTCCGCATAAAGATGACGGCGCAGCTCGGGATGCTGTGAAATCAGGCCAGAAAGCGCTTCGGCAACGGTCTTGCCGGGAACCTCGATCGTATCCTTTTTATCCGCGTACTGACGCAGCGGGGTCGGGATGTGAACTTTCATCATTTGCTCCTTACAGATGACTGAGCGGGGGCGGTGGATTCATCGGGCGAGGCAGCGATCACCTGCAGGGGCTCGTCGACGAAGCGTTTGTCGGATTCGTCGCTGCCGGTGAGCAGGAACGAATTGGTGATCCGGGCCACCCCTTTGATGACGCTGGTGATGACGTAGGAGCAGCTGATCCAGTGCGCTTCGGCGAGGTCAGTCTGGGACCAGCGGGGCGGGTGGTCGGGATGGGAGTGATAGAAGCCGACGATATCTTCGCCGCGCTCGCGGCCCTGGCGCTGGATCCGCACCAGCTCACGCGGATCGATGTTGTAGCGGTTCTGGAGCGAGTCGACCCGGGTGTTGTCGCAGCGGGCCGTGGAGGTGACGAGGCGCTCGTCCCTATCCAAGCGTCCTAACAGGACACCGCAGCACTCGTGAGGATAGGTTTCCTCGCCGTGGCGGCGGATAGCGTCGAGATCGGATTGGGAAATCGTAAGCATTTTGTAATTTGGTAATTTGGTAATCGGGTAATTGAAAACCGGTTATAGGAATTTGTAATTTGGTAATTTTGTAATTGGGTAATTTAAAACGCATCGGGAAACCCCATGCATTCAAATTGCAAAATTACAAAATTACCAAATTACAAAATTCCCCGACTACCAATTCGAAAATTCCCCGATTACCAAATTACAAAATGCTTCATTCTTCCTCCCAGAAGCGCTCGCTCAAATACTTGTCGCCGGCGTCGGGAAGGATGGTCACGATCACTGCCTCGTGTCCGGGTTCCACGCTGTGCACAACTTTCATGCAGCCGAGGACAGCGGCGGCGGCGGAGATTCCGACGAGCAAACCTTCTTCACGCGCGAGGCGTTTGGCCATGACGTATGCACCTTCGGTGGAAATGGCGAGATCCTCGTCGGCGAGTGTGGGATCGTAAATTCCCGGCACGATCGCGGTCGCCATGTGCTTCGCGCCTTCAATGCCGTGAAAGGCCGAATCGGGTTGCAGCGAGATGCAGCGAATTTCCGGATTGAGTTCCTTCAGACGCCGCGAAGTACCGATAAAAGTGCCGCTGGTGCCGAGCATGGCGACGAAGTGTGTGACGCGGCCGTCGGTCTGCTGCCAGATCTCGTTAGCGGTGCCGTGATAATGGGCTTGCCAGTTGGCGTCGTTGGAGTACTGGTCAGCGTAAAAGTATTGGTCAGGAGCGGCGGCATACATTTCGCGGGCCGTGCGAATCGAGCCGTCAGAGCCATCAGCAGGATCGGTGAAGATAACGTTTGCGCCGTACGCGTTCAGGATGCGCTTGCGTTCGACAGAAACATTCGACGGCATGCATAGAGTGACGCCGAAACCCTGAGCTGCGCCGATCATGGCATAAGCGATGCCGGTGTTGCCACTGGTGGAATCGAGCAGTTGCTTGCCCGGGGTGAGTTGGCCGGTGCGGCGGGCCTGGACAATAATGTTGGCGGCAGCACGATCCTTCACCGAGCCGCCCGGGTTCATCCACTCGGCTTTTCCGAGAATCTGAATACCGGGCAGGTCGCGAGCAATTTTCGAGAGCCGCAGCAGCGGGGTGTTCCCAATGCGGTCAAGGGGACTCTGGCCCAGCGGAGCGGAGGCGCGGGGAGTCGCATGTTCCCTGTTATGTGCATCGTGCAGCGACACCGTGCCTCTGTGCGTCATAGATAAGTAGATGTATTTCGGCGGGCAGTGACTCTAGTAATGTGCTATTGGGGCGAAACTTAGCATCTAATCGACGCGTTTAGTTTATAAAAGACCGCGACCGGCGAGCAACACGGGGCCGGAGGAGAGGATTCACAGGGCAGGAGCATATAGTTGGCCCTGAGCACTCATAATGACGACGGAAGTAAAAACTCGAACGTACGATGAAGCAGTGAGCTGGTTCCGAGAGCATGGATTCGACATCCTGGAAGCGCCGGGAACACAGAACCGCGTGTTCCTGAAAAAGTACAACTGCTCGGCTGCGATTCAGAAGGACGAAGATGACGGGGTGAAGGTGTTCGCGTATCCGGGATACTTGATCAGCGGCGAGATTGCGAAGCTGGTTAATAAAGGTTACCAGCAGTTTCTGAAGACCACGAAAACGGAAGTGCCGGCGACGGCGGATCACCTGAAGGCGCTGCACCAGTTCACGGAAGAATTTAAGGAAGGACTGGGATTGCCCAGCCTGTATAACGAGTCACTGGGCACGGTCAGCGAAGCCTACCAGTACGACCGCATCGAAGATCGTGACAAGCCCGAGGCCACCCGCCCCAAGCGGCCCTGGGAAAAAGTGGGTACCGGAAAGTCCAAGGGACGTCGAGCCTAGTAATCCCCTCTGGCTTAATTGTTTTTCCTCTCTGACAAACTAGAGAACCCATCGCGAAGCCGCGCGCCACTTTCGTGGGAAAATTGGAGGCGAGCACGCAGCTCAGCCGTACCAGTCTGTATTCGCACGCCTTAAACCTCTAAACTTCCCAGCGGAGAAAACCATGAGCAGATGGGGAACCTTCATTCTTTGCGTGCTCTTCGCGTCAGTGGCCATAGCGCAGAATGTTTCCGAGGACGGTGCGATCCGGCAGCTTCTCGATAAGCAGGTGGCGGCCTGGAATCAGCATGACTTGGAAGGCTTCATGGCGGGCTATTGGAAATCGCCGGAGCTGACGTTCTTTTCCGGCGGTACGGTGACAACCGGGTGGCAGCCGACTCTGGAGCGTTACCGCAAGCGCTACCAGGGCGAAGGACACGAAATGGGCAGGCTGCGCTTCACCGATATTCGTGTTGACCTGCTCGGTGTGGATGCGGCCTTTGTACGCGGTGGCTGGGAACTCACGCTCTCCTCAGGAAAACAACCTCGCGGCCTGTTTACCCTGGTGCTGCGCAAATTGCCCGAGGGTTGGCGCGTCGTGCACGACCACTCGTCCATCGCGGAGTGAAGGGACATTTCGTAATTTGGTAATCGAGTAATTTTGTAGTTTGAAATCGTGACGTCATCCTGAGCGCAGCGAACGACCTGCTTGTGGTATCCGGTCGGAGTGCTACGCCGTACGGAGGGTTACTAAATTACAAAATTACCCGATTACCAAATTACAAAATCCTTCCCCGGTCCATGGCCTCGTTTGCCAGTTTGTCAGCTTCGCGGTTTTTGGAGCGGAGGACGTGGCCGATCTCGAACGCTTCGAGCTTGGCGATCAGTTCCTTGGCGCGGCGATGAAGCTCGATCAGCGTGGGATTCTTCACCTTGTATTGGCCGCGGAGCTGGCGAACCATGAGTTCCGAATCGCTGATCACCTTCAGAGACTTGTGCCCGTGATCCACCGCGTATTGCAGGGCCGCGAGGAGGCCTGAGTACTCGGCGTAGTTGTTGGTGCGATGCCCGAGATACTCGCTTAAGGAGGCGACGTTCTTGCCTTTTTCATCCTGGATGACGACGCCGTAGCCGGCGGGACCGGGATTGCCGCGGGCACCGCCGTCGATGTGGGCGACGAGGTAGGACGTCGATTTTGCCTGGGCAGGTTCGGGAAAGAGGCCGGGGGAAGAAGGGGATTTACGCGGCGGCATTGCGGCAGTTTACACGGGCAGTAGTCAGCAGTCGGTAGTCAGGAGTCAGGCGTAGAAATGGTCCGATCAGCATGTCATTAGCGACCGGCGGCGAGGCGGGCGGCGAGGCGGGGCGGGAGGTTGGCGGCGAGGATACGGTCCTGGGCGCTGCGAATGTCATACGGCACACGATGATATTGGACTTCGTACTTGTCGGAGTCGAACAAGGCGTAGCTGGCGCGCCAGTCGCCATCGCGAGGCTGGCCGACCGAACCGGGATTGATCAGGTACTGCGCCTCCTTTTTTAAGGGCACACTGAAAACCTCGTGCTGATCGTTGCCATGATAGGTTGGCTTCAAGACGTCCTCGTGGCGGGCGTTGAGAATGAAGCCGCCCTGGATATGAGAGTGACCGAAAAAAGTGAGCGCGATGGGATAAGCCATGAGCGGTTCGAGGGCATCGCGGAGAGTGACCAGGTACTCGTCTTCATCCATGGGTGAGCCGTGGACGAACTGGGCATCGATGGGATCGTTATCCAGGTGGACGGGACCGGCGGGGAGGTCACGCAGCCAAACGAGGTTATCGGCGGTCAGGTTATCGCGGGTCCAGAGGGCGGCCATGCCGGCGATGGGGTTGAAGTCGGTGAGATCCATGAGGCCGGCGGCAGCCTTGTCATGATTGCCGCGGACAAAGATGTTTCCCAGCTTGCGGGAGACATCAATGACTTCATTGGGACTGGCGCCGTAGCCCACGACGTCGCCCAAATTGACCACCACGTCATGGGCCGGAGCCGATTCTATCGTGGCATTCAAAGCTTCGAGATTGCTGTGAATGTCGCTAACCAGAAGTATTCGCAAGCAGGCACCCAGAATCGGAAATGGGGGATTATAGACCCGGAGCCCGCATTCTGAACAATCCTCGGAGTTTTGTTCTGAGTTGCGGAGGTCCATTCCCAGCTAGTAGGGGGGATTGTAGGATGATGATCGCCAATCGGAGACACCGAGCGAAACTAAAGCAGTGAAGACGAACAGAAACAAGCCTACCTCACCCGCAGCTGAGCAACTCGAGCGCTTCATCGCCAAATTCGACGACAAGAATCAGACGCTCATACGGGCGGTGCGGAACAAATTGCAAAAGCGGCTACCCACGGCGAATGAACTCGTCTATGACAACTACAATTTTTTTGTGATCGGATACTGCCCGACAGAGCGACCGTCCGACTGCATTGTTTCGCTAGTGGCCGGGGCAAACGGAGTGCAACTTTCCTTCTATCGCGGCGCAACCCTGCACGATCCACACAAGTTGCTGCTGGGCAGCGGAAGCCAGAACCGCTTTGTCCGATTGCCTTCGGTGGCAACTCTTTCCATTCCCGAGGTGGAGGAACTGATCGCGGCGGCGATCGCCCAATCCAAGGTGCCGCTGCTCAAGAACGGTAAACGCAAGCTGATTATTCGATCTGTCTCCCAAGCACAGCGTCCGCGTCGGAAGTAAAAAGAACCGAGGCTCAGGAGCGGACCGCCGCACCCGCATTCAAAACAGGGCAACGAGCCAGGTGTCCGGGACTGATTTCCACGAGGGGAGGAAGAGTTTCGGAGCAGGGGGGGACGCGATGGCCGCAGCGAGGTTCGAAGGCACAGCCCGGGGGAAGGTCGTTGCGCGAAGGCATGGCCCCCTCGATGATTTCGAGCGAACGGGCACGATCGGTATGAAGGGTTGGCACGGCATGGAGTAGGCCGCGGGTATAGGGGTGGGCGGGGTGGGCAAAAATGTCTGCCGTCGACGCCACTTCCACCAGGGCGCCGGCATACATCACGGCCACGCGATTCGCGACTTTGGAGACGACGGCGAGGTCGTGGGAGATGAACAGCATGGACAGCTCAAAGCGGGAGCGCAGGTCGGCAAGCAGACCCAGGATTTGCGCCTGGATGGTGACATCGAGCGCGGTCGTGGGCTCATCGGCGATGAGAAGTTGAGGGCGGTTCACGATGGCCATGGCGATCATGATGCGCTGGCGCATGCCTCCGGAGAGCTGGTGAGGATAATCGCGGGCGCGGCGCTCGTGATCAGGAATCGCAACCACCCGCATGGCGTCGAGAGCGCGCCGCCACGCTTCGTGCTTGTCAATCCGGGAATTGCCGTTGGGACGCTGGGCATCCGAAGGGCGTTTTTCGCCGGCGTGAGCGAGGACGGCTTCAGCGATCTGGTCACCGACGCGCATGACCGGGTTCAGGGCGGTCATGGGCTCCTGAAAGATCATGGCAATGCGCGAGCCACGAATGCGGCGCATTTCAGCATCCGGCAGTTGAAGGAGATCCAGGGGGGCGTTGGTTTGACGCTCGGGGCCGCGGGTATCGAAAAGGATTTGTCCGGTGGCGCGAGCCTGAGGAACGAGCAAGCGCATGATGGCCAGGGAGGTGACGGATTTTCCCGAGCCAGACTCTCCAACCAGGCCCAATACTTCGCCGGAAGCAATGGAGAAGGTGACATCGCGAACCGCGGGGGCGCGGGAGCCGGGGAAGAAGATGGAGAGGTTGCGGATGTCGAGGAGCACGAATTTATCGTAGCAGCGAGAGCAAGGGAGGAAGGCTTGTTATTCCTGGGTGAAACGCCTTTGAGCAGTGGGGTGGTGCAAGCGGCGTAGGGGTCCTTCGACTCGCCCTCCCCTCCGCTGCGCTTCGGCTCGGGCTCGCTCAGGATGACATCTTTATCTTTCCTGTTATTTCCTGCCGGCGAGACGCCAGCGCTACAGTCATGAGCGCGAGATACCCACGCTACGGTCATGCCGGCGAGACGGCAGCGTTACAGTCCTGCCGGCGAGACGCAAGCGCTACGGTCGTGCCGGCGAGAGGCCGGCGTTACGGTTGAGAATCTAGGGTTGACCGAGGATGAGGGGTAGACCGTTCTTGCTGTTGCCGATCACCACGATTTTGGAATTTGCGCTCTTGGCCAAGGTCTCGGTAGCTTCGATGCCCTTCCACTCCAACAAAGAAGGTGTGATGCCCTGGGCGACGATCTGCTGGAAGTCGCGGACGCCCTGAGCTTCGATGCGCTTGCGCTCCGCTTCCTGGCGCTCGCGTTGCAGGCGGAAACTCATGGCCAAGGCTTCTTGTTCGGCCTGCTGCTTGGTTTCGATGGAGGCCTTCAGCGTCTGGGGAAGCTGGATATCGCGGAGAAGCACGTTCTCGACCTCGATGCCACGTGCCATGAGGTGGCTGACCAGCTGCTCATTCACCTGTTTGGCGACCATCTCGCGCTCGCCAGTGTAAAGAGCGTTGGCGCTGTGCGAGGCCGTGGCTTCGCGGATCGCGGCACGCAGGTTCGGCTCAACCAGCACGTTCACGTAGTTCGGGCCAATGCTGCGGAATACCTCGGCGGCCTTGGCGGGATTGAGGTGGTAGATCAGCGAGGTATCGAGATTCATGACCAAGCCTTCGCTGGAAGGGACGCTGGCTGACTCCTTCACTTCCTGGGTGCGGACGGACATTTGGTTGTTCGCTTTGAATGGATTGATTACGTGAATGCCTTCGGGCAGGACCTCTCCGGTCACGCGGCCGAAGAGCGTGAGCACGCCGACGTGTCCGGAATCCACGCGAGCCACGGACGAGAACAACAGAATGACGAAGACGAGGACAATGAATCCCACTGCCAGCAAGCGAACCAGCGGACTGCCTTCCGCCTCGACTACTTTATCTTTGTAACCAAATGTCGCCATAGATAGACCCTCCGGCGCGATTGTAGTCGCGAATCGGAGGGCGGAGTCTTGGCATTTGCAATGCGGGTGCCGTCCCCGCGGGACTCGGTCATCTACTGCAATGCTCCCCAGCACTGCCGTGCTGGGCTATCCTGTGCCGCCCCTTCGGGGCTGAGGATGTCCGAAGCCGCGAGGCATGCGGTTTCTATCAACATTTCCACATCGCGAGAAAATCACAGCCCCGCATTTTCCGCTGTGTTCTCGACGAGAAATCACGCGCAAGGCGCATTCCGGGCGGCTCCCACGCACATCCCTCGACAGGCAGGTGCACTCTTTTCGGGCAGGCCTTTGTGGACGCCTTGCACTCGATTGAAAACAC
>Ga0070741_10006671_pt1 | contig 24585 bp, 18 predicted proteins | sample Coa_R1_4_FD_66440 | JGI IMG/M metagenome (GOLD analysis project Ga0070741, IMG submission 66440) | Surface soil microbial communities from Centralia Pennsylvania, which are recovering from an underground coalmine fire - Coalmine... | ecosystem: Environmental > Terrestrial > Soil > Unclassified ... | reverse complement strand
CAGGACCTTGTTCATCTCACTCGTCGAGTAGAACGTGCCACCCAAAATCAGGTGCGTAAGGTTTTGCTGATATTTAAAAGCATAGGCCTGCGCCAACACGCCGCCATAAGAGTGTCCGAACAGACTTATCTTGCCCAGATGAAGCGCCTGGCGAACCGCTTCCACGTCCTCCACCATGTTTTCAACCGTGTACTGGCTGGCGTCTTCAAGTTTTTCTGAACGGCCTGAGCCGCGCTCATCAATAAAGACGAGCCGGTTGGTGCGCGCCAGCGGCAGGAGATATGGCAGAAAATAATCGTGCGACGCTCCGGGACCGCCATGAACGATCATCAGCGGCGAGCCATGGCCGACGATCATGTAATAGATCAGCACGCCATGAGCATCAACAAACCCTTCTTCCATGTGGTAGACGCTGGAAGCCGCTGCCGCATCAGAAGTCTTATGGGCAGAAATCGGTTTCTTAGTCTGGGCCAATACTGGCAGAGATAAGAGCAAGAGTATTACTGCAAAAATGGGTTTTTTCATGGCGGAAATTATAGTTGCCGCTGTCAAATTGCCAGCAGATGATTGAAAACATTGGGGAAATACTCGTGTTTCGCCTTGCGCAGCGGGACTACAATATATATGGGACCTAAAAATATGCGGCGGCTTACTTCAATCACGGTGATCGGGTTAGCGTGTCTACTTTCTTTGCCAGTTTATGCACAGCGCGGTATGGGTGGCGGCCGCAGTATGGGCGGTGGTGGGTTCAGAGGTGGTGGCGGATTCCACGCCAGCGCTCCAATGGGCTCTAGAGGATTTGCACCTTCACACTCGTTTGCTCCCAGGAGCACATTTGCGCCACGATCATTTGCCCCCAGGTCTTTTGCTCCCCGCTCATTCGCGCCAAGAACATTCGCACCCAGATCATTTGCGCCACGGACATTTGCTCCTTCAGGAGCACATGTGTTCGCGCATACCTCTGGGCGATTCGCATCGTTCCGGGGCAGGACAAACGGTTTTGTACGCTTCCGCAACGGATTTTTATTTAACAATAGGTTTAACAACAACAGGTTCTTCTTCCATCGCAGATTTTTCTCGCGTGGGTGCTTTGGCTGCATCTCCCCCTTCTTCTTTGATAGTGGGCTTTTCTTTGGTTCTCCGTTCTTCGGCGGACCTTTTATTGGCGCACCCTTCTGGGATCCTTTTTATGACGGATACGCCGGATATCCTGGCTACCCGGCAGACTATTACTCGCAGCCTCCAGCACCAGTGGCTGATTACAGTGATAACGGCAGCAACGCTCAACTCGCAGCCGATGTCCAGCAACTGACGGACGAAGTGCAAGACCTGCGCAGTGAGAATCGCGATAATTACAATCGCTCAGACGCTAATTCCAACTCATCCATTTCAGCTAAGGAGCCTGGTCAGCCTGCCGTGTTCATCTTCAAGGATGGCCGCAGGGTCACAGCACAGAACTATGCTATTGCCGGCGAGACTCTGTGGATCATGGATGAGCATGCGGCGCACAAGTTTGCTCTCTCTGAGCTTGACGCTACTGCCACCGAACATGCCAACGCCGTCAACGGAGTTGACGTTCGTATTCCCGCAGCCAAACCCTAAGTACAGAGATCAGCTGAATCGATCTCTGGATTAGTTTGATTGCCAGGAGTCGGGGTATAAGTGCGTCTTCCCTCATGGCAGCGCTACCAGCGCATGATATTCTCTCTTTTCAACGCATGATTTCCGAATGAGCCGCCTTTTTCTGGTCCGACACGGACAAGCATCTTTTCTCGAAAGCAACTATGACAAGCTTTCACCCAAGGGCGAAAGACAGGCCCGCATTCTGGGTGAGTATTGGGCAGGCTTGAACCTCCGTTTTGACCGTGCGTATTCAGGCCCGCGCGTGCGCCAACGTGCAACCGCCAGGATTGTAGCTGAAGCCTACAAAGATGCTGGCGTCCCATTCCCTGAACCGGCGGTGCTGGAAGGTTTTGACGAGTTTCAAGCTGAGCTGGTCATTGAACGCAGCTTACCCGGACTGATTGAGACCGATGCCGAGCTTAACAGAATGAACCAGGCATTCAAGGAATCGCGCACGCGGCCGGAGCAGTTCAAAACGTTTCAAAGAATGTTTGAAGTCGTGATCGGCCGCTGGGCGGAAGGCCGGATTCCGCTGGATGGGATCGAGCCGTGGCCAGAGTTTTGCTCCCGAGTGCAGCGCGGGCTGGCGCAGCTTGTATCGAACGGCAGCCGTGGGCAGCAGATCGTGATCTTTAGCTCCGGCGGGCCTGTCGGCATAGCCATGCAGCGTGCTCTTGACCTCTCTACTGAGGCCACATTGAAAACAGCCTGGATGGTAAGAAACTGCGCTTACAGCGAATTTCTGTTTTCAGCCAGCCGGTTTACTCTAAGCTCGTATAATGCTACTCCGCACTTTACTGATCCTGACTTGATCACGCACAGGTAAGGACAAGCAGGTTTGCAAGGATAACGAGAGGTCGCGATGGCAGCCGAGGCCACACCCAATCCTTCCGTAGCACAAGAGCTGCAGGATAACTCCCGCACAGTTCGTGCTGGAGAAGAACTCGACCTGGTGCGGTTGGAACCGTATTTGCGCAACCACTTCCCGGATCTCCGCGGCCCACTGGTAATAAAGCAGTTTCCTAGCGGGCACTCCAACCTGACCTATTCGGTATCGCTGGGCGAAAAAGAAATGGTGCTGCGGCGCCCGCCGTTCGGAAGCAAGGTGAAGTCAGCCCACGATATGGGACGCGAATATCATGTGCTGACCCGGTTGCATGACGCCTATCCCGCGCCGCGGCCTCTGCTCCACTGCACTGATGAATCAATTCTTGGAGCGCCGTTTTACATAATGGAAAGAGTGCGCGGCGTGATCCTACGAAGAAACTTGCCGCAGGGTTTTAACCTTGACGTTGAGACAGCGCGAAAGCTGAGCGAGTCATTCATTGACCAGCTTGCCGCCCTGCATCGGCTAAACTACAACGCGCTTGGTCTGGGAGAGCTAGGCAAACCGCAGGGATATCTGGAGCGGCAGGTACGTGGCTGGATCGAGCGCTATAGCGGATCAAAGACGCACGATCTTCCTGAAGTCGAGCCACTCTCAGCCTGGCTGCACAAGCACATGCCGGCGCAAAGCGCGGGCACGCTGATCCACAATGACTACAAGTTTGACAACATGGTGCTTAACGCTGATGACATCACCCAGATAAAAGCTGTGCTGGATTGGGAGATGTGCACGCTGGGTGATCCTCTTACTGACCTTGGCACTGCGCTGGCCTATTGGGTCGACCCTGGCGATCCGCCGGAGATGCAAATGGTGCGCTGGGGACCAACAATCCTCCCCGGCATGTTAAATCGTGCCCAGCTTGGGGAACGCTATGCAGAAAAGACCGGCCGCGATCTTTCGCAGATTGTCTTCTACTATGTGTTTGCAACGTTCAAAACTGCGGTTATTATCCAGCAGATTTATTACCGATATTTTCATGGCCTGACGAAGGATGAGCGGTTTGCCTCGCTGGGAGAAGTGGCCAGGACGCTAATGAGAGTGGGATTGAGTGCGACGGAGAGGCAGAGTTTATAGATTTTGTGAAATCCCGAGCGAAGCAAGGGATCCCTACCCCTATAAGGATCTTCAAGTTCAAGCCGCTTAGTTGTAATACCTCGCCACCCACTCAGCCACGCAGCACGGCTTGTCGCCGCCTTCAACCTCGACCATTGCATTAAATACAGCTTCTACAGCGTTCAGTGAAACATTCTTTATTGAAGTGAGCGTGATCCGGGCGCGAATGTTCGAGCCGGCGCGCACCGGAGAGATAAAGCGCACGCGGTTTAATCCATAGTTCACACCCATGCGCACGCCTTGCTTGATTTCAATGGCTTCATGCATGAAGTGCGGCAACAAGGAAAGCGTGAGAAAGCCGTGCGCGATTGGCGCTCTGAACGGAGACTCGCGGCGAGCGCGTTCAACGTCAACGTGGATCCATTGATGATCGAGCGTGGCGTCGGCAAACTGCTGGATACGCTCCTGCGTAACCGTGAACCAGTCAGTAACCGCAAGCTCCTGGCCGACAAGTTCCTTAAGAGAGTTTGGGGAGTCGAGGATGCGTTTAGGCATGGTGGTTTTTATCCCGAGCGAAGCGAGGGAACCCTACGGTCTCAATTGCTCTATCCGAGAAAAGTGACGATTCGCAGAATCTCTTTTTATCCTACAGTTTATTAAAAGATTGCATGTATCCCCTTCCCCTTCGCAAGCTCAGGGCCGGGATTTCAGAACATCACTCGCCATCTCCGGCCAAATACTCTCCGTCCCCGACCAGTACTTCTTGCGCAGCTCTTTTTTTAAAACTTTCCCTGTACCAGTGTGTGGCAGAGAATCCATAAATTCCACTGAGCGCGGACATTTGTAATGGCTCATCTGCTCGCGACAAAACTCCAGCAATTCGCTTTCCGTGGCCTGCACACCCGGCTTCATGACCACCAAGGCTTTGGGAATTTCGCCCCAGCGCTGATCTGGAACCGGAATCACCGCCACTTCATACACTCCCGGATGAGAGAGGAGGACGTTCTCCACTTCCAGCGATGAAATATTTTCGCCGCCACTGACGATAATGTCTTTCTTGCGATCCACAATCAGCACGTAGCCTTCTTCGTCCATGACGGCCATATCACCGGTATGGAACCAGCCGCCGCGCATGACTTCGGCTGTAGCCTCAGGCTGCTTCCAGTAACCGGCCATTACACCGTCACTGCGGGCAACAATCTCGCCAATGCTCTTGCCATCTTGAGGAACGTCATTGCCTTGCGGATCAACCACCCGAATCTCCACTCCGGGAACTGCGTGCCCGGTGCTGGCTTGTTTTTGATGGCGCTCCTGCTCTCCCCATTCCAAGCCAGGCTTCATGCGGGCGCTGGTGAGCACCGGCGCGGTTTCAGTAAGCCCATAGCCGGAATAGCAGGCGCAGCCCAGCTTCTCTTCCACCTCGCGCACCAGCGTTGGTGAAGAAGCAGCGCCGCCGATGTTCATACGCTCCAAGCTTTTCAAATTGTATTTGGGCCGCTCCGGACAATTCACCAGGGCGGTAGCCATGGCCGGCACCACGCTCAGGGATTGCGCGCCCTCACGTTCAATCAACCGAAAGACTTCGGTAGGCTCAAACTTACGCATCATCACATGCTTGCCACCGACGTAGGTCAGAGAATGCGCCACGCCCCAGCCGTTGGCATGAAAAAGCGGGATCGTGTGCAACTCTACCGACTCGGCGCTTCCCGGAGAATGGATGGCCACATTCAGGGCGTGCAGATAGATGTTGCGATGCGTGAGCATTACGCCTTTAGGATTGGCGCTGGTGCCGCTAGTGTAGAAAAGCTCGGCCAGGCTGTTCTCATCGACCTGCATTACATCGGCGCGATGAGGCTTGGCAGCGGCCAGCATCTCTTCATAATTTTGCCGCGTCATCCACGCTGTGTTCGGCTTGAAATCAAGCGGCACAAAATGCTTCACCGAGCGAAGCTGAGCGCGGAACGATTCAATCAGAGGAACGAACTGCTGCTCAAAAAGCAGCACCGTGGCTTCTGAGTCATTCAAAATGTAAGCCAGTTCCTGCGGGGCTAGACGAATATTGAGAGGAAGCAGCACACCGCCGGCTTCAAGAACGCCATAATATCCTTCCAGCAATCGATGACAATTGACGCTGAGGAAGGCCACGCGATCACCAGATTTCAGGCCGAGCGCCATCAGAGCGCCGGCCTGGAGCGCCGTGCGTTCAGAAAACTGGGCGTAGGTAAAGCGCTGATCTCCGCATACTACTGCTGTGCGCCCAGGATGTTGCTGGCTGGAGTAACGCAAGAAACGCAATGGGGTAAGAGGAATATTCATGGCCGCCTTAACAGGTTCATGCGGATTGGCCTCCATCCACTACCAGAACATGGCCGCTGACGTAGGCCGAGGCATCTGACGCTAGAAAAACAGCAGCGCCTTTCAGGTCGTGATCGGCGCCAAAGCGGCGGGCAGGAATATGGCTGAGCAAATAATCCTTCTTGTGCTCAATCACCCGGTCTGACATGTGGGTAGGAAACCATCCTGGAGCAATCGCATTCACCTGGATATTATGGCGTGCCCATTTCACCGCAAGATCGTGGGTAAACGAAATCACTCCGCCTTTGCTGGCATGATATCCAATGGCTTGCACCGTTTCCGGCGGAGCGCCGCGAAGCCCAGCCACTGAAGCCATATTGATGATCTTACCGCGCTCCTGCTTGAGCATGATTCGGCCCGCAGCCTGCGCACAGAGAAAAGTACCGGTCAAATTGGTTTCAATTACTTTGTTCCACTCCGCCAGGGTCATCTGCTCAGTGGGAGCGCCCCAGGAGATGCCAGCATTGTTGATCAGAATATCCACGCGGCCAAACTCGGTAACCGCCGTATCGACTAGTTGTTGTACGCTGGCCTGATCTTTTACATCGCAGCCGATCGCCAAGGCACGCACGCCAAGCTTTTCCATGTCGTGCGCTGTCTCTTCACAACGCTCTTTTTTACGCGCACACAGTAGAAGATTGGCGCCCATCTCAGCCAGCGCTTCTGCCATCTGGCGACCCAGACCGATGGAACCGCCGGTGATGATTGCGGTGCGGCCGGTGAGATCGAAAAGCTGCTTTACGGTTTTTGAGGATTCTTTCACGGACATAAAAAACAATGTCTCCTTGAACTATCCCTATGAACTCTTCTGGTTGATACTTGTTGGCCGGGGAATCGCACCTGCCTCCCACGGCGCTTTCAGTTCGATGCGCCATTCCAGCAAAGCTGGGCCGGGAGCATCCAACCAGTCTGGCAAATGCTGGCACAGCCGTTCCAAGCTGGGAACACGTTCAGCGCGAATGCCATAAGCCTCTGCAACACGGCAAAAATCTGGATTTTTTAGAGTAATCTCATGGGTCTGCCCGAACATGGATCGCTGCAAAAACGCGATCACGCCATAGGCTTCATCATTCACCAACAAAATCTTTACCGGCAATCCGTACTGCGCCAACGTGGCCAGTTCGTGCTGGGTGTACTGGAATCCGCCGTCACCGGAAATACAAACAATCCTTCTAGCCTCGCCTGACTGCTGCATTGCACAGGCAGCGCCAATAGCAGCCGGCAATCCATAGCCGAGCGTGCCTGATCCCAATGGATACAGAAATGTTCCCGGCTCAAGCACGGGAAAGAACGCTGAGGCCCAGTAATTCAAGATTGATTGGTCATTAGCCAGCACGTCATTGCGGTGCATGACTTCACGCAAGACTTTGAGCGCAGCGTAGGCGTCCTGCGCCAAGCCCTCGATCCTCTGTGAGTCGCGCGAGACGATGTCTGCAATATCACACCAGGCATCGCGAGGTTGAATACCTTGCGCAAGCGACTGCGCGATGTCACCGATCTCACCAATCAATTGTGTGGAAGGCAGGCGATTGCCCGCGTAACCGGGATCGGCCACCACCTGAATGTGCTGCGCCGGCAGTTTCAGTGTGAAACGGCCGGTATCGAATTCGGTGAGCCGCGTTCCAAAAGAGATAAGGAGATCACTTTCCAGCAACACATCCTGTACTGCGCCCAAACGGGAAATACAGCCTAGGCATAGAGGATGATCGGCTGGAGTCACGCCTTTACCGCTGGTCGTAGTGAAAACTGGCGACTGCAGCAGTTCTGCAAGATGTTGAATTAAAGCCCGGTCTTTACGAGCGCCGGCACCTAGTAGAAGAACAGGCTTGTGACTGGCAGCAATCTGCTGGGCCACATTCGCGAGTTGTTGCGGCAACAACGTCGCAGCTGGCGGCTTTGCCGCTACCGAGTTCAACCCGCTGACCGCAGCATGAAAAAAGTCATGAGGGATCTCTATAAAAGCCGGTCCTGGCAATGGGCCATGAAGCACTTGCACAGCTTCGGCAATCGTGTCAGCTAGCTTATCTGGGCTGGGCACACGCCGGGCAAAACGCGTGAGTGGCCTAATGATTTCGACCTGCTCTGGAGTCTCATGCAGCGCGCCGCCGGTTTTACTGAGCAGCGAAGAAGCAATGTTAGTACCGATGACCAGAACAGGCGTCTGGGTCTGCAGGCTCTCAAGCAGCGGAACCAACGTAAAAAGATTCCCCGGTCCAGTAGAAGCAAAAACTGCTGCAATGCGGCCGCTGCTGCGATAAAAACCATCGGCCGCAAAACCTGCAGCCTGCTCATGGCGAACCACCCAGTGGCGGAATTCCGGCGCCTGCTTGAGAGCGTCATACAAGGCAATGTTGTGAATGCTGGGAATGCCAAAACCAGCCGTAATGCCATGACGCAGCACCGCTGCAACAACGGCTTGCGCGCCGGTGATTTGTCCAATTTGTGGCGGTGTTTGAGGGGCAACGGACATTGACTAGGTTATCGCATAGCTGGAATTGAAGCTAAGACAAAGCCGATTCATGATTGGAATAAATAGAAAAGCGACGGAGGCATAACCCGCCTCCGTCGCCAGTGAAAGACTAGAACGCAAAGCGGACGCCGAGCTGAATCTGGCGCATCGGGAACGCTGAGGTAAAGGCCAACGGCGCTCCTCCTGGATTGACCACCGATGGATTAATAAAATGGCCGCTCGAATTAGGGTCTATGGCGGTGAAACCGTTCAGCGTGGGAACTTCATTGTTTACGCTGGCAAAATTGGTTCGATTGAACAGATTGAAGCCTTCCGCAATGAACTGCAGTTGGCGCTGCTCACCAAGCCTGATGCCTTTGGTCAGACGCAAATCAAAGTCAAAGAAATCAGGGCCCTGTCCGCTATTGCGGGCGACACCCAGAGGCCGGTCATTGGTTGAATGGCGGTCCCCATTGATGTCTGTTCCGCCCGCCAGAATATCGAACGGGTGGCCGCTGTTATAGCGAACGATCGGTGAGAGTTGGAACCCAGAGAAGAAAGCTCCGCCATGCTTTCCTGTATCAAAAACGCTGGCGACTACGACCTTGTGGCGTTGATCAAAATCAGAGAGAGCGCGCTCTGCATTCAGATCAAGCTCGTTGAACGGAGCAAAATCGCTGTTGAAATCGGTGGATGTATCGAACGCCTTACTAAAGGTGTAGTTTCCAAAGAGCGTAAAGTGATCGCTGAATCGTTTATTGACTTCAACAATCAGACCTTCGTAAAGAGCCGAGGCCGCTGAAGAATACTGGTTATTCTGAAGCAGCAGAGGGTTGGCAAAGCATAAAGTCGGATTGGAGGTGCATTGTGGTGCGGCCCAATTCTGGAAACTAACGTTCTGTCCGGTGAAAGGATTGGTTGCGGTTGTGAAGGGAGCCGGCAACAGATTGGTATCCAGCGCTACCGGGAGGCGTAGCGTATGAACGTAGATGCCGCTCACTGACACCGCCAGTCCTTTGGCCACTTCACCCTCAATTCCAAACGAACCTTGCATTGAGTAGGGGCTTTTGTAATCGGGCTGGCCGCTAAACAACACGCTGAGAGGAGGAACCGGGCCGCTGTTGGTCACGTTGATGCCAAACTGGGTTAAATCTGCCGGCGTGATGCAGGCTGCATTCCCTGCTGCAGCAACCTGGCACTGGACTTTACCCTCAGCAAACAAAGTTTGGTAAATCACAGCCGAGTTAAGTGCGGGATTGCCCGGAGCACCTGTAAGAGGCACAAACACCTGGGCGATAGGACGAATGCCGTTTACCAGTCCCAGCGTCTGCACTACGTCAGCAATCTGGCCGTAAATGGGCGAATAATAAATTCCGAAACCGCCACGCACGGCAAAGCGGCGATTGTTCATCGGGTCCCAGGCAAAAGAAACACGGGGCGCAAAGTTGGTCTTATCAGTGGCCAGTGGACCATATTGCGCATCAAGTTCGTAGCGAAGGCCATAGGTCAAAGTGAGATTAGGTTTGACGGCCCATTGGTCCTGTGCGTAAAACGCGGTAAAAGGACGCGGATAGTTGTAGATGGGATTGCCGAATCCCTGCTGGTAGAACTGTGGCAACCCAAGTGCTGCTGATTGCAGCGCGTTGAGACCAGCCGGCGCGCAGACCGTTCCGGGCGGAGGAGTCTGGAATTGGCCATTGACTAACTGGCAATTAGACGGCGCAGCCTGAGCCAATCCGCATGCAGCAGGCACCTGGAGACACGGGCTGAGTAGTCCGCCAGGCAGGCTGCCGAATACAAAACGTCCGGGGAAGAACGTGTGCGACTCAGTGTGATTGCCTCGAATGAGTTCATAACCACCGAATTTAAAGGCGTGCTTGCCCCGGTTCAGGGTCACATTATCTGAAATTTCATAGCGCCGCATGATGGTGAAATTGGGCAGGAAGATTTGCGTTCCAATATTGGCAAAGCCAGGAATATCAAGGCCTGCTTCCCCCGGCACATTCGGGACCACATCAAAATTTGAGTAATTCCATTGCAGATGGAGTTCATTCAGCGTACTGGGGCTGAACTGATGGAACCACGATCCCTGCAGGGTATTGTCAAAAGCTGGCGCAATCGAACTGCCGCGGGTAAAACCTGTGAGCGATTGCACATCGGGGTTTTCTTCACGGTCGTGAGCATAGCTGTAACGCAGGAACACCTGATCGCGATCGCTAAACTGGTGGTCCAGCCGCGCCGAGGCTTGATATTCACGGGTGTCATAGGGGAAAAGGCCGCCATTGCTTTCCAACTGGCTATTCAGGAATTGGTTGCTCACTGCTACTGCTGGCGAAGGAGCCGTGGCTGGACTCACTGTAAGGAAACTCGTAAGGATTTGAGCGCAAACGTTAGCAGGGAGTTGTGGTCCACCAGTGAGACATGGAACCCCCGCTGAACCCAACGTAGCAAGCCCATTAATAATCGCCGTTTGCTGGTTGCCACTAAAGGCGCCGGAATCAGGCCGCAGGACACTGGTATTTGTGAGTATGGGCACAGAGTTCTGCGCATCCTGCATTAACCCTTCAAAGGCAGTGAAGAGCCATGTCTTGTCCTTGGTTATCGGAAGACCGATGGAACCGCCAAACTGTTCGCGGGTCAAAGAATCTTTGACTGGTTGGCCAGAGACATCAGATCCGAGTGGATTAAATGCTTGTCCTGGCTGCAGAGCCTGAGTAAAGGAAAATGGGTTCTGAGCGTCGAGGGAATCGTTACGAAAGAAGCCAAAGAGCGTGCCATGAACATTGTTGGTCCCTGACTTTGTAACAATGTTGATGCTGGCGCCGCTGGCGCCGCCGAGATCGGCTCCGTAATTGCTCCGGTTAATTTGGAATTCGTCTACGGCATCCTGGCCTACTGTGAGCCGAACGCCGCCTGCGTCATCGTTTGCCTCGCCGCCGTCCACGGTCACGCTGTTGCCGCGACCATTGCTTCCATAAAACGAGAGGCCGCTTTGCGGAGTCTGCTTTACGCGGAAGTCCTGATCCGAGGCCAATCGAGTGGAATCTGATACGCCCGGCGCCAGCAGCGTAAAGGTGAGGTAATCTCGACGATTGATGGGCAGGTCGCGAATGTATTGATCATTCACTACGTTAGCCTGGGAGCCACGTTCGGTTTCAACAACCGGCACTTCCGTAGTGACCTCAACCTCCTCTGAGACCTGAGAGACTTTCAACGGGAAGTTAAGAGTGTTGGTCTGGCCAATGGTGACCACCACATTCTTGGCGATTGCCGGTTGAAAGCCCGTCTTGGTGACGCTAACGCTGTAGGTGGCAGGCGGCAGGTCAGAAAAATGGAATTGGCCATCATTATCCGAGCTGATGGTGTGTTTTATACCTTTATCTACATCCGTTGCCGTGACCACGGCGCTGGATACCACGGCACCCGAAGGATCGGTGACCGTTCCTTTAATGTCGCCTGACGCACCCACTCCCTGCGCCAGAACCATGCCGCTGAGCAGCAAGCACGCAAGAACGACTCGCAATACGTTAATTGACCTCATAAACCCTCCATGGGTAGCTGTGGCGAAGCGTGGAGATATTTGCAGCGCGTACTTCTCGGCGAACCGGCGCAAACGCCAACAAAAACGTGAATGAACCTTCATTCATGACATGAATGGAATTAATTCCCTTCATTGGCCGTGTATTATCCCACATCATTGTCCCAGCCGAGCGATATACCAATAACCTTTTTGTATGTACAAAATTGATTCTGATGAATTTGCGCTTTGAATGCTCGCCCAGTGAACGCAAATATCTCTCCATGCGATCAAAACACTGGACGATTAAGACCAGAAAATACCTTTTCAAAATGTTCCGGCGTCATCCGCTATTCTGACGGTCAGAACCGATTAAACGTCACTACTTATTTGCGGAAAAAATGGCGAGAAATTATGTCCTTTTCAGGGATGAATGTCAAAAATCGATATGATTTGCGCTTCAGATCAAGTCTCTCGGGACTCTTTATTTACTAACCGAATGCGAGGACAACGGTTCCGGCCCCGTTTTCGCCACTCGTTTTGCCAGAGCATCGGCATATAGTGCACTAGCGCGGCCGGGCAGCAGCCGCGCAATCCAATCAACGCGATAAGCATCGGCGCCAATGAGCACTCGCTTCTTATTCTCCAGGATTCCCTTCACAATCATTCGCGCAGCTTCCTCCGGCTTGATGACAGCAACTTTTTTGAACAAGGCTTTGGCTCGTTCTCGCGCTGCTGCTTCTGATCCCTGGCCGGAGCGCGCATTATCCGCAATTGGCGTGGCAATGCCAGCAGGATGGACTGAAGTTACTTTAATAGAGGTAGTGGCTCGCAGCTCTTCCCGGAGCGATTCACTAAAGCCGCGCACGGCAAATTTGCTGGAAGCATACGCCGTTTGTCCCGGCGGTCCAATCAACCCGAAGATGCTGGAGACGTTCACAATGTGCGCATCAGGCTCGCGAGCAAGCATCGGCAGAAAGAACTTGCAGCCATAAACCACGCCCCAGAAGTTGATCTGGATCAGCCACTCCATGTCTCCCAATGAGACCTCAGCAAATGTCCCAAACAACGCCACGCCGGCATTGTTCACCAGCAACTGTGCGCCGCCAAAATCCTGCTGTACCTGCCGCGCTAACTGTTCCACTGCCGGAGCCTTGCCCACGTCAACCGTGTAGGTCCGTGCTTCTGCTGTGCCTAGCAGGCAGCGCGTCTCTTCCAATCCCGCACTGTTCACGTCAGCCAGGGCAAGTTTTGCACCGCGCTTTGCCAAGTCCTGCGCCAAAGCCCGACCAATTCCGGAACCAGCACCCGTAATCACAGCAATAGAATCTTGAATTTTACGCATGGCCGGGAGTCTACCAGAACGCAAGTGAAAAACCTGCTACAAGCGCAACAGGGTCGGTACAAAGCTCTTGTTATAGATCCATCGCATCCAACGTCAATGCGGCTTGCGGATTGCATCGTATATAAGCAAGAAGAAGGAGGAAGCATGAAGGTTGGGATTGTTGGCGCTGGCGCGGTCGGTTCAGCATGTCTTCTGTCAGTAGTCTTGCGACAGAGCGCACGTGAGGTCGTACTCGTGAACAGAAATCGGAAACGGGCCCAGGGAGTGGTGACTGACGTTCAATACGGCGCTGTTCTTTCCCCAACCATTACGGTGCGCGACGGCGACTTTTCGGATCTGGCAGGCTCGTCTGTGGTGATGCTCACCGCAGGAGTGAACGAGAAGACCGGCGGCGCGACCAACCGCAACGACCCTGTTGGGCGGCTTCGTTTGCTGGAGGCGAATACTAAGATCTTTGAGGACATAGTCCCTAAGATCCACCGCGCTGCTCCTGATGCGCTGATTTTAGTTGTAACCGATCCACCAGACGCGCTGGCCGATGTGGTCCGGTTGTTGGGACACGAGCGCGTTCTGAGTACCGGGACTTCGCTGGATACATTACGCTTCCGGTTTCATCTGGCCCGCCGCCTCAACGTAGCCCCGGCGGATGTGGATGCTTATGTTTTGGGTGAGCATGGCCTCTCGTCTGTCTTTCTGTGGTCAGCGGCCCGAGTCGGCGCTACAAGCGTGCTGGACTTGCTTCCAAAGACGACTTCAGGGTCAAAGTCCGTACAAGAAGAGATCGAACAAGAGGTCCGTTTCGCAAACATTACGATCATTGAAGGCATTGGCGCCAGCCAGTACGGTATTGGAATGGTTTCAACGCGACTTACAGAAATGGTCCTGCGCGACGAGCAAGTGGTGATTCCCATTGGCTGCTACAACCCTGCTTTCGGAGTTACGTTTTCGCTGCCGAGTATCGTTGGGCGAGAGGGCGTTCAGCGCACACTCGAACCGGAGATGACAGATGTAGAGCGGCAAGGGTTGCAGCACAGTGCCGATGCGATCAAGGCCGCAGTATCTCGCCTGAAACTGCGCGCGGCGTGAGGCAGCAGAAGCACCCAGAATCTTGATAGTGGGTTAGTTTTGAAACGAACCCACTACCAGAATCTCCGTTTAAATGCTTTTGCTTGTAATGCCCAAATCATTCCGCCAACGCCAAGCGCAAGCAGGATGCCGGCGCCTGCGCTTGCCCGCCGCATCGATCCCTGCACAGCAGACTCGCGTTGCTGGATGAATGTCATTTCTGGGTAAGCATGGTCGGAAAAAGCCCTTGGTTTTTTCAACGCTGCGGCCATGACTTGAGCCAGATGCAGTGCACGACGATTCGTCAACTGTGCGATTTGCTCCTGACAACTAAAGCCATCGGCAACAATCAAGGTTTCCGGAGAAGCGTCACGTACCTGCGGAAGCAGGGCACGCTCTCCGCATTTGACGGAAACGTCGTACTTATCCTTTTCAAAACCGAACGATCCGGCCATGCCGCAGCAACCGGAATCGAGCAATTGAGGTTCAATTCCCATCTTGCGCAGCATGGCAATGTCTGAATCCATTCCCATGAGGGCCTTCTGGTGGCAGTGACCGTGTACCACGGCTTTGCGTGCTGGTCGCAGCTCCGGCAATGAAAGATGAGGAGCGTGCTTGTCCAACCATTCGCTCAAGAGAAACGCCTGCTTTGAGAGCCGCTGCGCCTCTTCATTGTCGGGTAGCAGATTCTTCATTTCATCGCGAAATACTGCTGCGCAACTCGGCTCGAGCATCAGAATTGGAACTCCCCAAAGAATTTCCTTCCGCAACGTACGAATTACCTGCAAGAGGTACTGCTTTGCCCGATCCAGCATCCCGAAATCGTAGAGCGGACGCCCGCAACAGACAGGCTGGCGGGGGACTGCAACTTCGAATCCTGCGTGTTCCAGCACTTCAAGCGCTGCTTGAGCGACATCCGGATGAAAATAGTTGTTGAACGTATCCGGCCAGAGCATAACCCGCTTACCGGGCTGTCGCTTTAAATCGTGTCTCTGTTGGAACCAGTGTTGGAAGGTTGTTGGAGCAAAAGCCGGGATATTGCGTTGCATGGGCATACCGGCTGCAAATTTTGCCAGCTCGCGCAAGCCAGGAGTTTGCGTGAACAGATTCGCAATCCCAGGCGCCAGTGAAGCCAGCTTTGCCCATTGGTCGATCAGGCCCAAGGCATAAGCTTGCCTAGGACGCGGTCGTCCTTCCCAATAGTGGGAAAGAAACTCTGCCTTGTAGGTAGCCACGTCCACAGAGACGGGACAATCTCCCTTGCAACCTTTGCAGGACAAACAAAGATCGAGGGCATCTTTGACGCCTTCATCCTTCCAGCCGTTCATGATGCTATCGCCGCGCAACATCTCAAAGAGCAATCGAGCGCGGCCGCGCGTGCTGTTTTTTCTTCGCGTGTCGCCCGAAAACTGGGACACATGGTGTCTCCATCCAGTGAGCGACACTTGCCTACCCCAAAGCAGCGCTCCGTTGCCAGCGACATGCTGCCTTTATCTTCTGGAAACTTAAAGTGCGTCAACACTGGCCGGGGTTGATAGTCCGGGCCTACACGGATGTTCTGATCCAACGGATTAGCGTCGATAAGCTTTCCAGGATTCATTCGCCACTGCGGGTCCCAAATGGATTTAAATTCCCGGAATGCTTCCATTAATTTCGGGCCAAACATTTTGGGCAGCAGCTCGCCCTTAGCTTGACCATCGCCATGCTCCCCAGACAATGAGCCGCCATAACGGATGACCAGGTCCGATCCTTCTTCCATGAAGCGGCGGAACTTTGATAATCCTTCCCTGCTCTTCAGATCGAATGTGATGCGAGTGTGAATGCAACCCTGGCCGAAATGACCGAAGACGGTCCACTTGTATCCGAATTGCTTCGTAACCAGATCGGAAAATTCGCGAAGGTAAGCGCCGAGCTTCTCGGGTGCTACGGCTGTATCTTCCCAGGAAGGCCAGGCATCTTCCTCGTTGGGAACGCGGCTGGCCCCAACGCCGGATTCACGTGCATGCCATAGAGCATCCTGGTCTTCTTTCTTTTCGAAAAGTTTGGTTTCGTGATCGCCAGGAAGTTTACTCAAAACTCGGATTACAGCTTCAGCCTGGGTGTTGGCTTCCGCCTGGGTATCGCCGCCGAACTCGACCAGCAACCAGATATCGCCCTTTGGCAGCATCTCTGCGGCTGAAATCTTCTTTCCCTTTTGGTGCATGTTCTGGATCACGTGCTTGTGAAATCCCTCAAGACCAATTGGATGGAAACGAAGTATTTCCGGCACATGATCTCCGGCCGTGCCTAAATCCGGGTAGCCGACGACCAGCAGCGCGCGCTTTGGATGGTTGTGCATTAGCCGGACCTTTGCGCTGAGCACCAATGCCAACGTGCTCTCCGATCCAACGAGAGAACGCGCCACGTTGAAGCCATTCTCAGGCAACAATTCATCCAGGTTGTATCCGGACACGCGACGTGGGATTTGTGGATATCGGCGCCGAACTTCATTGCCGTAGCGGTCGCTCAAAGTGCGAAGCCGAGAATAAATTTCAGCCTGGCGGCCTCCTCGGCGCAAAATCTGCTTCAAACTGGATTCGATCGGCTTATCTACAGTCAGATGAAGACCGTCGTATGTGAGAATCTCCAGTTCTTCAACATTGTCTACGGTTTTTCCACCCATCATGGAATGCACGCCGCAGGAATTGTTTCCAATCATTCCGCCAAAGGTGCAGTACTTGTGGGTTGCCGGATCTACGGCGAAGGTCAGTCCAAACTTATTAGCTGCATGGCGCAGTTCATCGCAGATTACTCCCGGCTCAACCCGGGCCGTGCGGTTGTGGAGATCAATTTCTCGAATTTGGTTCATGTACTTGGAGAAGTCGATCACCACCGCCACATTGCAGCACTGTCCCGCCAGGCTCGTGCCGCAGCCGCGGCCTAGAATCGGCACCTGATGTTTTCTGCATACATCAACCGCTGCGATTACATCGTCCGCATCATGAGGTATTACAACGCCAATCGGAACCTGGCGATAGACTGAGAGGTCACTCGCATAAAGAGATCGGCTCGCTGGGTCGAAACGGACCTCACCATGAACAGAGCGCGAGAGCTCATGCATCACCGCTCCGGCCTGGTCTCCGTATTTCTCAATTGAAATTAACTGCGATTTAGACTTGGGCTTTGACTTGCTTGTGGCCTGAGGACTTACTTGTTGCAGGTTGCCGGCGCGTTCAGGCGCCAACCGCGTTTTTGATGACAGCATAATCCAGTAAGATTCATCGATCTTGGCGGAGGTTTTCGACTCCGCAACCCGAGCTACTCCCCAGCCAAAATCTTGGCCATTATTCTTAGTAAAAATACCTAAGTATCACTTCACGATATTGTTTTCTGAAACCGGCGCAACATGCAGCATGGGAACTAGAGTCTAACTTAATGACGCCAAAATTATTGTGTGCAGAGTTCATCAACCTGCGGATTTTGAAAGGAGCTTATGTTTGCCAAGTTACTTCGTTTCAAGAACCAAGAGGCAGTTCGCGAGGCGGCTTCAGATCCAGGGCCTAATAACCCGGTCCTCGATCGTCATAACCCGAGCGCAATGGTTCCTCCTGCCACGGATGCCGGTGCGGTCTCGCAATTCAAATATCCGTTCTCAATGGCTCACAAGCGCCTGTATGACGGCGGGTGGTCGCATGAAGTAACGATCCGGGAGCTCCCAATTGCGCATGATTTAGCTGGTGTTCTCATGCGACTCACACCAGGCGGCATACGAGAGCTGCATTGGCATGCCGCGGCAGAATGGGCAATCATGTTGTACGGCAACGCGCGCATCACTGCCATTGATTGGGATGGCAAAAGCTTTGTGGCGGACAGCAACGTCGGTGATATGTGGTATTTTCCCACTGGAATTCCGCACTCCATCCAAGGCCTGAAACCGGATGGAGCCAAGTTTCTGCTGGTGTTCGATGAAGGCCACTTCTCTGAGCATGAAACCGTCCTGCTGACAGACTTGATGGCGCATATGCCACGCGAGGTACTGACAAAGAATTTTGGCGTCGACGCAAAAGCCCTGAAAGATTTGCCGAAAGAAGAAAAATTTATTTTCCAGGCTGATTTGCCCAAGTCTCTTGCCGCAGACCAACGCGCTGCTGCAGGATCACTTGGGATTTCCCCTCATGACTTCGCGTTTCGCGCCGACCAGCCTGCCGTCATACGACGCAGCAAGGGAGGCGAGGTCCGGATTGTCGATTCCAGCAGCTTTAAAGTTTCAACGACGGTGGCCGCAGCCATTGTAACGGTGCATCCAGGAGCAATGCGGGAGCTGCACTGGCATCCGAACGCCGATGAATGGCAATACTATATGGCTGGCAAAGGCAGGATGACTGTTTTCGCCACGGGGGGCCGGGCACGCACGTTGGATTTTGAAACAGGAGATGTGGGATATGTGCTCAAAACACTTCCCCACTACATCGAAAATACCGGCGACACTGACCTAATATTTCTGGAAATGTTTAAGAGCAGTCACTTTCAAGATCTATCACTTTCAGAATGGCTGACGCACACGCCACCGGAACTGGTGATGTCACACCTCAACATAGATAGAGCCACGCTTGAGGCGATACCGAAAAGAGCCGTTGTTGTGATGCCGGGTTAGGAAGTACTGCCATCTTTTGGGAATGCTTTAGGCCGCGGGATTGATAAGAAAGAGGCAAGCTGCTTTCCTCGTCATGAGTCGGACTCTCCGCCTATAAGTAAAATTACGGCCCTGTAATTTTAGAGTTGCCATGCTCTTGTGCACTTGACATTGCAAATGACACTCCATGAGAATCTCGCCATGGCTGAGTCATTTAGCAGTAAATTGGCTGGCATTTCTCTTCCCGATGTTGACGGCAATACTCTCCGCCTGGGGACATTGTGGGCCAACGAACCGGCTGCGGTGGTGTTCCTTCGCCATTATGGTTGAATTTTCTGTAGCGAGCACGTCGCGCAGTTGCGCGCGCATGAAGAAGAGTTTCGCAGGAAAGGCGCTAACCTGGCCGCAGTCGGGTTGGGCGATATGAGCTACGCCAAGTTCTTCCGCGAGAAAACCGGCATCGACTTCCCTCTGCTTGTTGACGAGAAACGCGAAGCTTACAAAGCCATTGAGTTAAAGAACGCTTCCCTGCTCCATTTGCTACGCCGCGACAACATGCAGGCCCGCAAGCGCGCTCAGGCTGCCGGACACAAACAGCATAAGTTAGGCAAAGATCCTTTTCAGCTCGGCGGCAGTTTTGTGTTCGCTCCGGGAAACAAAGATTTATTCGTCCATGTGAGCGAGACCTTCGGCGATAATGCCAAGCTGGAAGACATGCTGAATGCGATCAGCTGAATGGAAACTTATCTGCAGCACCAGTGATGTAGTTAATTTCGAGCGATACAGCCTTTACATGAGCCTAATTTCCGGCGATTCCGTGCGATCTCGCGCGATTCGGGCGATCTCTTACAATTCTTAACTCCTGCTCTCTCTGACTGCACACACTTCTTAACTGCGGCTGCCGCAACAACTTCCCGTCTCGCGCATTTTATCTAGTAACGACCCAACCTCTATATCAAGGAGAGAAACGAATGCGCGTTCGCGCGATCTTACTGTTAGGACTATTTTGTCTCCCGCTGATGGGCATGGCCCAGGAACGCGGTGAGGCAGCAACCCACGGCACGATTTTTGGCGGATACTCGCTGTTTAATAACAACAGCAACAATTACAACGGATGGGACGCGCAGGGCACGTTCAATCTCACACGCAATTTCGGCGTTACGGCTGATTTCAGCGGGACATCCAGGCAGGTTGCCGGCGTTTCTTTTGCGGGCTTTTCCGCCGGGAGCCAGCAACACATTTACAACTTCCTCTTCGGCCCTACGGCAACAGCTTACTTTGGCAGAAGCTCGGTCTTTGGTCATGCGCTGTTCGGAGCGGCGCGCTCCAGCCTGGGCGCAGGCGTAACCATTCCGATCATTGGAGGCTTATCAGCTCCGCTGAATAGCGCCAACGGCTTTGCCATGGCGTTCGGTGGCGGCATCGATATTGGATTGACGCGGCACTTTGCCATTCGCCCGGCACAGATTGATTTTGTGCGCACGAACTTCAGTGCTGTGGATGCGTTGGCCGCAGGCCTTTCCACCGGCACAGGAAATAGTCAAAACAGCTTCCGGTATTCTGCCGGCGTAGTGTGGAGATTTTAGTGGGGACCTGAATCGGAGGATCTTTCAATCTTCACTTTTTGTAACAAGTGTCTGCTGGCTGCGTTCTGATATATGAACTGCTGGTTGATCTTTTATTGATCTGCTGTTCAGTTCAGCGTTCCAGCGGACACTCCAACCAATAAAAGTTTGCCTATTGCACCTTCTGTAGACGATCAATCAATTTCTGGGCCAGATTGTCTTCTGACTCTGACCACAGTACGCGCCCGCTGATGCCGCAGTTTTTTTCAACGGCGCTGGTAAAGCTCACAAGCTTTTGCACGTTTGATTTGATTCGTTGCTCCAGTGTGTTGGTGAAATCTGCTTCTTCGTAAAGAAAAGGAGCGTCCAGGCCAAAATCCACCTGGATATGTCCGTTCTGCTGGAATGTGGCATCTTCAAATTTTGCGCCGAAAGCAATGAACTTTACCGGTTCCGGCCGTATCTCCCAGGTTTCATCCAGATCGCCTTCCTGAATGGGAACCCAGAGGTCCCAAAGGGCATCAACTTCATACGCGTTGTCTTCATGCAGAAATTCGCCAGCCAGGGTGAGAGCGTGCTCAGGGTCAACGCGATAGTCAAACGTCTGCTCAAAAATCACGGGTTGTTCCCAGGAGATGCTGCGCACAGCCACATAGCCAATTCCGCCGCGTTTGGCAGAAAACGGAAACTGCTTCAACACGGAAAGCAGGCGTGGCATCATCTCCGGTTCCTGGAAGCTGGGAAACCAGATGCTGAGATAGAGTCGGTCAGCCATAATCGCAAAGAAGTTATTGTAATCTGAGATGCGCTTTGGCGCTAAGATGGCACTCAGCGATCCGCAATCGGCCATCAACCATCAGCCCAAGGCAAAAACCGTAGAATAGGCGATTGATATCCGTGATCGAGGATTTTGGATTTGCCTCGGCTAAGAGCTTGGTTCTAGAGTAATTTGGTTGGAGACAAAGATGAGTTATCAGCGTCATGCGATTGGGATATTGCTTTTGGCTTTGCTATGGACGACATGGGGAGTTGCCGCTTCACAATCGACTGCTGCGCAGCAGCCACCGGCTGAGAAGCCGACTCCATCCCCGGAAAAGAAGCCTGTCTTCCAGACGCCCTCAATGCGCCTGGCGTCAGCCAGGAATGTCTTTATTATCCGGACCCACGGCAGCACAATCCCCTTTGACGCGATCAAGTCAACTTTAGATGGTTGGGGACGCTTTTCACTGGTGGAGACTAAAGACAAAGCCGACCTGATCATTGAAATTGCTTCCAGCGGAGATTCAGGTGTCCAGGTATCTAGCTCTTCCTCTGTCTCGCCTGACAGCGGCCAGGAAGAAAAATCCACATCCACCCGGAAAGATCTTTCACCTACAGAGATAACAATGACAGTTTTTGACGCTCGCAACAAGCGCCCGCTGTGGAGTGCTACTGAGAATGTTAAGTTTGCGATGAAGGAAAAAAGCAAAGAAAACAATCTGGTGGAAGCCGCTGAACGCCTGGCCGCAAAATTTCATGATCGCCTGGAACCTGCAACCGCAAAGTAACTCGCGCAAACCTCAATAAGAATTTTATAAAGAAAAATTATTTTCCTTCTGATTTCACCCGTCAGGCAACCCAGTGGCACAACCCGAAGCAACGTTGCTGAATCAGAGCGATTATTGTGCGCCACTCATGCTCCCTTGCTCGTAGAGGGGCGTCGCTCTTCGTTCTACTTCTGTTGTCCTTGGCAGTAGCAGTGCGCGGTAACGCCCAAGCCTCCACCCAAGGCCAGTGGACCTCTTTAGCCACCTGGCCCACCCGAGCTGTTCACACCACTCTCTTGCCTGATGGCCGCGTCTTCTTTGTTTCGTATTACGACGAATCTCTGCAGCCTCACATCTGGGATCCAGGGAGCAATACTTTCACCGCGACGGCATCTTCATCCTATAGGCTCTTCTGCGGCGGACACACGCAGCTTGCCGATGGCCGGATCTTCATCGTTGGCGGGCACATTGCGGATTATACGGGCTATCCCCATGCCGTGATTTTTGACGCGGGAAAGAATACTCTCTCCGCCATGCCGGACATGAACACCGGCAGATGGTATCCAACCGCCACGGAATTGCCGAATGGAGATGTGCTGGTAGTCTCTGGCGATATCAACTCCAATACTAACGTGGATACGCTGCCGCAGGTCTTCCAGATGGCGACGCATACCTGGCGCAACCTTACGACGGCCCAGCTTGCAATGCCCCTTTATCCGAATATGCTTGTAGCGCCGAATGGTCAGGTCTTTAATGCCGGTCCCAGTCGCCAAACCAGATATCTGAATCCATCTGGCACTGGTGCGTGGACAAACGTTGCTGTTCACGTTTTTACCGGGACTCGTGACTACGGCCCAGCGGTTATGTATGACGTAGGGAAGGTCCTGATGGTAGGCGGAGCTGATCCGCCAACCGCGACGGCTGAGACCATTGATCTGAACGCGGCGACTCCTGCCTGGAAATCCGTTTCCAGCATGCATTTTGCAAGGCGCCAGCATAATGCCGTGATTTTGCCTGATGGCAAGGTCCTGATTGTTGGCGGCAGCAGCGGCAGCGGCTTTGATAACTCCGCAACGCCAGTCCTGCCCACAGAGATGTGGGACCCGGCAACCGGCGCGTTTACGACAATGGCCAGCATCGCCACCTACCGTGGATACCACTCCACAGCTTTGCTTCTACCTGATGGCCGGGTGCTCTCCGCCGGTGGCAACGTAGGCGGACCAAATGCCCAACTGTTTTCACCACCATATTTGTTTGCCGGTGCGCGACCAAGTATTGCTTCTGCGCCCACTAGCGCCAGCTACGGTCAGTCAGTGTTCATCGGCTCGCCGGATGCAGCTTCCATCAGCCAGGTAACTTTTATACGTGCCGGTTCAGTTACGCATACCAATGACATGAGCGCCAGATTCATGCACTTGAGCTTTACCAAGACTAGTACTGGATTGAACGTTACTATGCCGGCGAACGCCAACATTGCGCCTCCCGGCTACTACATGCTCTTTATTCTGAATGGCAGCGGCGTGCCTTCTATCGGCAGCATGGTGCAGATCTCAACCACTGCAGCCACTGACGGTACGATAACTGGCACGGTTACAAACACGGCAGGAGCACCTGTTCAAGGCGTCTCGGTTACTTCCGGCAGCAATGGAGCAGTTACTGGGTCAGACGGCGCTTACACTCTGCAACTCCCTGCCGGGTCAGCCACGCTGACCGCCGCTCTGGCCGGATATCAAAACGCTTCAGAGACGGTTACCGTCACTGCCGGCACAAGCACGCAGGCGGCGGTGCTGCAAATTGCGCCGCTCAATCCTGGTGCTGTTACTGGCCACGTAGTAGATAGCACCGGTGCAGCGCTCTCCGGAGCCTCAGTTAACGCTGATGGATTAAATACCGTTACCGCTGCTGATGGCAGCTACACGTTGAGTAATTTGCCTGCAGACGCGGCCACGGTTACGGCCTCTCTCACCGGCTTCACATCGGCTTCAACTTCCGTCACAGTGGTTGCAGCCACAACTACAACTGCGCCCAACATCACCTTGGTTTCAGGCAGTGGAACCATTACTGGAACAGTTAAAAGCTCTGCTGGAACTGCCATTGCAGGCGCTTCAGTAGGATTTGGCGCAGGCACAACCACTACCAATGCATCCGGCGTGTACACGCTGTCGGGAGTTCCTGTCGGCACAGCACAAGTAATGGCTTCCGCCAGCGGCTTTACCAGCGTTACACAAAGCGTTACGGTGGCCGGCGGCGCTACTGTGACAGCTGACTTCACGCTAACACCTAGCGCAACCACTGGAAAAGTAACTGGCAAGATCACAAATGCCTCTACCGGAGCGGCAGTATCCGGCGCAACTGTAAGTTGGAGCGGTGGCTCAACCACCAGCAGTTCCACCGGGACCTATACCCTGGCCAACGTCGGGACAGGCAGCCGGAGTATTACTGCGGTCAAGACCGGATATCTGTCTCGCAGCGCAACAGCCGACGTGACCAGCGGCGGAACAGCAACGTTGAATCTGGCAATCGCTACAGCCGGCAAGATCACAGCCAAAGTTGTTTCGCCCAGCGGGGCTGTAGTGAGCGGAGTCACAG
>Ga0070741_10006670_pt1 | contig 24590 bp, 23 predicted proteins | sample Coa_R1_4_FD_66440 | JGI IMG/M metagenome (GOLD analysis project Ga0070741, IMG submission 66440) | Surface soil microbial communities from Centralia Pennsylvania, which are recovering from an underground coalmine fire - Coalmine... | ecosystem: Environmental > Terrestrial > Soil > Unclassified ... | reverse complement strand
CCGATTATCGCTATACAATGAATCCTCGAAGATTATGCCAGGACCAAAGCTCACCCTCACCTCAGACGTTCAGTATCTAAAGGGCGTGGGTCCGGCGCGGGCAGAAATCCTTGCTTCGCGGGGGATCCGCACGGTTGAAGACCTCCTCTACTACACCCCCTTCCGGTACGAGGACCGCTCGCGGCTGGCCCGCATCCGGGACTTGGTTCCTGGCCAGACGGCGACCATTCTGGCGAAGGTTCTGACCGCTGGACTGATGCGAACCCGCCGCACGGGCACCTACATCTACGACCTCGCCGCGACCGATTCGACCGGCATGATCCGCTGCAAATGGTTCAACGCTCTCTACTTGGAGAAGAACAAAACCTTCCGGCCCGGCCAGCGTGTGTTCTTCTACGGCAAGGTCGAGCGCGATCCGTACGGAACGGGAAACCTGCAAATGGTGCAGCCCCAGTTTGAAATCTTGAGCGAGTCCGAGCCTGGGGAAGAAGATTCGCTGGAAGTAGGCCGCATAGTGCCGATCTACGAGTCGCTGGGCAAGCTAGGGCCGCGCATCCTTCGTCGACTGATCGATACGGCGCTCAAGGCCGTCGACGGTGAGGTGACCGACTGCCTTCCGCCCTCGGTTCGCCGCAGAAACAAGCTGGTGGATCGCGCCATTGCGCTGCGTCAAACGCATTTTCCCGAAGCAGGTCAGCCCCTGGATGAGGTCTGCCGTTTCCGCACGCCGGCGCAACTCCGGCTGATTTTCGAGGAATTCTTCAATGTGGGGGCAGGTCTGGCGCTCAAACGGCGCAAAGCGAAAGCCGCCCAGGGGATTGAGTTCCAGGCCACAGAGCACATTCGTACGGCCATTAAGAAGATTCTACCGTTTCACCCTACCGCGGCGCAGAAGCGCGTGCTGAAAGAAATTGCCGACGACATGTGCTCGCCCCGTCCTATGAATCGCCTGTTGCAGGGCGATGTCGGTTCCGGCAAGACGATCGTTGCGGTTCAAGCCGCCATTCTGGCGATCGAGAACGGATATCAAGTGGCCCTCATGGCGCCCACCGAGATCCTGGCCACGCAGCACTACCTTTATATCAAGCGGCTGCTGGCGCCGCTGAATTACGAAATCGAACTCCTGATCAGCGCCCGAAAGGCGAATGAAAAGACGGACGTGAAGCGGCGGATCGCGGATGGGTCGGTCCAGCTTGTGACCGGGACCCATGCGCTGCTCGAGGAGGACGTCGAGTTCCATAAACTCGGACTGGTGGTGGTTGACGAGCAGCATCGTTTCGGCGTAATGCAGAGATACCGGCTCATCCGGAAAGGAGTGACGCCGGACGTGCTGGTCATGACCGCCACGCCAATTCCGCGTACGCTTGCGCTGACTCTCTATGGCGACCTGGACTTTTCGGTGATTGACGAACTTCCGCCCAATCGCTTGCCCATTCAAACGCGCGTGATCAACGAGAGCGAGCGCTCGCAGGCTTTCGACTTCATTCGCGAAAAGGTGCGCTGCGGCGAACAGTGCTACGTCGTGTATCCTTTGATTGAGGAATCAGAGAAGCTCGATCTGAAGCCTGCTGTGCGGATGTACGAGCATCTCGCCACCAACGTCTTTCCGGAATTCCGCCTGGGACTGCTGCACGGCCGGCTGAAGAGTGAGGAGAAGGAACGAGTGATGCAGCAGTTCAAGCAGGGCGACCTCCAGATCCTGGTCTCGACGACAGTAATCGAGGTCGGCGTCGATGTCCCCAACGCCACGGTCATGCTGATCGAGCACGCCGAGCGGTTCGGGCTGGCGCAACTGCACCAGCTTCGCGGCCGCATCGGGCGCGGCGCCGCGAGGTCATTCTGTCTGCTGCTGGCCGACGACCGCCGAACGGAAGTGGCCGACGAGCGGCTTCGCACGATGGCCGAGACGACGGACGGCTTCCGCATCGCGGAGATCGACCTGAAACTTCGCGGCCCCGGCGAGTTCTTCGGGACGCGGCAGTGGGGCATTCCCGCCTTTCGCATTGCCAACCTGCTGCGCGATCAGGAAATCCTGGAATGGGCCAAGAAGCAGGCAACAGATTTCATTGAGCACCCAGAATCACAGGAGGAGTGGGAGTCATACGTCAAATACTTGCGCGCCGCGTGGCCCCGTCGGTACGGCCTCTCGGCGGTGGCCTGAATTTAGCCGTCCGCCATCAGCGGTCAGTTCTCAACCGGAAGATCCCGCTGACGACTGAACGCCCGCGGCTGGGAGCTTCTCGTTTATGCGAATCATATCCGGTACATATCGCGGTCTGCACATTCTGACCCTGCGGGGAGGAAAGCTCCGTCCAACTTCCGAGCAACTGCGGGAAACCTTGTTTGACGTCCTCGGACCGGGTGTGGAGGGGTCCTCATTCCTTGACGCTTACGCAGGATCAGGGGCCGTGGGCCTCGAGGCCTTGAGCCGCGGTGCCCGTGAAGTCGTATTTATCGAACACCACCGGCCGGCGGCGGACCTGATCCGGAAAAACCTTGCCAGCCTCAAGATCGATTCTTCGTTCAACCTGATGACTTGTTCGGTGTTGACCGGCCTCGAACGCCTGGAGCAGGAAGACGAGCATTTCGACTATGTTTTTCTGGACCCCCCGTACGATGAGATCAAGGAGTATCACCACGCGCTTCGCCAGCTTGGAAGGTCGTCCCTGATTATTCCAACATCACTTGTGATCGCCGAGCACTCGCGCTTCTGCCTGCTGGAGGAAGAGTACGGCGTACTGCGTCGCACTCGGCTCATCCGCCACGGGGATGCGCAATTGTCCTTCTATCGCCCGGGGCAGGAAGCCTCCCGACCTTGACCCCACAAGTGGCAATCGCCTAGTATGTGGAAGTGGATCTTCTTTGTGTCCCATGGAGATTCGCGCAAAGGCAAGAATCGGCGGGGTAGCTCAGTGGTAGAGCGAGGGTCTCATAATCCCTAGGTCGGGAGTTCGATCCTCCCCCCCGCTACCAATTATTCTCAATAACTTACCGCTATTTGCCTTCCCAAAATATGCGAGTCTATGTGCGGACTTAGAATCCCGTGTCCGTCACGGGACGTGTGGGTTCGATTCCCGGCCTCCGCACCAATGTGTTCAACAAGTTACAGCCGTGTGCTGCCCGCTCTTCGCACCCAATTTCGCCTCCACTGTGGGGGCCTTTGTGACGTAGATTCTGCCTTCCTTGGTGCATGCTGCCTCCCGCGCACCTGGAGGCCGTCGAGCACATCCACAGAAGTTCCGCCATTTCGAAACCCGCACGGACGGATTTCCCTGGCACGGGACGGGCGCAATCATTCCCGCGCCGGAAGGCAGTGGCCAGCGTCGCCCGCACGACCCTGCGTAGCTCGGGTGAAAAAAGAGCCCGCGGAGGGCGTCGGGGGTTGTGGCCGAACGAACTTCACGCCCGACAATTGCCACGGCGGAATTCTTACCTTCCGCCCTTCTTGCCCTCTCGGCGCTTTGGCCGCAGCCGGACCCAGCTTTCAAGCCGCGTTTGAAAGCAAGTAACCCTGCCCCATCATGCCGGCCTGGACCCGCGGGTTCAACTTTGCTCATTATAGGTGTACGATCTGGCATATCAACTGGAGGCACCTATGGTCTCCTTAAATCCCGGGCAACAGCGACCCACTTCATATGAGGTTCTATACAGTCCCAGCGCGGACCGGCACTATTTCGCCTGTCGGCTTGTTCGACTCCTGAGCCTCGGGGCTGTTTCCTCTACTGAGCACGGTTATGAGGCAGAGTTTCGCCGGCGCCAGGTTGAGTTTTTAACCTGTCTCCTCAATCCCCGGAGTGAGACCGCCACTTACGATCTGCGAATCATGAGCTCGCCCGACCCGCTTGTGCCGACGCGCGGCACAACCACGTTGACGATCCTGTGCCGGATGGATCAAATCGCTGCCGAGCAAGCCGGGCAGGCTGCCTCCGAGTTTGAAAATCTGCTCACCGCTTACTTTGAGGAATACGAATTCGCGCTTGCCCGGGCGGAGGAGGTCAAACGGCTGCTGGCGCCGTTTCCGATCCACTACCAAGTAGGCATAACTCGTCGATGCGGAAGGGAGACCCTTGATACGCTGCGTAGCGGCGGGCGGGCACCGGGGCGCATCGGGTTTGGGGTCTACTCTCCAAAGGCTCCTTCCCCTTCAGGAGAGCCGGACAGTCTCTTCCACATCTACCCCTTTATGGCCCCCACGACAGCCCCCGTGAGTTTTTTCAAGCTCTTGCTCCTGGAGCGATCACCAGTTGCGGTCAGCGTTCGCCTTCGGCCGACCGTGCTTACTCGTCAAGAAGAAGCAATTCTCGAGCGCCAAATCGCCCTCTGCGAACGTTACGCGCAGGTCGGACTGGGACAGATCCCCGAGGAACTTTCCAGCTTGTACCCCACACTTCAGCAGCAGGCACGCGCATACCAGCAATTCCAGCAGCGCATGCTCTTTGGGCTCCGAGATAACGCGGCGATTATGACCATCACGATTGCCTCCGAGTGCCCCGTTTCCCAAGTCCTGCAGGACACGGTCGGATCCATGATCACGCAGCCCGCCGGGGGAGTGGGCCACGATGTACTGGCCGAAATTCCAAATTACTTGGCGGGCGGTTACGAACTCACAGAAAGTCCAGAGGCTGGTGCAGGGGCCGCAAGCTTCACGCAACTCGACTTTGATTCGCCAGCCCATCCTCTTGCGCCGGCTGGTGGCGAACGGCTTCTTTATTTATTCGATTCCGTCGAGGCTCAGGCAGCATTTCGCCTGCCTAGTCCCACGCGAGAGGGTTACGCTGGGCTCGAAATCAAGCACTGGCGAGAGCGCCCGGCGCCGCAACCGATGCCCTCGGAGGGACTGCGCATTGGGGTCAGCATCCATCGGGAAACTACACAACCGATTTGCCTGGCCCGCGACGATCGCCTCCGGCATATCTACGTGGTTGGCCAGACCGGTACGGGCAAGACCACTCTGCTCAAGACGATGATCCTGCGCGACCTCGAAGCCGGCGAGGGCCTTTGCGTCATTGATCCTCACGGCGACCTGTATAAGGAGCTCTTGGGGAAGATTCCCACGAGCCGCCTCGATGATGTGGTCTTGCTCGACCCTACCGATTTGGAATGGCCCGTAGGCCTGAACATGCTGGAGTACACCACGGAATCTCAGCGGCATTTCCTGATTCAGGAGATGGTTGCCATCATCTCTCGGATCATGGAGGACGAGTTCGGTTACGGCGCGACCCGCGAATTCGCGGGCCCGATTTTTTTCCAGCACATGCGCATGAACATGCTTCTCGCCATGTCCAATCCCGAAGACCCCGGAACCTTGCTGGAGTTTTACAGCATCTATCAAGAGAAAGACTATTGGAGGCGCTGGCTGCCCCTTCGCATCGAGGACCCTCAACTCAAGCGCTGGGTCGAAAACGTCCTGCCGAAGACCGACTATCTGCGCCAGGGAGACGAAGGCAGCTCCATGGGAGGATACATCGGGAGCAAGTTCGAGGGCTTCCTGTTTGACCCGATGCTGAGAAACATCTTCGGCCAGAAGCGCTCGACGATCCGGCTCCGTGACGTCATGGACGCGGGCAAGATCCTCCTCATCAACCTGGCCAAAGGCGAGTTAACCGAAACCAACTCCCGCTTCCTCGGCATGGTCTTGCTCGCCATGCTTCAGGCGGCCGCGATGGAGCGAGTCCGAATGCCTCAGGGGTCGCGACGTGACTTCCACCTTTACGTGGATGAGTTCCAAGGCATCGCTACCCAAAGCTTCATTACGCTGCTTTCCGAAGCCCGCAAATTCGGCCTCAGCCTCGTCCTTGCCAACCAGTTTGTTTCCCAAATCAAGGATATCCGGATTATGGAGTCGGTGTTCGGCAACGTGGGAACCCTGATCTGTTTTCGCCTGGGCCAGCAGGATGCTGAAATCATGGAGAGGGAGATGTTCCCCGTCTTTTCCCGTTCCGACCTCATCAACTTGCCGAACTGGAAAGCTTACGTGAGCACGCTCCTCCGCGGCCAGACCGTGCAACCATTCACGTTGCAGACCGTGCTCGATGACCGCGCTTTCGACGCGCAGCGCGCGGGTGAAGTTCAGCGCCTCTCGCGAAGAAAGTACGGCCGGGCGCGCGCGGAAGTTGAGCGCGAAATCGCCGGGAGCCTGAAAAGCTAGATTAGCCCGCGGCCCGGCGCGGACGGTGACCGGGGCCGGGTCGAGCCAGTGGAGTGATGAGCTCCCCTGCCCATCTCCCGTGCAAGGCTTCTCTCCTCCCCAGCGGCAGGCGGAAAAGCCCGACTGAACGAGTTCCACCCGCTCAGATCCCTCAACGTGGAGGTTGTGACGCGATGGCGCGCCTGCTTCCGCCTCACCATCCAGTTCTGACCTGATACTGGCCTAAGCCGAAGGTGGCACCTTTGCCTACGTGCACCCACTGCCCCAGCGCGAGCCAGGGCCAAAAAGGCTGCAACCGCCCGCGAAAGCTGACCTGTCCCACGTAGCCACCCATCGGCACGCGGCGAGCCTGGCGAAAGGAGTAACGCTCCCACGCCTCCCAGCGCAGAGCCGAGTGCTCCGTACGTACGGTGCGCGCGTCATCGATCAGCGTTTGCGGCTCCTCCATCAGGCGCCCGCCGCAGTGGAAGTAGTTCAGAAAGTTGACTCGCCGCAGGAGGCTGCGAAACAACACATGAAATTCCCGTGGCGCGACGGCCGCGCCTTCGTACTGCACTTGGGTCGGGGACAGAAACTCCACGGTTAGCCACGAGCCGTCGGCCGGCGGGGGAGGCAACTGCGCCAGGCCAAGCCGGTAAATTCGATCGCTTGCCGGGTGGTCGCGACCCTCTCTGTATATCGCCGCCGGATCGCCCACCAGCGGCAGGGCGGCCACCTCCTCCAGCCGGAACTTTCCTTTCCACCGCCCCAGGCCCGCTCTCCCCAACTCGCGGAAAGCGTAAATGAAGTAGGGAAGGTAATCCATCGCCCGGCCCACTAGCACTAGGCCTAGCTCCAAGGACTCGCCGGGGTCGAACGCCGGCTGGGCTCCGCCGGGAGGCTCCAACGCAAAGGGGCGCGGGGCAGATTCCACGCTCCGCAAGATCTGGCTCTCCGGCGGAGTGCGGGTCTCAAAGACATACCCGTAGGCACACTCGGCCGGACGCTGGCACGCCTCACGGCAGCCGCGCGTGCAAGCCACCCGGCGAAAGATGCGCCCGAAACCGCCTCGCAAGGCTGAGCCCATGTGCCCCGGCAGCGCCAACCGCTCCAGCACACGCAGTCGCAGCCGAAACCTTGCCACCGCAAAAGACTCGAGCTCCCTCGCCAGCTTCTTTCCTGTCCCGCCTGTTTCTCCTTCGGGCACTTCTCATGCTCCGTACGTTTCAAGACTTGCGCCGATTTTACCCGAGAACTGCGGCTATGGGCGTAGGTCAGTAAGGAGGGCGCCGAAACGGGCACGAAGTTGTCAAAACGCTGTGAGCTTTGCGAGTGGCGTGAGTCGCGACGATCTTTGGCACCACGAACTGTTTCAGTCCCCTCTTGTCGGGGAGCTTTCGTTAACTTCTTACTACGACATTTTCCTTGAACCCGGTTCGATCGTTTCAGTCCCCTCTTGTCGGGGAGCTTTCGTTAACCCACCCCATTTTCAGCCCTTTGCCAGCAACCACTTACGGCCCGATTCTTGACAGGGGTCGAAAAGTGTCACTTTTTTCGGCCTCCTACGTCGCACTCAGCGCGCTAACCCCAATTGATTCAGTCGGTGCGGGGGTTAATATTGAACCTCGGCTTGATGATTTCCTGCCAATCCCATCATCTTGAGCCAATTAGGAATCGGCCGACATCACTTCTCGCGCCCGGTGACGAAATCCGTCACACCCCCGTCAACCGGCCAAACCATCGGACAATCCGGTTAGCTAGGCAGGGGCACCACTGCCAACCAAAGGCGCCACCACGCCTCAAACAATCCAATAATCCGGTTCGGTTGTCAAGGGCCTTGTGCCAAAAACCTCGGTTTGCTCCAGACAATCCTTGCAGAGGCGGTAGCAGCGGATGCTGTCCACCTCGGGGGCCAGCAATTTCTCCAGCCGCCCACGCAACTCCTCCCGGCGCGACGTATCCAGCTCACACTCAAAGACGCTGTATTGGACGCGCGTTCCGAAGTTCTTGAGCAGGGAATGCACGCGGGTGCGGCGACGGTCGTCTGGAACGTCATAACTGATTACGTAGAACATCCGTCTATCTCCAAGGGACGATAATCGTTCACCTCGCCGCGGATCCATTGCACGATGTGGACCACCTCGGCGTCGAGGGCGCGCCGCCAGTCCAAAGTCTCTCCCAGGCGCGGATGCCGGAAAGTGGAAGCCATCTTCTGCTCGAAATGCTTCAAGAAGCTCTTGCGCGCCGCATCGCGCAGCAGGCAGGCGTCCGGGGGATCAACTTGAGAACGGTAAAAGTCGGAAGCCGTCAGAACGCGGGAATTAACCAGATAGAGCACCAGACTGTCCACCACCGGAGCGCGGAAGACCTCGAGCAGGTCGGAGGCGAGCGCCGGATGACGGTCGCGCAAGGCATGCAGACAACCCACGTAGGGATGAAGCCCGCGGGCGCGAATCAGCGCGTAAAGGTTGTAAAAGCAAAGCGCGTAGCCGAAGGAGAGCAGGCTGTTCACAGGATCGGTGGGAGGATGGCGGACGCGCCGGTGAAATCCCAAGTCCTGCTGGAGGAGCCTGGCGAAAGCCTCAAAATAAGTGGCCGCGGCGGCGCCTTCGTAGCCGTTCAGTTCCTCGAGGGTCGCGGCGTTCGCCAGGCGCCCCCGGAGCGCCTCCAGCTCGTGCGCCGCGCTCCGGACGGCTTCCAGGCCTTTCCTTCTCCCCTGCCGCTCGAGCAGGGCCCCACTATTGGCCAGCTTGGCGCGGACCAGCGCTTTGGCCGTGGTCAAGCAGAAAGCGGGGTCGGCCGCGCGCGCAAACTGTTGCCGATGCAAGGTGACCCGGTCCGCCAGCGGCGAATCGATCAATCCGTAGTATTGCCCGCGGCTGGAGAGCAGGACAATGGGGATTTCCTCCTGCAGGCAGAAGGTCATGGCAGGGGTGGTAATCGAGCAGCGACCAAAGACAAAGATCTCGTCCACCTTTGCCGCTGGCACTTCGAGCAGAACCTTCTCCTCCTTTTTGACCACCAGGCGCTCGTCCTGCCGGGCCAGGACGCTCCCCTGCTCCTGAATGTAGAGCGTGTGACGAAAGGGTTCGAGGAGGCGCGGAGGCGAACCCCTCGGTGGCCCGTCGTCCCCTTCCCCACTTGACTCGGAAGGCGCAGGCGCAGCGGGCGGCGAAGAGAGGCCCTGGGGAAGGGAGGGTTCGTCCGTTCGATGTGGAAGCGAGATTGCCGCTGTCCGGCCCGAATCCGCCTGCACCGGAGGAGGGGGAGAAGGCGAGGAAGAAGGTAGCAAGCTTTCCATGTGGGCGGCCTCCAGGGCCTGGGCCAGCGCCTTGGCCATCGGCGTATCCGCCACCGGACGCCGAAGGGAGCGGACGGACTGGAGCGCCGGCGAACCGGCACGCCTCCCTGGGCCCGCGACCGCGAGGTCAGGCGCGTCAGAGCGCTGCTGCCGGTTGGGCGAAGGCAGAATCATGCTGCGCACAAACAGATGACCGAGGTATCGAAAACCTTGGTCGAAATGGATGAGCCGGCTCTTCTCGCTTTCCAGACTCAAGTGAAGATCCTGCAGAAGGCTCTCGGTGAGTTCAAAAGCGCTTTCCGCCTGCGGACGACTCCGGCAGAGGATCAGAAAGTCATCCGCAAAGCGCACCAGGCGCAGATGGCGCTTCAGCAAGGCTTCATCAAAGCGGTCCAAATAGAGGTTGGCCAAGAGGGGCGAGATCGGCGAACCTTGCGGCAGCCCGCGGGTGGGAACAATGCGCTCCGCCCCCTCCTGAATCGGGGCGGCCAGCCAACTCGCAATCAGGCGTGCAAGGTCCGCGTCGCGGATGCTTTCGGCAAAACGCGCCAGCAGGAGGTGATGGTCCACTTCATCAAAAAAGCTGTCGATGTCGGCATCCACCACCCAGCGGAAGCCCTGTTCATAGTAGCGACGAACTTGCTCGACCGCCTGCGCCACCGACCTGCCCTTTCGGAATCCATAACTCGCCGTTTCGAACTCGCGGTCGAGCAGGGGCGTGATGACCAAGGCCGCCGCGGTCTGGGCGACGCGGTCCCGAACGGTCGGGACCGCCAGCGGGCGCACTCCTCCGCTCCGCTTCGGCATCCAGAGGCGCAACAAAGGTTGCGTCAGGTAAAGGCGCTGCCGGAGGTCACGCTGCAGAAGCCGCAGGTTCTCCTCCAGCCGCAGTTCGAAGGCGTCAAGGCTAACCCCGTCCACTCCGGCCCCGCCCTCGTTGCCCTCCACGCGGTCCCACGCCGCGAGCAGATTGTTCCATTCATGCACGCGCGAGAAGAGGTCCCCGCGCTCTGCGATGAGCGGCGAGCCTTCAGGCGTGGTGGGCTTCGAGTCGGCCCGTGCTTCGCCCATGCCGAACTCCTCTGGTGAAAGCGTCTTAATTCCTCTCACCCTGCTCTTTGGCGAGCATTCCTTGACACAGATGTGGCACGGGCGTCGCGCCCGTGAACCGGTTTCAGTCCCCTCTTATCGGGGAACGTTCCGTAACCGGACGGACTTTTACGACCGATTACAACTTGCAATTAAGTTTCAGTCCCCTCTTATCGGGGAACGTTCCGTAACTTCTTGCAGCCCTGCGTGCCGAGAACGAGCGATGCTCTGTTTCAGTCCCCTCTTATCGGGAAACGTTCCGTAACTCTTTAACCGCATCCGCCCAGCCCCCGAAGGACCCGAGGTTTCAGTCCCCTCTTATCGGGGAACGTTCCGTAACAATCCACGGGCCTGCACAGATGGGGGCTGGTCAGAAGGGGTTTCAGTCCCCTCTTATCGGGGAACGTTCCGTAACAAGCCGCCGACAAGGCGTATCGCGTGATGACGGCACGTTTCAGTCCCCTCTTATCGGGGAACGTTCCGTAACGATCAGCCCGCAGGCAGTCAGTCGGTTTTAGAGTTGCTGGTTTCAGTCCCCTCTTATCGGGGAACGTTCCGTAACCCACCCTTTTCCTAGCCCTTTGAGAACAACCAATTACAGCCAATTTTGTACAGGGGGACGAAAAGTGTCATCTTTTTCAAGCTCCGTGGGCCGCGCAGTCGAGCTATCTGCTTTGATTTCAGGCGGTGCGGGGGTCTGATCTCCAATCACCTTGAGGTCTCCTCGCCTACTCACTTGCAGGTCCACCACTTATCGAGCCATCTAGAGAGGTTTGTTCGCGCCATGCCAAAATCTGTCATACCCCTGTCAGAACTGCCCAAGATCAAATCCCGGCCCGCCCTCTGCCAGTCGCAGACACCGTGCGTTTACCACCCTGGAGCCCACCTGTCAAGCAAAATTCCAGTTCCGTCCGTCCTCAATACGGGTCATGGTCGAAGATCACAACTTCGCCGGTAACTGGCGAGTCATAAATGAGCTTTCGGGCCTTGCCATGCAATGCGTGAGCGATTTTCAGGTACAGCCAGATCGGCCCCTGACCGGTGAGCACCAGCACATTGCCCTCGCCGGCCAAGCTGAGAGCCTTCTGGAGGTAGTCGGGCAACTCCGCCAGCTTCGCCTGCTCACCGTAAAGCGTTCTGACATCAATCACTCGTCGCTCGGGCATGGCACGGTTCTCCTTGGGGGCTCAAGTCAGCTCCTGTTCTAAGAGTTCGCTCGCCGGTGATCAGGATAGGGATGACCGAGAGAATCTGAATGACGTTGGCTAGGTTGCCTATCCACTGCCACATACGGCGCTCCATCCCACTCGAGCCCGGCGTGCCTCGGCTATTCGGGCGCTTCCAGCAAGACGCTCCCGTAGCGTTCCTTACTGAGGTCGGCGCCGCAAGCCCTGAAATACTCGAGCCAGAAATCCCTGACCCTCTCGAAGCGCTCGGAGGTCATCTGCCGATAGATGCCTGCGGCGGCGCCGACCACATAGATCCTCACGCCGTTCAGCGCGGGCAAGCGGTCACGGCTCTTCTCGGCCGCGATGATCGCCGAGACGCGCTGCGGCGTCAGCACCTCATGCAGGAAGTTGTAATACTCCGACTCTTCGATCATGTCCGAAAACAGGACCAGCACTCGGCGGTCGCGCCGATAGGTGGTGAAGACGCGCTCGGCGAGCTGCAGGGAATCGAGGATTTTGGTGCGCGTAAACTTTTCGTTCTGCTGCAGGACAATTTTCCGGGCCTTGGCAAGAATCGCCTCTTTCTGCATCTTGAGCTTTCCCTCGTGGAACCGCGGGTTTTCAACCAGCGGGTCGTAAGGGGGAATTAAGGCTTCATTGAGGGGGAACGTGGAACGTGCCAAGGGATTATCAGTGATTTCATCGGCGACCATAAGGTCCGCGGGTTGAAGCCGATCCACGATGCGCTGAAAGTCCTGGAGGTACCGCTCGCGCGTGTCTTTCGCTTCCGTGCTGGCAGAGAGATCGAAAAGCACAAAGACGACTTTGGGGCGGTAGGCGGGCTCCGCGGGCGGGTGTGGGGCCCGGTCACAAGTTGACAGCAGAGCCGAGCCTGCGGTGAGCAGGGATAATAAAAGCGCTCTGGGAGAAGGCTTCATGAGCCACCCTCCGCATGGGTTGCCGCCTCGGAACCGGAGCCGGCCTCGGCGGTGGCCGCAGCTTCCTCTGAGGGGCAGCTCCGATCGAGCTTCCCGGTGTTGAGCGGCGGACGGAAGCTGATCTCGGGATAGCCTTTCCCCCAGATGCCAGGAGTTTGCGGGTTGTTCCGTGCCCGCAGGTTGGAAGCGCGATAAGCCGCGATCAGGCGCTGTGTAAAGTCTTGGATTTCTCTGCCCCTGTTGATGGTAGCCTGAAAGGAGGCCTCGCGATGCGCTTTCGCGCCGTCCAGGCGCTTTTCAGCCCGCTCCACCCGCTGCTGGGCGGCCTGGAGCTGCCTTTGCGCCTCGTTGAGTTCGCGGGTCGCCAGCCGCAATCGCTTGCGGCAATTGGAAATAACAGGATCATGAGCGAGGTACGAGGCGAAGGCCGCGAGCGCAAAGACCAGCAAGTTAATCCCGATGAAGACCAAAGTAACCGCCGTCGGATCCAGCTTGACGCTCAAGATCGATTCGATTTCACGCGATTCAAAGTATTTTTCCCTCAGGTAGGCGACCGAGAGGATGCCCACGACCGGAAGAACGATGCAGAGGATGGTGAGGACAGCCTCCGTGTTGCCGATTCCCTGGGCAAAGGGACGCTTGCGCAGGAACAACCCGAGAAGATGGGCGGCAGCAGGGAGCCCAAAAGCTATCGCGGTAGAGAAAATGTAGGTCGCCACGGTGGATTCCCCCATGACACGGAACACAATCGAGTTCAAGGGGAATTCGCCGCCGACAATGATGAGGATCAACAACCAGTAGAGAAGGGGATTGAGAAGGATAGCTCCGTAGTGCTGGTTCATCTCCTGGGCTACGGGGTCGAACTTTCCTTGCGCGGTCCTCAACGCGCCCCGCGCGCAGTTCACTTCCGCGCGAGCAGCCGCCAGCTCCGACTTGGCGTTGCAGTAATCCGCCTTCAAACGTCTATCGTCGTCGGCCCAGAGCCTGGCAAGTCCGTCCATGTTCTCGTCCGCGAGGTTCTTAATTTCCATTTCGTAGTCCGAGAAAGCACGGCTGTCAACCGGTGGGATGCCCTGCTTGCCGTCCATTTTTCCGTACCGGCCAGCCCGAAAACGCGAATAAGGAGACCAAGGAACGAAATACCTGTAACTGATCATGCCGCACCACCATCCTCGGGCAACTTGTCTTCCAGTAGCCTACCACCCCCCGGGGCCGGAAGGCTACCTGGGAACAGTCAGGCATGACGTACTCCACGCCTGCGCCGTCACGTGCGCCCAAGCAACCACCGAAGGCCTCCGTACACAAGCAGGAGCAGGAGAAATGCTACCATGGCGCCGGCGCCAAAAACCGCCGAGTTCTCCATCAAAAATACCGTCAGGGCCGCAAGGGAGATGAGCACCTCGACGGCCGGCACCAGCGTCATCGCCAGAAGAGCGAACATCGCCATGACTACCATCAGCTTGAACCCATAAAGTTCCCCGGCATACCCTTGGAAGAAAAAACGGTAGGCCACGGCAAAAGCGAGCAAATTGGCCACCGTCCTCCCCACCGCCCCCTGACCGAAGTCCTTTGCAGGACGCGCCGAGAGCAGGCCGGGTTTGAGGCCGCGAAACGGCCCGCGCAACATCAGCCAGAATCCCAGTAGGACGATGGCTAACACGCCCAAGCTGGCCACCAGTGCGGTCAAAGCTTCGCGGCTCATGGCTTGGTTCCGAAATTGAGGTCAATGAGAACAGGAGTGGCTTCGGCCTTGGGCGTTGGCGTTCCTTCGGGGGTCACCTCTTTCGCTCTCATGTATTGCGCATCCCGATCCTGTGAAGTGCTGCACGCCAGCACCATGCCCGCCGTCATGGACTTCGTCCCACCGGTGTAGTCCGCGATGAGCTCGCTCTCGCTCAGGCCCAGAGTGCGCGCCTGATCGTAAACAGACTGAACCAGGCGGAAGACCTTCTCCGGGTTATGTTCGTCGTCAACATCCAGAATATAGAACTTCAGCCCTTGCTTCTTGCCGGCATAGTCGCGGGCAATCTTGCCGGCGTTGTCCCGGGCGGTCTGTCCTTTGCCGGGCAAAGCGGGACCCACGATGATCCAGCAATGTTCAAGCTTGGCGAGGTGAGCCTTGACGGCGTTTTCGGCAGGCGTCACCCGGTCTCCCGGGCTCGCAAAAACAATCAGACCTCTTCGCGCCTCCACCTGCGGCCGCTGGTCGACTTCCAGCTTACTGCGGGCGCGGCGGGCCGCCAGGCGCAGGATAAGGTGAAGCGCGACCCACAAAACGGCCAGAATGACCAGGAACGAGGTGGCGCGAGCCAAGTTCGCTTGGATGATGGGCGCAAGAAGATTGGGAAGGATACCTTGAACAAACCAACTGAGCACCCCCATGCCGATGACCGATAACACTTGCTGCAATCGCGTCATCACGGCCTCCTGTATCTAGATCGCACCCCCGTGGAACCAAGATTGGCTATTCGCCAACGCACCCAGGTTGGTCTCGGCGCCGCTGTTCTGGTGCTGCAAGTCGGCTACGATTTCGCAGTAGCGCTTCAAGACGGACCAACTCTGGCCCAAGGCAACGTTATTGCCGCTTGTGAGGACGATAAGACGGTTACCGCGCATGGGTAGGAGGTAGTTGCGGCGCAAACCTTGCAGGTCCAAGTTCTGGAACTCCTGCCAGTAAGCGCCACTCTTTAGGAGGCCGAGCAGGTCCTGGTCATCGACGGGCCCACCCAGCGTCTCCAACTCTTGCAAAATGGCAACGGCCGCGGCGTCTAAGCCGAGGTAAATCACAGGGATCTCCACCCAGAAGTGGTCGCGCTCGGTTCCGAGGTCCGCCTGTGGAACGGTATGGTGCAAACACGCAATGTCCTCACTTCGCATATAGGTATAGTAAACCCGGGCCGGATGGCCAAGCAGTGCGGCCGCCAATTGGAGCGAGAGGTTGACCACGTTGCCGCCGCCGGTTAGGTTCATCCAGATTTCCTTGCCTACCTCGCCCGGGGGTCTGGCAGCGTGCAACGCCCGAGCGGCTCGTTCGAAGGTGAGAAAGGGGTCAGCCAAGTCAATCTCGCACCAGTAGAGTTCCACTTCCCCACGTCCGCCATCCAGGCGGCGAAGCAGCGGAGGGAGAACTCGGTTCAGTACACTGGACATCGGCTCTCCGCCTGGACGGCGGGTCCGCATACCTCCCCCGCAATTGTCGAGGTAATCAAGGCACCTGCCTTCTCGAGCTCCGTTTATGACCTCGGGGGTGGTGAAAAGCACCAAACCTTGAATATCACCCCGCCTGCCAGCCTGAGCCGCTTCGCCGGAGCCGGAAAAGAACCGGGCATCGGAATCCTTATAACGCTGGCAGCGGTCCGCCAGATAGGAAATCGCCGCGCTCACCGCGCCTGGCGACCGGCCCAGACCCATGAAGTGATAAACACCCATCGGACTCCTCCCTCACCTCCGCCGCCACCTCGACGGAGCCCTCCGGCCAGGCGGCATTGACTGTGGCTGGGAAGGCGTCCTGGCCTTGTAGTACCGCATCAGGCGCACCGCCCAGCCGAGAATCTGCATCATCGTTGTCGCGTCAGCCCGATAAGCCGCGAGGTGTCGCTGTGCCACCTCCTGAACCACACCGTAGTAACCCAGCGTCCGCCCGCTCCGCACCAGCAACTGCCCGCGCTGGACCAGTACGCTGAGAAAGCGAAAGAGGCGCTCGGGGTCTTTGTGCGTCCGCAGGTAAACGAAGGCCTTCTGCACCTCGTTGGGGTCACAATCCCGCCGCACCAGTTCGCGGGCGATCGAATCGGCCGCTCTCCACTGGGAGTCGTTCAGCTCCATCTGTCGTTCACCGCCCTTCCACGCTGCTGCTAACATCAATGAGCTGACCTGCTGCATACTGGCGTGCGAGATCGTGGAGTCTGACAGCCTTCCCGAGTCTCCTCTTCACGCGCCGCACCCGGAACCATCCCTGACCCGCTTCGCCAATAGCAGTGAGAACATCGCGCTGGCGGTTGTGTTTGACCGCCAGCTCTGCGAGCCGGTCGATTGCCTGCTCTTCCTTCTTCGGCTTCTTTCCTACCCAGTCAAGGTTAGCCTTAATGGCAGCTTCGACGAGACCCATGTCCTCCGCAAGACTTATGGCCTCTTGCCAGTGATCTTCGTACCGAAATCCGAGTTTGCAGGCAGTCAAGAGCCTCATTTTTGCTACCCTCTCGCAGGTCCGCTTGCGCTGATCGTCGCCCGAAGCCTTCCAGTCGTCATAATCCTCAAGGGAATCCACTAACAGGTCCAGCGCCCTCAGTTCCTCCTCGGCTCGCCTCTTGGATCGCTCATGCCAAGTGGTCAGCAGAAAGGTGATCAGGCCAGCGATCACCGCTCCGATGCCACCACTGAGTAGGTTATCCAGGCCCGCCATCGAGGAACCCCAGGTCAGTACACTCGGGAGGGACACACGCGCGTGGGATCCTTCGTCCAGATCTCCATTAATTTTTCGAGGCTCGTACCCGCTGTAAATCCTTTCGCAGCCTCAAGGCACTGGTTCAGATTCTGTGCGCTTGCAGAAGACTCGAACTGAGTAGCGCGCAGACGACCGCTTACAATGTCAACAGAACGCAACTGCACTTTCATAGACCCCGTGCATATTGGCTTCGCGCCACCCAGCTTGAGGTCGAAGGGGGCGCTTCCGCACCCAAGAGCGGTCAACAATATCCCCAGTTCTCCCTGTTCGAGGTTTAAGAACTCTAGGGACAGCCTAAACCGACTTTGGACCTCACACACCTCAATCGGCACGTTGCCCTTCGCAACCTGACCGTGAAAATAGAATTTCCTGCCCCTGACTTGCCCTTTTTCGTAGTACAAGCGGGCGTCTGTCCGGGGCGGGTAAAGTGAGGGCGTAAGGATTGTCCCTACCCTGCCGCTAACCAGAACGGCATCGGCTAAGCGCACTTGCCCCTGATAGCCCATAGCGCCGAACAGGCGACAAGCGATACAAAGCTCTGCCTCCTTATCCTTGGCTTCCTTAGCCTTGGCTTCACACGGCCTGAAATCTTGAGGCAGGGCTTCACGGGCGCGGCGCGACTGGACGCGCACACAGGAATAGGTAATCGCCTCAACGATGCTGCGGATGGCGCCTTTAAGCGACGAGCCGGGGATGGCCACTTTGCCAGCAGTCCGAAAATGCGCCTTAACCAGCGGGATGCGTGAATCGTTTGTCAGCTCGATCCCGCCCGAGCCGACGTGGATAGGCGTTTGGGCCACGAGCTCGCCGGTGATCGAGCCGCTAAGCAATTCCCGCATAAACCGGTCATGTCCCGCAGGCCTTCGCCGGTCCACATGCGTGGGCAACGGGACAAAGCCAAAGGGTTTCGGCTCCTGGGGTCCATAGGCGCCCACGGGAAGTCACCTCCCTCTATCTCACGCTGCGCAGTCGCACGAATCGGGTTGCGCCGGAGGCTGAATCTCTGTAGTAAGAGTAGTCAGTTTCCGCCTTCTCGCACCCTTCAGGATACTCGAGCGGGTGCGGTATCCGGGTTTCCGCCCGAACGTTGGCGGGCTTGCCGGGCGCGTGGCTACCCCACGGAATCAAAGCTGCCTTGCCGGGTTGCACGGCCTCCCAGCCCTGCCCGACCGGCTTAAAGCCACTATTTCTGAGGTGTGAATCCACGGACTCGTTCTCGGTGAGCGTGATAACGTCAGCTTTTGTCTGGCCTGACAGGTACTGCCAGCGAATCTCCCAAGCGGCGCAGAACACCCGTCCGTGGGGCCACTCTTTAACCAATTTGGCGTCCTGCGCTTTGTCGAAAGCCGCAAATCTGGGTGGTTTGTCCACGGCAGCCGTCAAGGACCACACCGGCTCTCCGCCTGAGAGAAGCGTAGGACTCCCAAGGAGGTTGGCCAAGTCCTCGAGCTCCATGCTTGGATGCCGAAGAACAAACCCAGGCTGCGAAGTCATGCTCCCCCCGTCGAGGCTTCGATCACTTTCTGCCAGGACTGCACGCAGGCCTTCCACAGCTCTGTAATCTGCTCGGATTTCTCCAAGCTCAGCCCAGGCCTCCCCCAATCGTCTTTACCTAACCTGCTGCCGGCCGGAAGCTTGACCACGTCGCTCGAGTCCAGCCCGTAGTCCTTGCCGGCAGGAAACACCCCCGCGCCTGCCAATTGATCAGGTCCCGTGCCGGGCTGGTCGGACCCGAGCAAGGTTAGCCGTCCATTGAACTCGCAGGCCGGATAACGCACGCTGAGATTGTTGACGGTCGCCCTCACGCGCCCGAGCCCTCGCGACTTACCAAATCCCACCCCCACTCTGCCCGCCGCCAGATCACGCAGCCCCAACCCCAACAGGCCCAACTGGGCCGTGGTGAAGTTTCGAATCCGGATGGACCCCTTAAACTTGCCTGCAGTAGCAGTCTCATAATTGAAGGGTCCAACTGCAACGGAACCGAAGACGCGGTCAATGGCCACGCCGTTGCGCTCTTCCAGCTTGACTAAGCCGGGATTCTCGGGGTAAGCATCCTCCGCACGCAGGCGGCTGGCCAGTGAAGTGTTGCCAAAAAGTCGGCAGACGAAACAGGACTCGCGGTAAATCTCCTCCGTGGCAAGCCCCTCGCGTTCGTTTGACGCCCTTTCCTCTTTCGCCCTGGCTTGCTTTTTCGGTTCCCATTGTCGGCTGCAGGAGAGTTTGTCATCGAGCGGGTCGCAACTCAGTCGCTTGGCGTCAAGCTTTTCGGCACGCGCCTCGGGCTGCACCGTTCGCGCCAGGCGCTCGCAGTGCGCGCGCAAGACGCCTTTGAGGCTGCTGCCGGGGATGTAAACAGTCTCCCGCCCTTGGAAGACGGTGCGGACAAACTCCATGTCCGGCCGCGTGGGGTCAGCTCCGGACTCACTGGCTTTGATGAGGATGGGGCCATCGGGCTCGATGTCGAGAGCGATTGAAATCTCATTGTAAAGCTGCTTGAACATCAGGTCTTCACCTCCTTGGCCAGTTCTCGGAGTTTTTCCTTGAACTTTTCGATCCAGCCCTTGACCTCTTCGGCGCTCACATCCCGGAAGCCCTTGCCATCGAGAAACTCAAGCACCTTATCCAGTCTCTCGTCGCCTTGGCCCCCATCCAGTGAAAACAGCTTGCGCTTCTCGATCTCCAGCTTCATGGTTCCCAGCCCCCGGCTCTTGCTGCCGCCAATGGCAACCGCGCCGTTCTCAAGCTCCTTCAGCCCCAGAAACACCATCCCCCATTGCCAGGGTTCGCCATTCTCGACCAACAAGCGAAATGAGAAGCGCGTGCCCGGGGGAATCACTTCGTAGTCGTAAAGTTTGCCTTCACTGGCAGTTTCCGTGTCCCGATCAATGGCGACGCCGTTCCGCACTTGGAACTGGTCAAACCAGAGCGACTCATCCACCGGCAAGTCTCGCAGCAGCAGCGGCGAGGCCAGCCAGGGCGAGCCGAACGTGCGGCACACGAGGCAAGTCTTACCAACCAGCCAGAGGGTAAACTGTTGGTCCCGATCCTTCGCCTCCAATTGTTTCTGCTCGATCTTTCTTGCGAGGCCCTTGTTTTTGTCCTCGATATCACCCGCCTTAACACACCAGTTCTCGCGGTCCGTCGGGTCGCAGGCGAGCTTCGGGTCGTCGCGAATAGCGCGCACAAAGCTCTCCAAGCGCGAGCGAAGGATGCCTTTAAGGCTCGAACCGGGTATGTAAGGCTTTCCCAGAACGTCGCGCACGACGGGGAGATCCGTCCCGACGACTTCTGTTGAGCGGCCCGCTCCAATGCGGAAGGCGGTCTTCGCCACAAGCCATCCGGCAATCTCCAGCCGGCTCTCAATTCCGTCAAACATATTCAGCCCTCTTAACTGCTGCAATGTCATTCCAGTGTTCTGGCTTCTTGGAGCCGTAATAGAACCAACGGTTCAGATATCCAAGGTACAAGCGCGCAAGTTCCACGCGCGCTCGCCCCAATATGCGATTGCGGTCGGTGCTCCCCGTCTTCTCGCACACCTTCCGGGTCACGCTTTCTGCAAGTTTGGCGACTTCGCCCTTCTCGCTTTCCAGGTCATTTACGACCGTTTGGCCAAAGTTGCTGTGGAGCCATGCCTGGTTTCCGCCGCTACGGCCCATCTGGTAGCGAATGAAATTGGTTACCACGGCCAAGCTTTCTGTGCTGGTTGCCACATTCAGAACGTTACGAATCTGATTCTCGCGCATGGCGCGATCGTCATTCAGCAACAGGATCGCGCGGCGCGCGGCCTCCACCAGCTGGTCGAGCTCGTTATCCAGGGCTTTCCGCATTGCAAGCTCGATGCGTTGCTCTCCAGTCATACTCGCCTCCCCCTGCTCGCGATAGTGTGAAACTCATCGCAAACGCGCACCTGGCCAAATCCTTCTGCCGGGCGCTCTCCGATCCCGCGAAATTCCAAATCCTGAAGGGCCGATCTCCATTCATCAAGGCTCTTGGTCCAATAGACGAACACGCTGCCCCTGGGCACAACAACTTCGACGTCCTTTGGCAAACCCCAAGCTAGGTTCCATCCTCCGCGGTAGTCGTATCCGCTATAGGCGCGGACAAGCTGGAGCGTATCGTCCCGGATACCGCAGCGCGCTTTTAGCATTTCCGCCGTCAAAACCATGGTCGGCAACCAGCCATCCTCTTTGAGAATCGCGTCGGCATAGAGGTCCAGCGTAAAATAGCTGCCTTGGTCAGAGCTGTGGGTCGGGTTTTGCGAACAAGGGAGCTTTTGAAGTGTCTCCGAGAATGTCGTGATACGTTCGTTGAGCTCTTGACATCGCTTGTCAAGGTCCGCATCTGTGGAAGAGCTCTGCTCGAGCGCCTCGACTTTTACCCGTCCCAAACCGCGCGTTGTGCCACTGCCAAGAAAATCGACTTCCCCGAGGCACTTCTTCAAAGTGTTGCCGTGCTTATCGCATGCGGCGAAACCGGTAAACGTTGTGGGCTCGAACTCCCAATTCCGCTCCGGCCTGCGAACGCCTTCCGCCACGACGATGGGTGAATAGAGCAAGCCCTCCTCGGCCGTACCTCGGCGGCGATTAATAGCGACGCGCGTCAGCAGGCGCTGGGGGACGGAAACACGCTGAGCTTTGGTTCCGTCGAAGCGATAGAAGCAGGAGTAGTGCTCCAGGCGGCTCCCGCATTCTCGACAATGCGGGAGATAAAGCAGCCCGGCCGGGCGCAGTGTCTCAAAGCAAACTTGCTCGACCAACGTGTCAATGACTCCGTGCCTTTGCCTTTCTCCACCCATGAAGCCGGGGTTAGCTTTGCAAGACATGGCCGTCGCCGGTAACACGTACTCCGCCGGATACGCGTTCGAGAAAATGGCCGGCTGCGGACCGGTAAAGAGATCGGCAAACGCCCCGCTAGTGCCCGCAAGCATCCGCTCCGCAACCGCCGCCCGTAAGGCTGTCCCGGGGATGTACGGCAAACTGTCCCGGAACTGGCCTCCCGGCCGGCTCTCGCTGAAACAAAGCGGCGACTGCGGCGTGATGGTTACCTTGTAGCGCTGCAAAGTTCCTTAAGCTCCTTCCAGTTGTTTGCTCCAACCGGCTTACCGTTGAACGTCGCAGAAACCTCCAGCCCCTTAAGACTGCTCCAGCCGAGCCCTCGCGATTTCATTCCGCCCCAAACCGTGATGAGGTGAAAGCCGGCCAGCACCAACTTGACCTGAAGTTCGCTGTCCAGGGTCCCGACGATAGCCTTCTCATTGGCGAATTGTAGCTTGGTAACATAGGGGGCCGTCTCCATCAGAAACAGCCGCTGAGGTTCAACGGTTCGGCGCCGCCGATTGATGGCCGTCATGGCCCGCAACGAGGCGGCAAAGGGCTCTCGCTGGCCTTCCAAGCCGCTCTTCCACACAAGGTCTTGAAATCGGAGCGGGCTGGGCTGCGAGGCATTGCCAAAAATCCGGCAAGCAACGCATGGCGGGTCACTACTCGGCGGGTTAGGACACATCGTCTCCGCCCGCGGCGACTCGCAGATGTGCGCGCCCAAAGCCCGCAGGACCTGCTCGCAGGCATGCCGGAGTTTTCCCTTCACATGCGAGCCGGGAATGACAAACTCTTCTCTGGCGTCACGCACAACACTGCGGTCTGCTCGGGCACCGAAAGCCCCAGAGGCCGCGATACTGGGCGGCGTCTCAAAGACCAGCGTGACCCCAATCGTCACCTGAGCTGCCATGGCGCTCTTACCTCACTCTCCCGGCACGAAATCATAGATTTCGAGCAAATCGCCCAAGATGGTTTCCCATTCGCCATGCTCTCGCTTCAACCAGAGACCGACTTCCCCCGCTCGCCCATACTGTCCCACCCAGACTTCATCGAGCACCTTGCGAAGGTCTTCCGCGTCTTGAGAGCGAGAGAGAAAGTAGAGGTAATCCACGGTAGAAGCCAGCCACCCTTTTTCGATCTGTTCGCGCAGCCGATAGAGCTGCGAACGGGGGAAATCGCTCTTCTTCAGTTCCTCGACGGCCTTCAATAGTGCTTTGATCTCCGGGAGGGTATAGGGTCGCGCGGTCAGGTGCCGATAATCCCGCCGGAGTGCCCTCTGGCGGAAATCGTCCACGTTGGAGGCAATCATCCCAATGGATTTGAGAGAGGCAAAATCAATCGTCGCGCCATAAAACGTTTGCGAGTCCCTGCTTAGTTCCTTCGCCCTCTTCTTGGCAGACTTGAGGAGCTCCTCCGCCAGTCGTTGCAGAAGAAAGACGGGGGTGTGCTGCTGGGCAATGACCACGCCGGAAGAAAACGCGATTTTCGATTGCGGACCGCCCCGGCCAGCGCAGAACTTCACCCGGTGAAATAAATTCCATTGGTTCTCTTCCGGCTGTGCAGCCGGAAAACTGGGCAGGGTCGTAGCAAGTCTTCCGCTACCCTCTTCCGCAATTTTGATCGCGATACGCAGGGCGGCCTGCGCCGGAACGATCAAGAGCACATCGTCTCCACCAATGCTGAGCACCTCAAACGGATGCTTGCCTTTGGCGGGATGTAGATGGGAAGCCAGTGCCGTGAACGTTGCCGCTTCAGTGGCCTCATAAACTGCCTCGGCGAACTGGCGGTATTCCTCTGGCGTCCGCAGCTCTGAAAGGAACCCCCCCATATTGTTGGCGTCAGCGTAAACGAAAGCCACGTAGCCTTCGGGCGTTGCCGCCGCGCCGATGTCCTCCAGGTCCTCGGGCGCGCTGACATCCATTGGGGCTACGTCACTGTAGTAAGTGGCTTTAAGATTTGAGTTTCCGTTAAGCCACTTCTCAAATTCCTTCGTCCAAGCGCTTGTATCCTGCCTCAGCTGAAAATGGAGAGTTCTCCCGTTAAGATAGCTACAACGGAGAGGACTCATGAGCAACGAGCGTAAGCACCACAGCCCCGAGGAGAAGGTAGCCATTCTGCGCCGGCACTTGATTGATCGGGTTCCGGTTTCCACTTTGTGCGACGAGTATCAACTCCATCCGACCGTTTTCTACCGGTGGCTCAAGCAGTTCTTTGAGAACGGGGCGGCGGCCTTTGGGCCGGCACCGCGCACCGACAAGCAGGCGGAGGCCCGCGAGCAGCGCATCGCCTTTCTGGAAGGCAGGCTGAAGAAGAAAGACGAAGTGCTGGCCGAGCTGATGGAAGAGCACGTAGCCCTAAAAAAAAGTCTTGGGGAGATCTGAAGAGCCAATGGGTGCCCCACGACACGCGCGATCAAGTGATCGACTTCGTGCGCCGCTGGCAGGAGCGCACGGAGATCGCCACCCAGAGGTTTGTGCGCTGGCTGGGCGTGGCTTCCAGCAAGTTTTACGACTGGCGAGCCCGCTACGGGAAGGTGAACGAGCACAATGGCTGGGTGCCGCGCGACTTCTGGTTGGAGGCCTGGGAGAAGCGGGCGATCCTGGACTTCTACGACCGCTTCCCGCTGGAAGGTTACCGGCGGCTGACCTTCATGATGCTGGATGCCGACGTGGTGGCGGTGAGTCCGGCCAGCGTCTGGCGAGTGC
>Ga0070741_10006669_pt1 | contig 24590 bp, 19 predicted proteins | sample Coa_R1_4_FD_66440 | JGI IMG/M metagenome (GOLD analysis project Ga0070741, IMG submission 66440) | Surface soil microbial communities from Centralia Pennsylvania, which are recovering from an underground coalmine fire - Coalmine... | ecosystem: Environmental > Terrestrial > Soil > Unclassified ... | reverse complement strand
ATCCTCACCGTGCTGGTCTTCGGCGCGGGCACCGACTACGCACTGCTGCTGGTGGCCCGCTACCGCGAGGAGCTCACCCGCCACCAGGACCGCCACGAGGCGATGTCGGTGGCGCTGCAGCGGGTGTCGCCGGCGGTGCTGGCCTCGGCGTCGACGGTGGTGCTGGGGCTGCTCTGCCTCTTCGCGGCGACCCTGGCCTCCGACCGCGGCCTGGCCCCGGTCGGCGCCGCCGGCATCGTCTGCGCCTTCGCCGCCCTGCTCACCCTGCTCCCCGCACTTCTGGCCATCTTCGGCCGATTCATGTTCTGGCCCTTCGTGCCCCGTGCGGGGCACACTCCCGACCCGTTGCGCAGCGTGTGGGGACGCGCCGGCCTGCGCATCGCCCGCCGCCCCCGGCTGACCTGGGCGGTGGCCACCGCGGTGCTGGTGGCCCTGGCCGCCGGCGTCGTCGACTTCCACGGCGGGCTGACCAACGACCAGGCCTTCCGCGACCCGCCCGCCTCGGTGCTCGCCGACCGCGCCCTGGCCCAGCACTACCCCGCCGGGGTGAGCAGCCCGCTGCAGCTGATCGGCACCCTCAGCGCGGCGGGACAGCTGCTCAGCGCGGCGACCTCGACGCCCGGGGTGGTCTCGGCGCGCGACGCCGAGGAGGCGCACGGCCTGGTGCGCATCGAGGCCACCCTGTCGGCGGTCAACGACTCGCAGGCGGCGTGGGACACGGTCAGCGCCCTGCGCGACCGCGTTCATGCCATCCCTGGCGCGAACGCGATCGTCGGCGGCGAGTCGGCGATCACCCTCGACGTCGAGAACGCCGCGGTGCGCGACCGCGAGGTGGTGATGCCGATGATCCTCGCCGTCGTCTTCGTGGTGCTGGTGCTGCTGCTCCGCGCCCTGGTGGCGCCGCTGCTGCTGATCGCCTCGGTGGCGCTGTCCTTCCTCGCCGCCCTGGGCGGCTCGGCGCTGATCTTCGACCACCTGCTCGGCTTCGCCGGCTCCGACCAGACGCTGCCGCTGCTCGGCTTCGTCTTCCTCGTCGCCCTCGGCGTCGACTACAACATCTTCCTGATGTCGCGCGTCCGCGAGGAGACGCTGCGCCACGGCACGCGCCGCGGCATGCTGATCGGCCTGGCCACCACCGGCGGCGTGATCACCTCCGCGGGCGTGGTGCTGGCGGCGACGTTCTCGGCGCTGGGCCTGCTGCCGCTGGTGTTCCTCACCGAGATCGGCGTGCTGGTCGCCTTCGGCGTGCTCCTCGACACCCTGCTGGTGCGCAGCGTGCTGGTGCCGGCGCTGGTCATCGACCTCGGCGCGCGGGTCTGGTGGCCGAGCGCGCTGCGCCACCGCGTCGAGGACGGCGACGCACCGCCCGCAACCTCCGCGCCGCCGCGTGCGGAACAGGAGCCCGAGCCCCTGCTCCGCGACTGACCTCGGCTCGGCGGGCGGCGCCATCGACGCCATCATCATCTCGAGGTCGGCGTGGCTGATCGGCGTCCAGGGGGCGCAGGTGGGCAGGTGGCGCAGGTTGTCGAACGCCGCGGCGATGCGCGCGCCGGTGATCGCGGGGGTGTGGCAGGCGGCGACGACCTGGATGGGCAGCGCCTCGACGCGGCTGACCAGGGCGTGGTACTTGCGCTCGTCGAGCCACTGGTGCCAGGCGGCGACCAGGCAGGCGCCGAGACGCTGTCCCTCGGCGAACTCGGCGTCGCTGAGGTCGCCGGCGCTCTCCATGTGATGCGGCACCGGTGAGGCGAAGGTGTCGACGCCCCAGAGCATCCCCGTCCTCTCGTCGAAGAGGGCGCGCGAGGTGGGGTTGTCGAAGACCGGCGGCTGCACCGCGACGAGACGGCGGTCGGCGGTCTGCAGGACGTCGCCGGCGTTCATGAAGCGGCAGCGGTCGAGGGGGATCATCCACTCCTCGAACATGCGGCCGACCTGGAACCAGGTGGTCAGCAGCGTGGCGTTGGGGCACATCTCCAGCGCCTGCATGAGGTTGCCGCTGTGGTCGCGGTCGTCGTGGCTGAGGTAGATCCAGCGCACCTCGTCGAGGTCGACCAGGCTCGCCACCTTGCCCAGCCAGTCGGGGCGGTCGGCGGGCGAGCCGGTGTCGACGATGATCGGCTCGGCGCCCCGGATCACCATCGAGTTCATCGGGAAGAAGCCGACCGGCGGCGCCTCCAGCTGCCAGGGGACGACGAACGTCTCCTCGGCGACCTGGTACGGCTGCAGGGCGGCAGCGGTTTGCGCTGTGGCCATGGGCTTCCCCCGGCGCGCTGGGATGCGCGCACTCCGGCCGGATCGGGCTGCGTGCCGGCCGCGGGCGGAACGCTACGACGGTGGCGCCGCCGCGTCAATCAGGGGTCGGGGCGGGAGCGCGAGGGGAACGATCCCTCCGGGGACGCGGCGTGCACGCCCCCCAGCCGTTTTGAAGACGGTGGGGCCCACCTGGACCCATGCGCCCCCCCGCCCGCCGTGCGGTCAGGAGGCCGCCAGGACCGCCTCGACCTTCGACTTGAGCGCCGCCTTCGGCTGGTAGCCGACGATCCGCTGCTCGGGCTTGCCGCCGGTGAAGACCATCAGGGTGGGGATGCTCATGATGCCCAGCGAGCCCGGGGTCATCGGGTTGGCGTCGATGTCCATCTTGACGACCTTGATCCGGCCCTCGTACTCGGCGGCGAGCTCCTCGACGATGGGGGCGATCATCTTGCAGGGCGCGCACCAGGAGGCCCAGAAGTCGACGAGGACGGGGACGTCAGCGTCCAGCACCTCGGTCTTGAAGCTGGTGTCCGTGACGGCGGTTGCGTTGGCCATGGGGTTCTCCTGGGGCAGCGGGGGCTGCTGCCCATGCTACTGAATGGGGTCGAGCGCTCCGTGGGCGCTCAGTCGGCGGCGGCCGCCGCGGTGCTGCTGGAGGGCGAGCCGGTCGAGCTGTCCTTCGACGGCTTCGACGGGGACGGCGACGACGAGGTGGCGTCGCTCGACGAGCTCTTGCGCGAGTCCGTCTTGTAGAACCCGCCGCCCTTGAAGACGATGCCCGCCGGGAAGAACAGCCGCCTGCCCGCGCCGCCGCACTTGGGACAGTCGGCCTTGGCCTCGTCGCTCATCCGCTGCCAGACGTCGAACTCCTGGCCGCACTGCTCGCAGCGGTATCCATAGGTGGGCACTCGGGTGTGGTTCTCCTCAGCGATCTGGCGCCCCCGGTCTCTACCCGCGGGCGGCGGCGCTCAAACCCCGCTAGTTGTCCCAGGGGGCGCCGACCCGGACGCGGGTGCGCCCGTCGAGCTTGCGCGACGGGACGTCGCCCTGGGCGATGCGCTTGGCCAGCTGGGTCGTCGGGTTGGGCGTCCGGGCGCGCCGCCGCTCGTCGCGCAGGAAGCGGCGCACCGCCACGCCGACCAGCTCGCTGCGGCTCAGCGGCGAGGCCTGGGTGTGGGCGTTGAGCGCGTCCAGCACGTCGTCGTCGATGTAGACGGAGATGCGGCGTCCCATGGTCTGCACCGAATGGTAAGCCACGCCCTGCGCATCCCGGCTCATCCGCCCCGGGTCGCCGTCAGCAGTGTCGCCGCATGGGGCATCTCGAACCCGCCGCCGTGCCCGTCGATGGTGGCGCCGACCTCGGCGAGCAGCCGCTCGCGCAGGTCCGGGGGCAGGGCGATGTGGTCGCTGTGGCTGCGCACCTGGTCGAGCCACAGGTCGCGCGTGTAGCGGCGCGTCCAGGTGAACTCGGCGACGTCGACCGCGGTGAAGCCGGCACCGCGCAGCTCGGCGGCGACCAGCGCGTGGTTGGCGGCGAGGTCGTCGCCGCGGGCGGCGCCGTAGCTGGTGTTGGCCAGCACGTCAGCGGGCAGGGTGCGTGCGTAGACCTCGACCAGCGCTTCGTGGAGATCGTCGGGGTGCTGGCCGCTGCTCCAGAAGATGCAGAGGCGTCCGTCGCCGTCGAGCAGGCCGGCGCAGCGGGCGGCCGAGGCGGTGCGGTCCAGCCAGTGCCACGCCTGGCCGCAGGTGATGCGGTCGAACCGGCGGCCCGCGTCGTCCCAGGTCTCGAAGCGGGCCACCTCGACCGGGATGCCGTGGCGCCGGGCGATCGCGGCCATGTTGGGGCTCAGGTCGACGCCGAGCACCTCGGCGCCGCGCCTTGCCATCGCCCGGGCGGCGATGCCGGTGCCGCAGGCGACGTCGAGGACGCGCAGGCCCTGCGGCGCCGGGCCGAGGACGGCGTCGACGAGCTCCTCGGGGTAGCCGGGCCTGGTGCGGTCGTAGCGCTCGGCCTCGCCGTCGAAGAGCAGGGCGCGGCTGCGGTCGAGGTCGTCCATCGGGCTACAGCGGGGAGAGGACGAGGCCCGTCGGCACCTTGGGGTAGAAGTACGTCGACTTCTGCGGCATCACCTCGCGCGCGTCGGACACCGCGATGATCTCCGCGGTGGTGCTGGCGTTGGTGGTGAAGGCGAGGCTGGCGTCGCCGCTGCGGACGGCGCGCTCGGCCTCGGCGACGTCGCGCGTGTAGACGAGCGCGCCGCCGGCGATGGCGTCGGCGCTGATCCCGAGGCCGCGGCCGAGGACCCGCTCGGCGAGGACGGTGACGTCGAGCGACTCGCGGGGCGACGCGGTGCGCTCGCGCGGAGCGGTGAGCAGGGCGGCTCCGTCGGGCGCGAGGACCCCGAAGGCGTGGTGCGTGCGGCGTGCCTGGTGGGCGTCGTCCGTGGCGGTGGCCAGGTCCGCTCGGCGGCCGGTGACGAAGCCGTCGGCGCCCAGCCGCGCGGCGAGGTCGGCCACGCTGCGGGGCAGGCCCTCGACCGGCTTGACCAGGCGGTGGGTCGGCCAGATGTCGAGGACGGGGTCGTCGGCGGCGCTGGCGTAGATCAGCGTCATGGCGAAGTCGGCATCCTCGGGCGCGTCCGGCTCCGCCGCGCGGCGCTCCTCGGCGTAGGCGGCCGCGGTTTCGAAGCGGTGGTGGCCGTCGGCGATGTACAGCGTGGCGGGCGCCATCGCCTCGCCGATCTGCGCGAGGTGGCGCGCGCCGTCCACCACCCAGAGGCGCAGCTGCTCCGCGCCGAGCTCACCCGCGGTCTCGCCCTCCATGTCGGGCGCCCGTCCGGTGGCGGCGGCGAGCGCCTCCGCGACACCGGGCGCGCGGTCCCACATCACCCAGACGGCGCTGGTCTGCATCCGCGTGGCGCGCATCAGCGAGAGGCGGTCCTGCTTGGGGCCCCGCAGGGTGCGCTCGTGGGGCAGCACCTCGGAGTCCTCCCAGCGCCGCGCCGGGACGCGGCCGAGGATGCCGCGTCGCACGTGGCGCCGCCCGTCGGAGCCGAGGAACTCGTGGTCGGTGACATACAGCGCGGGCGCCTCGTCGCGCCGCAGGACGCCCAGCGTGAGCCAGGAGTCGAGGTGGCCGCGGGCGCGCGTGTATCGGTCGTCCCTGTCCGCAACGTCACCGGGCAGGTCGGCGCCATAGTCGATGCGGACGATGTTGCGCAGGTCGCGGGAGTAGAGCTCCTGCTGCTGCGTCTCGCTGATGACGTCGTAGGGCGGGGCCAGCACGCCGCCGAGGTCGACCACCGAGGGGTCGTAGCGGACGCCTCGCAATGGTTGGAGACGGGCCATGCGCTAGAGGCGGACCTGCCGGAGCGTCTCGAGGCCGGCGCCGACGCGGATCTCCTCCAGCAGCGCGTCGCTGGCCGGCTCGTCGATCTGCATCAGCATCACCGCGCGGCCGCGCTTCTCGTTGCGTCCCAGCTCCAGGCCCGCGATGTTGATGTCGTTCTTGGCCAGAAGCGAGGCGACGGCGGCGACGACGCCGGGATGGTCGTGGTGGGAGTCGACGAGGTAGATGCCGTTCGGCCGCATGTCGACGCGCAGGTCGTCGATGCGGGTGATGCGCGGCTCGCCGCCGAGCAGCGTGCCGGTGACCGAGAGCGGCTCGGTGCCCTCGACGCGCAGGGACATGGCGGTGGTGTAGTCGATCGAGCGCGTCGACTTGCGCTCCTCGACGTCGATGCCGTGCTGCCGCGCCACCGTCTTGGCGTTGATGGGGTTGACCCGCGTCTCGGTGAACGGCGCCAGCAGTCCGCGCATCGCCTCGGCGGTGAGCACGATGGTCTGCTGGTCGGCCAGCTCGCCGGTGTAGGTGCAGACCACGCGGCGCAGTTGGGCGGGTCCCAACTGGGCTGCCAGCTGGCCCATCTTCCCGGCCAGGTCGAGGTACGGCGCCAGCTCGGCCATCTCCTCGGGGAGGATGACCGGCGCGTTGACCGCGTAGCGAGCGGCCCCGCCGCTGAGCACGGCGGCGATCTGGTCGGCGACGTCGAAGGCGACGTTGACCTGGGCCTCCACCGTCGAGGCGCCCAGGTGCGGGGTGAGCACCATGTTGGGCGCGGAGAGCAGCGGGTTCTCCGGCGGCGGCGGCTCCTTGGTGAAGACGTCGACGGCGGCTCCGGCGATGTGCCCGTCGGCGAGGGCGTCGGCGAGCGCCTGCTCGTCGATGATGCCGCCGCGGGCGACGTTCAGCACGCGCGCGCCCTTCTTCATCTGGCGCAGCCGCTGCGCGTTGATGACGCCGCGCGTCTGGTCGGTGAGCGGGACGTGCACCGAGAGCACGTCGGACTGGCGCACCAGCGCGTCGAGGTCGACCAGCTCGACCCCCGCCTGCTCGGCCCGCTCCGGCGTGACCAGTGGGTCGTGCGCGATGACGCGCATCTGCAGTCCCTGCCCGGCGATGCGGGCCACCTCGAAGCCGATCTTGCCGAGCCCCAGCAGCCCCAGGGTCTTCTCGCGCAGCTCGAAGCCCATGAACCTGCCCCGCTCCCACTTGCCGTCGTGCATCGAGGCGTCGGCGGCGGCGACGTTGCGCGCCAGCGCGCACATCATGGCGATGGCGTGCTCGGCGGCGGCGAGGGTGTTGCCGGTGGGCGCGTTGAGCACCAGCACGCCGTGGCGCGTGGCGGCGTCGAGGTCGATGTTGTCGACGCCGACGCCCGCGCGCCCGACCACGCGCAGCCGGTGCGCCGCCTCGAAGACGTCGGCGGTCACCTTGGTCTCGCTGCGCACCACCAGGGCGTCGTACTCGCCGATGCGGGCGATCAGCTCCTCCTTGGGCAGCCCGGTGGCGACGTCGACGTGCCCCGCGGTGCGCAGCCGGGCCACGCCGTCCTCGGCGATGGGGTCGGCGACGAGGATGCGCGCTGGGCCGGACTCGAGCGAGAGCTGGGTCGCGGGCGCCTGCTTCTGGTCGATCACCCGACGCCGGCGGGTTGCGGCACCGCCCCGCGGGCGGCGGCCTGCGCTGCGGCGACGGCGAGGCCGCTGCGACTCAGCAGCCCCTTGTCCTGCAGGCCCTGCTCGATGGTGGCGAGGATCGAGTACACGTCGCCCTCGTCGATGTAGCCGAGGTGGCCGACGCGGAAGATCTTGCCCTGCAGCTGTCCCTGTCCACCGGCGAGGACCAGGCCGTAGGTGGTGCGCAGATGGCCGAGGAGGCCCTTCAGCTCGTCGGCGGACGGCGTCGGCGCGTGCACGGCGGTGACGGTGTTGCTGCGGTAGCCGTCGGGCGCGAAGAGCTCGAGGCCGATGGCGGTGAGGCCCTGGCGGGTCATCTCGGCGACGCGCGCGTGGCGGGCCCACACGTTCTCCAGGCCCTCCTCGCGCATGATGGCGAGGCCCTCCTGCAGCGCGTACATGACGCTGACCGGCGGCGTGGTGTACGTCTGCTGCTTGTCCTGGAACTTCTTCTCGCGGGCGAAGTCGAAGTACCAGCGCGTGCACCTGGCCTCGTCGGCGGCGCGGTAGGCGTCGGCGCTGACGCTGATCATGGCCAGCCCTGGCGGGGCCATCCAGCCCTTCTGCGAGCCGGTGACGACGACGTCGAGCTCCCACTCGTCGACGGGCAGCGGCAGCGAGCCGACGCCGCTGACGCTGTCGACGGCGATGAGCAGGCCGCGCCGCTTCACCACCTCGGCGATCGCCTTGATGTCGTTGGTGACCGCCGTGCTGGTCTCGTTGTGGGTGACGAAGACCTTGCGGATGGCGGGGTTCTCGTCGAGGATGCGCTCCACGTCGGCGGGGTCGACCGGCTCCCCCCAGGGCATGGCCAGGCGGACGACGTCGGCGCCGAACCCCTGGGCGATGTCGGCCCAGCGCTCACCGAACGAGCCGATGGTGCAGAAGAGCGCCTTCTCGCCGGGGCTGAGCAGGTTGGTGGCCGCCGCCTCCAACCCGCCGGTGCCGCTGGCGGGGTAGAGAAGGATGTCGTTGTCGGTCTGCAGTGCCCACTTCAGGCCCTCGACGCAGTCGCTGAGCAGCGCCGCGAACTCAGGGCCGCGGTGGTTGATCATCGGCCGACTGCTCGACCGCACCACACGCTCGGGGAGTGGGGTCGGGCCGGGGACGCGAAGTTGCTGCTCGAAGGCCATGGCGCTCCTGTGCACGAGGCGATTGCGGGGTCCGTGCGACCGCGCAAGTCTACCAGCGCCCGGGTTGCGCCCTTCGGACGCGCGAGGCCTGCCTAGAACCAGAGCTCGTCGTAGACGGAGCGGCGGGTCGGGGCCGGACGCGCGGAGCGCTGCAGCACGAGGCGGCGGGAGGTGCTGCGCCGCCGCCGGTGCGCGGGGATGCTGCGCAGGAGCGGCGAGTCGGGGCGCCAGGAGGTGGCCAGGGTGAGCGCGTGGGTGCCGAGCTGGGGCGCGCCGCGCCGGCGCACGGTGGCGCGGCGCGGTGCGGGCCGGCCACGCCGCGAATTCGTCGCCTGCGCACAGGCGATCGCCCACGCCCAGCGCACGCCGCGCGCGACCCCGCGCCGCCAGCGCACCAGCGCCGCCAGCAATCCGAGGACGACCACCCAGCGCAGCAGCGTCGCCCCCGCACCGGCGCCGGCGGCGGCCCCGGCAGGGTGCGACGGGGTGGCCACCACCGGCCTCGTCGTGCGTCCGTGCGCCGCCTCCCACGCGGTGATCTGCTGCCTCAGGGTGAGGATCTGCGGGGCCTGTGCCTCGACGCCCGTCCTGATGGCGGCGGCGAGGGAGTCGCGGAAGTCGTTCTGCTGCAGCAGCCCCGCCTCACGCGGATTGGTCATGTACGCGCCTTCGACGGTCACCGCGGGCATGGTCGCGTGCACCCAGAGGTCGGGCTTCGACTGCACGCCGTCGTCGGCGATCTGCCAGCGCTGCAGCAGGCCGTCGCGCAGCGAGTCGCTCAGCGTCTGGGCGAACTGCAGGGAGTCGTCGTTGGGATAGAGGACCAGCGCGCCGCCGGTGGTGGCGTCGGTGAAGGAGTTGAAGTGGATGCTGACGAAGAGCTGCGCGCCGGCGTCGACGGCGGTCTGCATGCGCGGGCCGATGTCGACGTAGGTGTCGGTGCTGCGAGTCAGCACCACCTTGACGCGGTCGGCCTCGAGGAGGGTGGCGAGCCGCTTGGCGACGTCGAGGGTGACGTCCTTCTCCTGCAGCCCGTTGGCGGCGATGACGCCGGGGTCGAAGGGCTGGTCGGGGTTGCTGTTGTCGGCGCTCCCGCCGTGGCCGGGGTCGATGGCGACGACGTACGGCTGCGGCTCCTTGCTCGGCGCCGGCGCCGGGGTCTGGGCGTGCGCCGTCAGCGCGAAGGTGGCCGCGAGGATCGCGGCGACCGGGGCGCAGGCGAAGACGTGGAGTGGAGGTGTCGCCCGGTGGCGCATGGCGCTGCGGGCGAGTATAAGGCCGGGCGCACGGGTGTGCGGGAAGTCCGCCGCCCGTGCGCAGTTCTGGTGTGCCGCCGCGCGCGGGACCACAATGCCGGGCGGGAGCAACGCGACATGGCACTGCTGGCCGCGCCGGTGTCCGCGGATGCGGAGGAGCCCTGGCTGCGCGCCTGCGCGACGGCGGGGATGGACCTGCACCTGCTGCGCGCGTCCGCCGGCTCGCGCGCCGGCTTCGAGGCCGGGATGGAGGAGCTGCTGCGGGTCCTCGACGTCGCCGGGCGCCGGTGGGTGGCGCTGCTGTCGGGACCGGCGGAGTCGGTGGCGTACGGGCTCTCGGTGATCGGCGCGCCGCCGCAGGTGCCGGCGAGCGGGGAGGTCTCGCTGGCCGTCGGGCTCGGCGCCGTTGCGCCGGCGACGGCGGCCCTGGTCGACGGCTGCGACGGCGCGTCGCATCGCGTGGTGCTCCTCCAGTGCGACGCGGGCTCGGTCGACGAGGTGCGCTCGCTGGCGGCGGAGGGCTCGGCACCGGCGGCGTTGCGGCGGTGCCACCTCGTCCTGCTCCGGGACGCGCGCCAGGCATGGGCGGCCGTCGGCCTGCGGCGGGGTGAGGGATCGCTGCTGTGGCGCGTCGCCGTGCCGGCGCCGGCGTCCGCGCTTCCCGCGCCGGTGGCACCATCGCGACGGCGCCCGCCGGCTCTCCTGGAACGCGTCGCCGGCCGTCTCGCCGGCCACTCGCGAACCACGTCGCGCCTCGGCGCCGCGCTGGCCACGCTGCTCATCGCCGCCGTCGCCGCCGGCAGCGCGGGCTGGGTCATCACCCACCGCGCCTCGCCGTCCGGCGCCCACCTCGCAGCAGGCGCGGCGCACACCGCGCCCGGCGGCGCGCCGGCGGCGCGCGTCGCGCCCATGGCGGCGACCTGGGATCGCACGGCTCAGGTGATCCTCTTCGCCGGCGCGGAGAGCGGGCCCGGGCACGGCGATCCGCTCGGGGACACCTGGAGCGGTGCGCTGCAGCCGGGCGCCGCCTGGACACCCGTGGCCGGCGCGACGGGCGGGCCCTCGCCCCGGCTCGACGGCGCCGCCGCGTCCGATCCCGTCGCCGGCGACGTGCTCCTCTTCGGCGGCGAGGGTCCCGGCGACACGGCGCTCGGCGACACCTGGAGCTTCGCCGGCACCTGGACCGAGCTCAATCCGCAGCACGCCCCGCCCGCGGGCGTTGCCCTGGCTGCGACCGAGCCGGCCACCGGGCGGGTCATCCTCGTCACCGCGTGCTGCGCCCTCGGCCCCGTCCCCACCGCCGAGCGCATGCAGACCTGGCGCTGGACAGGAGCCGACTGGACCATGCTCGGGCCCGCCCCCGGCTGGGTCACCACCGCCGCGCTCGTCACCGACGGCTGGGACGGCACGGTGCTGATGCTCGCCTCCGACGGTGCGGGCGGCGCTCTCACCTTCGTGTGGGACGGGGCTGCCTGGTCGTCGCGGAGCGGAGGCGCGCAGCCGCCCGTCGCCGCGGGGACGCGCCCGCAGCTCACCTACGACCCGCGCTCGCACAGCGTCCTCGACGTCGTCGCCGGCGCCGACGGCGCCCACGTCACCTGGGCGTGGGACGGCAACGCCTGGACCACGCGCGAGGCGAGCGGCGGACCGCCGGTGGTGGGTCTGGTGCTGGGCGAGCCCGTCGACGGGCATGCCGTCCTCTACGGCGGCACCGACCAGGGCGACGAGCTCACCCAGCGCTGGTACTGGACCGGGTCGGGCTGGGCGGAGTCGATCCGCCCGCCCGCGGTCGCGGACCAGCCGTCGGCGTCCTTCGGGGAGGCGGTGGCCACCGAGCCTGGCACCGGCGGTTTGCTCCTCTTCGGCGGCGGTGAGACGCCCGACCAGACCTGGGTGTGGAGCGGCAGCGACTGGACCCAGGCGTTCTCCATCACCCCGAGCCCCGCGGCCCGCCTGGGCGCGTCGATGGCCTACGACCCCCTGACCCGGCAGGCGCTCCTGGTCGGCGGCCAGCTCGCCGGCGGAGCCCCGGCACGGGACATGTGGGTGTGGCAGGGCAGCTCGTGGCGCCGGCTGGTGCCCGGCCTCCTGCCGCCGCCGAGCCAGGGGGCGCCCATGGCCTGGGACCCGGTGCACGGCACGGCGCTGCTGGTCATCCCGGACGGGACCGGTGCGCTGCCGTCGGCGCAGACGTGGACCTGGGACGGCACCGGCTGGAGCCGGCACCTGCCGGCGGCCGAACCTCCGCTGCGTGCGGCGTCCAGCCTCGCCTACGACCCGACGACGGGCGGGATGCTGCTGGCGGTGCCGTGCTGTCCGGCATCGACAACCCAGCGCACCGAGACCTGGCTCTGGGACGGCGCCACCTGGCAGCGGCTGCAGACGCTGCATTCCCCGCCGCTCGACGCCGCCATCGCGACCGACCCCGTCCACGGGCGGGTCGTCCTGGTCGCGGCGTGCTGTCCTGGGCTCGACGCCGGCACCGTCGGGCCGCCGCAGACGTGGGTCTGGGACGGCGCCGACTGGACCCGCCCGGCGGAGGCGTCGCTGCCCGCGCTGCAGGACGTCGGCGCGGTGGCCACGGACGCCGCCGGGAGCGTTTTGCTGGTGGGACGCCTCGCCGGCGCCGGTCCGCACCACCCCTTGGACGGGCTGTGGCGCTGGACCGGCGTGGCCTGGCGGCGGTTGTTCTAGCGGACGTCCGCTGCGAAGGGCAGCAGGGCGATGTGGCGGGCGCGCTTGAGGGCGACGGTCAGCGCCCGCTGGTGGAGGGCGCAGGTGCCGGTCATGCGGCGGGGGAGGATCTTGCCGCGGTCGCTGAGGTACCGGCGCAGGCGGGAGACCTCCTTGTAGTCGATGTGGTTCACGTGCTCCAGGCAGAAGGAGCAGACCTTTCTGCGGCGGCGGTCGTAGTCAGCCATCGTTCGTCGTCCTAGAAGGGGATGTCGTCGGGATCGACGTCGCCGCCGCCCTCGAAGGGCGCGGCGCCGCCGCGGGGCTGGCCGCCGCCGGCGGGGCCTTCGGGCGCGAGCCCGCCCGAGCCGGCGCCGTCCTGGCGGCTGTCGAGGAACTGCACGTCCGAGGCGTTGACCTCGGTGCGGTAGCGCTTCTGGCCGGTGGCCTGGTCGTCCCAGGAGCGGGTCTGCAGGCGGCCCTCGACGTAGACGAGACGGCCCTTCTGCAGGTACTGCGCGCTCAGCTCGGCGAGCTTGCGGTTGCCCTGGTTCCAGACCACCACGTCGTGGTAGTCGGTGAACTCGCGCCGCTCGCCGGTCTGCTGGTCGGAGCCGTAGCGGTTGGTGGCCAGCGCCAGCTGGCAGACGGCGGTGCCGCTCGGGGTGTAGCGCAGCTCGGGATCCCGGGTGAGGCGGCCGATGAGCATCACGCGGTTGAGCGATCCGGCCATGGCTAGGCCTCCTCGTCGGCGTCGTCGACGCCGACGGCTGCGGGCTCGGCGTCCTCGTCGGCGGCGGGGACCTCCTCGTCCTCGGCGGCTTCGACGCCGGCGGCCTCGTCCTCGGCGGCCTCGGCGCCGGGCGCCTCGACCCGGTCGTCGCTCGGCGGAGCCGCAACGGCGCCGTCGCCGACCTCCACCTCCTCGCCCTCGCCGGTGTCGGCGCTGGGCTCCTCCTGGATGACCAGCAGGTGGCGGAAGACCGCGTCGTGGATGCGAAGCGCCCGCTCGATCTCGGCGACACGCCCGCCGTCGAGCTTCATCTCGACGATGACGTAGTGGCCGTCGCGGAGGTGCTTCACCTCGTAGGCGAGGCGGCGCTTGCCCCAGTTGGTCGTCTTGCGGATCTCACCGCCCTGCCCCTCGATGAGGGACCGCACCGAGTCGATGGCGGCCCGCAGGCCGTCCTCGTCGACGTCCGGGCGGACGATGTACATCAGCTCGTAGTCGCGCACCATGCGCGCACCTCCGTCTTTCCTGTGGACCTGTGGCGCCTCGCTCGGGCGGGGCGCAGGAAAGGTGCTCCGGGCGGGCGGAGCCGGGCGATGGTAGCAGGGTGTAGTGCTGGGGGCGTCCCCTCGTGAGTCGTCGGGGAGGGTTGCAGCGAACCCGCAACCGACTGGGCCGGTGTCCTTCGCGGACCCCGGCGGGAGCAAGGAAGGAATGGAGAACCTCAGCACCGACCTGCGGCCGGTGGTCGAATGGACGCCGCCCGCCACCCGCGAGGAGGCCGACCAGGCCATCCTCTCCCTGAGCAACGACATCGGCCTCATCCTCGCCCAGCTCGCCGAGGACCAGCCCTCCTGGTGCGGACGGACCGGTCGGTCGCCCGCGGACTACGCGGCCTGGCGCCGGCGGGCCCTGTTCGCCAAGGTCCACAAGGAGTCGCAGCTGCGCGAGTGCAAGCGGCTGCGCACCCAGCTCGGCAGTGGCGGTCCGGAGCACGACGGGCTGGTCGATCTGCTGGCGCGGTCGCGGGAGGCGGTGGAGGCGTGGCTCGACGCCGGCGCGACGTCGGGAAGCGCTGCGCTCGACGGTGCGCTGGCGCTGCTTGCCGAGCAGCTCGACCGCCTGCCGGTGATGCGCAGCTTCACTCTGCTCGGGTCGCGGGTGCCACGGCCGGCGCTGGTCGAGGAGTAGCCCGCAGAGAACCCGGCGTGCTCCGGCTCTTGACCGCCGCGAACAAACCGAGCGTAGCGAACAAGCTCATCCGCCGTAATTACCGGCGAGGCGCCGATCGAGGTGCTTCGCCGGAGCAACGCGCAGGCTGGGATTGCTAGCACGAGATCGGCCCATGGCTGCGCCCACACGAAGGGAGGAGTCAAGTGTAAGGGCGTCGGAGCAGCACGGTGCCTGCTGTACGAGCAGGCGGTCGAGAGGGTGGGTTCTCACCAGCACGGCGGCAGCGGAAGGAGCAGGGTCCGATGCTGCCGACGCGTGCCACCAAAGAAGGGAAGGAGCTCATGAATCGTTTCAAGCGTCTCGCATTGGTTGCAGCAGGTGTTGCAACGTGTCTCGCCATGGCCGTCCCCGCGTCCGCGCAGGGCGCCATCGCCGGCGCCGGGGCCGTGCAGGGCAACGTGAATCTGAATCCCGGCTTCGCCACAGGCTGCTTGCCGCTGTGCAATCAGGCGTGGACGTTCGCCGGCAGTGCGACGGGTGCATTCGTCGGAGCGGGAACTCCGAGCAGCGCCCTCGCCGGAGCCGCTGAAGGCACCTTCACCGCGGCCGCGTCAGGGTCGAGCATCGCCGAGAACGCCGCCGGCGGCGCCGGCAATCTCACCGCGAGCGGAAGTGGTGGACTCACCTGCATCGGTGCATGCTGGGACAGCAGCGGAAACCATTGCATCGGGATCTGCAACCTGTCGATGAGCATCACATGCACCGCGGGCGTGTACGTCCGGGTGGGCGTCTACGTCTACATCATCCTGCAGTGCACCGTCACGATCAACGGGTATTCGTACACGGTCGTGATCTACGTCGGCGGCCTGTTCATTCCGAACCAGACTCCGCCGTCGACGCTGACCAGCGCGACCTTCGCCGGAGCATTCAAGGCCGCCGGGGCGCTGCCGTAGCGACTCGACACATCACATAGCGCGGCTTAAGGCCGCATCCAGACCAACGAGGTCGGAGTGCGCGAAGGCTGCACTCCGACCTCCCTCCACGACGAGCAAGATGAGATCAACCCACCGCTGTCGCCCGGACGCTGCTGTCCGCTCTCTTTGTGTCGCACCCATTCTGGCGGCCGTCGCCATCGCAGCTGCGTTGAGCCAGGTCAATCTCCTCTCCGCCGAGGGGACGGGAGGGCTCAGGTCGCTTGGCACCATGGCGCCGGGCTCGGCGGCGTACGGCGGCGTGAACGGACAGCTCAGCTACGTCCTGACGGTTGATCCGGTGACGGACCTGGGGTTCGCCGTGGCGAGCGCAGGGAACGCGGCGCCGTCTGTGTTTCACGAGTACGACCTGCAGGCGTTGCGGCGGATCCGCGACTTCACGGGGCCGCAGGTATCTGTTGGCTACGGGCAGGGCAATGTCAGCAATCCAGCCGCGGGCGTCGCGCCGCTTGCTGCCGTCGACGAAGCACGACACCGGATCATCTTCGTGGAGCAGGAACCCATCACACCAACGCAGGGCAGCTGCTCCAGCCAAGCCGACCAGCTTGGCGTCCTCGACGAAACGACACTGACCTGGACTGAGCTTCCCCTCGGATGCCTGCCCTTTGGGGTCGTCCCCGGGACCGGCGCGAGTCTCACCGCCTCAGGCGATACCCCGGTCGTGGCGGCGCTCGACTACGACAACGCCCACCGAGCGCTGTACGTCATGCTCGCTGACAACAACGACTCCGGCCAGAGTGCCAATGGTGGGACAGAGGGGGAACGCGTTCGGCACTACCTGGAGCAGATCGACGAATCGAGCGGCGCGGTTGTCTGGCGAACGTTGCTGCCGGAATGCGACTACGGCGGGGCTTTCGACTCCACGGCACCTTACGGGGGCGGCGGCGCCGCCATGATCGGCCGTCATGGAGACACGCTTGATCTGCTGTGTCTCGCGACTGCCGACCAGCAGTATCCGCTGTCTGGTCAGCGCATCACCCCCGTCCTTGTTCGAGTTCCGCTCAGCGGCGATGGCCGGGCTCCGAGCGGCACTCAAGACGGGGTGGTGATCGGACACCCATTCACAGGCGCCTTCGACTCCGCCGATGGCTCGGTCGTGTTCGGATCCACGCAATCCGCGTACGACTATGGATCGTACGTGGTCGACGGGACCACCGGCCTCGCCCGGGGCTTCGTCCCCACCGGGGCAGACACGTCCTTCAACGGCCCCGACGACCCACATCAGGCAGGCATCGATGTCAGTCGCGACCGAATCTACATGAGAACGCACAATGGGATGGTCGTGTCCGACATCGGACATCAGCCCGTCCCGGCAGGGATCCTGGTTCCGAGTGCGGCAGATCCGATCTTGTACAGCAACCAGCTCGACCTGCCGATCAGCGTGGACCCGCTTCGTCACCGGCTCTACATGTTCGACTACGACGACAAGCTCTTTCGGGTCTATGAGGACGACATTCCGCCGATCGCGGAGCCAGCGGCGCCAGATCCCGACGCGGCGACCAGAGACGTCGCTGAAGCGCCCGGTGTCACAGGGGCGACCTACAGTGGATCGGGCGACGCGTTTGGACTCCGGTACCTGAGTGAGGGGGGCGCCAACCGCATCGTCGGCAACGCGACAGCGTCGTGCCCGCCTTCATCCACACCGCTCACCAGTGGCCAGAGCGCCTCGGTCGACAGATTGCTGCTCAGCCTCCAGGAGTGCCAGGCGAATCTCGTCCTCTCGCCAGGCGATCGGGACTGGCGGTTCGGCGACGTCCCACAAGTGGCGGCGAGCACGATCGGGGTTGCCGCACAGGCGAGTGCTGTCGACGTGCAGGACGCCGCCACCGCGCAGGACTTGAACAGGGCCGGAGTCTACGGGACCACCGTCGATCCCAGTCCTGTGCCGACCGACGCTGGCCCGACAGCCATCCCCACATCGGTCCCGGGTCCTGCGGAGGTGACGTCTCCGGCACCAGCGCAGTCTCGCTATCTGACCTTCCCCGTCGACCGACCACAGGATAGGCCGGGCTGCTTCGATGCCGGAGCCGACCCTGGCACGAATGGCGAGGAGAGTGCCGTCGGTGCCGCCGAGGTTGCATGCAACGACGGGGCCGTCTCAGTGGCTGCGACGGCAGTTGCCGGCGGTGGCGCGCCTACGATCGCAGACCCCATGGCAACGCCGTCCCCAGGAGTTGAGGGTGGCGGTGAGTTCTGGTCGCAGGTGCGAGCCTACCGAGATGCGGGACGAGGCTTCATTTCGAGCGCCACTGCCGTGGCGCAGAACGTGCAGATCCCCATTCCCGGAGCGCCCACCGTTCTCATCCGAGAGATCGTGACGACGGCCAACGCGGTGGCACACGGTCGACCCCGGACGGCCACCGCATCCTTCACGCGCAAGATCATGGGCTTCGTGAGCGTTGCGGCTCCCGGAACGACGGGGGATTACCGCTGCAGTGATGACCCATCCGACAATGAACAGCCTTGCGATGCACAGGCGGTGGCAGCCGCCATCACTGCGGACATCCAAGCTGCGGGCTTCACCGGCTATGCGGTGGCACCGTCACCCGACGCGGCCTACTTGCGTGGGACACCCGGGGGCTATCAGGCGGTGGTGACCAAGGATGCTGCGTGGCAGGCGAATGACGCGACTCTCGACGGCGACGCGAGCGACACCGTCGATGGACTTCAGGTGGTCTTCATCGACGACGGCCAGGCGGGTAGGACGCGCCAGGTGCTCCAGCTGGCAGCCGTGCATGTGGAGGCGCATTACGGCATCTACCTCTTGGGCGATGCCACCGAGGCCATCGGTGGTGGAGGGGCGCCGGGCGCAGACGCTTCACCCGCGAGTGGCCGGGGCAGCGTTGCGATCACGACGACCTCGGGAGCGAGCATCCCGGCGCCCGCGTCGGCGCAGTCTCGTATCAGCCCCCTGATGGCGGTCATCCGCCACTTCGCGGCGGCGGTCCAGGAAGGGTGGCGTCTCCTCGTGTACGATCCCCAGACGGCAGCGGCGTTGGCGGGCGTGCTGGCCCTGCTCGGCTTACCGGTGTATCTGGCAGTTCGGCGCCGATCGTTGGTGCGCAGAGTCGCGTGAGAGCGTGGTAGCCAATCAGGGGCAGTCGGACGTTCAGTCGAGGCGGAAGACCTTCGGCAGGGGCGTCAGGTTGCGGCAGCCGTCGTGCGTGACGACGACGAGATCCTCGATGCGGATGCCGCCGAGCCTCGGGTCGTAGAGCCCTGGTTCGACGGTGACGATGTCGCCGACTTCGAGCGTGACGTCGACGTCCGCGACGCGGGGGAACTCGTGGATCTCCAGGCCCAGGCCGTGGCCGGTGCCGTGGATGAATCGCGCGTCGGACTGGATGTCGCGGTAGGGCTTGGGCAGGCTGCCGTAGCCGTGGCGCTTGAAGACGTCGCAGATCGCGTAGTGCACGTCGCGGCCGTTGACACCGGGCCTGATCATGTCGACGCCGAGCTGCTGCGCCTCGCGCACCGCGTCCCACATGCGCTCCACCTCGGGCGGTGGCGTGCCTCGGACGACGGTGCGGGTCATGTCGCCCCAGTAGCGCGTCGTCTTGTGGAACGGGAAGATGTCGAGGACGATCGGCAGGCCGGCGCGGAGCACGTCGCTGGTGCGGCGGTGCGGGTCGGCGGAGTCGGGGCCGCCGGCGCAGATGGAATCGCTGGTGGTGCAACCGAGCTCGAGGAGGCGGGACTCGACGGTGAGGACGAGGTCGTCGCCGCTCAGTGGCCGGCCGTCGCGGTAGAGCAGGCCGTCCCTGATGTCGGCGGCGGCGATGACGTCGATGGCGCGCTGCAGCGCGTCCATGCCGGCGTTCTCGGTCTGCTCGATCCAGGCCAGCTCCTGCTGCGTCTTGATGCGGCGCTCGCGGCGGTAGAGGTCCGTGCGGGGGGTGACGTCGACGTCGGCGGCGCGGAGGAGGTCGGCGTAGAGGGCGGGGAAGTCGTTGTCGACGTCGACGGCGTTGAGCCCGTGCTCGCGACAGACGGCCTGGAGGAGGAGCGACCAGGCGTCCTGCTCGGCGCCCGCCTTCTTCAGCATCTCGGAGAGGCCGAGCTCCTCGCTGCAGCGCACCCGGCCGACGCGCGCCTCCTTCTGGGCGCGGCCGAACTCGAGCTGGCTGGTCCAGAGCGTGGTGTCGTCGCCGCCGCGGTCGACCAGGACCACGGGGTCGGGGGCGAGGAACCCGGAGCGGTAGAAGATGTTGGGGTGGTGGTAGGTCTCGCCGAACAGGAGGACGGGGTTCTCGGTGGGCATGCTGGGGTGCAGCCTAGCGCGGGGCCATGCGCAGCGCGCCGTCGAGGCGGATGGTCTCGCCGTTGAGGTAGGGGTTCTCGACGATGTGGAGGGCCAGCGCGGCGTACTCCTCCGGGCGGCCGAAGCGGGCCGGGTTGGGGACGCTGGCGGCGAGGCTCTGCTTGACGTTGTCGGGGGCGGAGTTGAGCAGGGGCGTGTCCATCAGGCCGGGGGCGATGGTGCACACGCGGACGCCGTTGGGGGCGAGGTCGCGGGCGAGGGGGAGGGTCATGCCGACGATGCCTCCCTTGCTGGCGGAGTACGAGACCTGGCCGATCTGGCCCTCGAAGGCGGCGATGCTGGCCGTGTTGACGATGGCGCCGCGCTCGCCGGTGTCCTCGGTCGGGGCGTTGGCGACCATGGCGGCGGCGGCGAGCCGGAGGCAGTTGAAGGTGCCGATGAGGTTGACGCCGACCACGCGCGCGAACTGCTCCAGGGGCATCGGGGCGCCGTCGCGGCCGACCACCTTGCCGGGGGTCCCGATGCCGGCGCAGTTGACCAGGATGCGGAGGGGGCCCGCGAGCTGGGCCCTGTGGACTGCTTCCTCCACAGCCTTGGGATCCTGGACGTCCGCCGGATGGAAGGCGTGCTTGCCGCTGCCGGGGAGGCGCTCGGCCGTCTGCGCGCCCTGGCTGGCGGGGAGGTCGAGGATCAGGACGGTGGCGCCACGCTCTGCGAGGCGGGCGGCGGTGGCGGCGCCCAGTCCCGACGCCCCTCCGGTGACGATGGCGACTGCGCCGTGGGGGTCCAAAGCTGCATACTCCTCTGCGGGTTCGCGGCCCGGGGAAGGGTAGGGCAGCGCGGCGGGTGGCTGCGCTGCCCGGACCGCGCGGTACAATCCCGACCCGCTTCGGCGTGGTCAGCTAGCTCAGCTGGTTAGAGCGCGCGGTTCACATCCGCGAGGTCGAGGGTTCGAGTCCCCCGCTGACCACCAGAGGACGTCGCGCCAGCTCCCCGACCCCCCCCTGGGGTGGTGCGAGTAGCGCCGGCGGCGGAAGTTCCTGTAGCGATCCGCGGCTGATCCCGTGATTCGCCACAGCATTCCCCCCAGGGGGATAGGCGCCGCAACGACTGTAGAGGAGCAACGCCTATCGACGTCCGATGATCGTTCATGGAGAGAAGAGGGGGGCAGGGCGCGATCACGCCGCACCCGTAGTGCGGCTTGTTGCCCGTTGTGCTGAGGTTGGCGCCGTCTTGGTGTCGGCGACCAGCCCAATGACAAGTCCGAAAGGAAGGAGTGAGCCAAGATGAAAGGGTTCAAGTTGAGCGCGTTGGCGGCGGCCGGGATTGCGGCCACTTTCGCCGTGGCGATGCCCGTTGCCGCCCAGGGAGAGCTGACCGGCGCCGGGGTGGTCACTGGCCAGGTGACGGGACTCAATTTTCCCGTTCCGCCCGCGGGCATCCCAGAAGCGCTTCAGAACTTCGGTTTCAGTGGGACAGGCACGGGCGCGTTCCAGCAGACCGACGGCGCGAGCGATGACAGCATCGGCGAGGGGGGCATCACCGTCAGCGCGGCCGGTGCGAGCATTGCGGAGAACATCGCGGGTGGTGTCGGCTCTGTGTCGAACGTCAATGCAGGCGGGAGCGGAACCTGCATTGGGATCTGCAACTCGTGCGTCGGCATCTGCTCCAACGGCTCCGTGGCCGTCGGTCCCTTGGCCGGCGTCTATGTGCGTGTTGGCGTTGTCGTCGTGGGAGTCCTCACCGGCTCCTGCACGGTCAACACCGTCTCTGTCTACGCCACCTGTGCGGTGTACTTCGGCGGGCTGTTCATTCCCAACCAGGTCACGCCACCTGTGACATCGGCGTCGTTTGACGCTGCCTTCGTCGTGGTGGGCGTCAAGGCATAGCTTAGGCACAAGCGATGGCTCGTCGTGAGGCCGTGTCCTCGCGGCGGGGCCAAGGGACCGGGGGGGCGCCGCCCACGAAGTCGGCGGACCACCCCGGTCCCCGTCAGTCCGCGTTACGCGGTCTCTACTAAGGAAGCACGAGATGATCGGTCCCAGACGGAACAGTCGAGTCGGGTGCAGGCTCGCTACGACCAGTACACGACTGGCGACGCGCTCGCTACACCTGCGCCCAACACCACGGGGCCGTGCCAGGTGCCGCCCTGCAATGGCCGGTCTTCTCAGCATCTGCGTGGCGTTCGGGTTCGTCGCGAGCTGGCAGCGAACGGCAATGGCGTCGACGGACTTCCCTCAGGTTGGGTCGATGGCACCGGGCCGTGTCGATCCCCTGACAGCCGGAGATCTGGGGTATTCCCTGGTCATCGACCCCCGCAGCGAACTGGGACTTGCCGAGGTCAGCTACTCAAGCCAAACGCCCAGCATCTTCCGGGAATACAACCTCCGCACCTTGTCAGCGGTTCGCGACTTCCCCGGTCCAGTCGCCACCCAAGGACTCGGCCCCACACGCGGGAGTGGTACGCCCCAGCGGCCGCTCGCCGTGGTCGATTCCAAGCGCCATCGGATCATCTTCGCCGAAGCGGGGGCGGCGCATCCTGCTGCCGGGACGTGTCCGGGCAGCTTTGACGACAACTTCGCCGTGCTCGACGAGAGCACGCTAGCCTGGACACAATTGCCCATCCCATGCCTGCCGCCAGGTTTGGTGCCGTTCTCTGGGAGTGGCGGGGCCGCGACGGGCGGGACATCGCCCACGAGCGGAGACGAAGGGAACATTGCGGGAATGGCGTACGACGACGTCCATGACGCTCTGTATGCCGTTCTAATGGACCAGGACGACGAGGCGTTTGGCCACTGGGCCGAGGGTGCGGCAGCACCGGGCAAGGGGCCGGTGCGCCACTACGTCGAACAGGTTGATCCGACGAACGGTGCGGTTCTCTGGCAGGCGTTGCTGCCCCAATGCGACAGCCCTGCAGACTTCGATCAGACGGCGAACAGCGCCAACAACGCTGCCCCCGTCCTCGTAGGCCGCCACGGCGACTTGCTCGACGTCATGTGCACTGCGACGGACAATCAGGGTGAACTGACGTCGGGGCAAGCCGCGATCTCTGTCTTGGAGCGAATTTCCCTAGGCAGTGATGGGCGTCCGAATGCTGGGATTGAGAGTACGCCCCTTCTCGGCGATCCCTTCGGTGGCATCTACGACCCGTCCGCTGGTGTCGCCGCCGTCGTGTCGAACCTTGCGGGCTACGACTACGGCGCGTACGTCGTCGACGGCGCGACTGCGCTCTTTCGCGGCTTCGTCGCCACAGGCAACGACACGACTTTCAACGGCCCGGACGAGCCACGAGCCACTGGTCTCGACCAGGCGCGTGGTCGGCTGTACATGCGAACGGAACGAGGGCTGATCGTCACGGACATCGAACACACGCCGTTGCCGACCGGCATCACGTTACCGGAGCTCGCAGATAATTGGCAGTACTCGACCGAGAAGTCCCTGCCCATCTCGGTCGATGACGTGCACCATCGATTGTACTTCTACGATCGGACGCAGGCGAAGTACCTCATATACGAAGACGACATCCCGTCGACACCCGCGCCGCCACACGTGGACCCAGACAGCGGCACTCAGGGGGTCTCAGAAGCGAACGGCGTTACCGGCGTCACATTCTCGGGTTCAGGCGACGCGTTCGGCGCACGCCTGCTGAGTGAAGGTGGCCCTAACCGCGTGGCGAACTCTGTGATCAATCAATGTCCGCCTGGTGCTCTCCCACAGACGACTGGTCAGAACGCCTCCCTGGATCAACTACTGATCGAGGTTCAAGAATGCCAGGCGGACGTGGCGCTGACACCTGGGGATCGGGACTGGCGGTTCGGCGTCGTACCCGAGGTGGCCGTGAGCACGGTCGGTGTTGCGGCGCAGGGCTCGGCAGTCGACATCGAGGATTCCGCCACAGCCAAAGACTTCAACCGAATCGGTGTGTACGGGACCAACGTCAGCACGGCGAACTCGATACCCATCACACCAGTTGCCGTCGCAACGGCCCTGCCCGGTCCCGCCAGCAGTCCCTCTCCGTCCGCGGGACAGTCACCCTACACCACTTTTCCGGCAGATCGGCCGCAAGACCGTCCCCGCTGCTTTGATGCCGGCGAGAAGCCAACAGGTGACTCGGAGCAGAACGGTCTTGGCGCGGCTGTGGTTCGCTGTGACCAGTCGACCACCACCGCGGCGGCTACCGCCGTGTCCGGCCCCGGTGGTCCAACCGTCACGGATGCGGAGGCGACCCCCTCTCCGAGTGCTGTCGATGTCGGCGACTACTGGTCTCAAGTCGTGAGCTACCGTGATCCTGTCAAGGGTCTGGTGACGAAAGCCATCGCAGATGCTCGGAACGTCAGTGTTCCAGTGCCTGGCGCCCCGCCCATCCTGATTCGTGAGATCGTCTCCTCAGCAGAGGCGACCGCGCACGGACGGCGCGGAACCGCAACGGGCGCCTTTGAACGGAAGATCTTTGGATTCGTCAGCGTCGGACAGCCGGGCACGCCGTCCGATTACCGTTGCAGCGACGACCCGAAAGACAACGAGCAAGCCTGCCAGGCAGACCGCGTTGCTGCCGCTATTACCGCTGACCTCCAGAGTGCAGGGCTAACCGCTGAAGCTTCGGTCCCCAGCCCGGATCCGCGCGGTGTACATGGCACGCCGGGCGGGTATCAAGCGGTAGTCACCAAGGACGCCGGTCTTGAGGCGAACGACGCCACCGCCAACGATGACACAACGGACACGGTGGACGGGCTACAGATCGTGTTCATTGAGGATGGCCACGCGGGCAAAGCACGCGAGGTTGTTCAACTCGCAGGCGTCCATGTTGAGGCGCATTACGGGACCTTCCTCTTGGACGCCACCGGGACGGACTTGGGTGCGACATCGCCAGTGAGTGGGGCGCCCGACGCCGGTCCCTTGGAGCAGGTTGGATCCAACATGGCGGCGACCAGCGGCGGGGGTAACCCCGCGCCGCAGCTGAATCCGACGGCCAATCCGATCGTCGCCATAGCACATCACATCGCGGATGTCTTCCAAGAGGGATGGCGCCTGCTGGTGTCAGACCCCAAGACGGCGGCCCTGCTGGCGGGGGTGTGGGGGCTGTTGGGGATGCCGGTGTAC
>Ga0070741_10006668_pt1 | contig 24592 bp, 20 predicted proteins | sample Coa_R1_4_FD_66440 | JGI IMG/M metagenome (GOLD analysis project Ga0070741, IMG submission 66440) | Surface soil microbial communities from Centralia Pennsylvania, which are recovering from an underground coalmine fire - Coalmine... | ecosystem: Environmental > Terrestrial > Soil > Unclassified ... | reverse complement strand
CGACCTGGCCCTGCTCTCCGCGCGCTTGTGGCGGGAGCTGGCGGCCGAACCCTTTGCCCCGGCGGTCGAGTACGAGCCGAAGGGCGGGCTCGTCGTCGCGCAGGACGAGAAGAGCCTTGACGCGCTGAGCTCCTTCGCCGACGGGCAGCGCCAATGTGGGGTCGAGGCGGAGCCGATCGCGGCAGACGGCCTGGGTGAGCTGGAACCGCATCTCGCCTCGGGACTGGCCGGCGGCGTGTTCTATCCGCAGGACGCACAGGTGCAGCCGGCTCTCGCGGCCGCGTATCTGATTCGGGCGGCAAGCGGTGCGGGGGCACGGTTGCGCACGCGCGAGACCGTCACGCATCTGCTTCACACACCCGGCGGTGCGGTACGCGGCGTCAAGACGAGCCACGGAGAGATCCACGCTCCAGCGGTCGTTAACGCGGCCGGAGTGTGGGGCGCGGAAGTCGCGGCCCTCGCGCGGGTCACCTTGCCGGTCCTGCCGCGCCGAGGATTCATCCTCGTGACCGAGCCCTTGCCGCGAATCGTCAGGCACAAGGTCTACGCGGCCGACTACGTCGCCGACGTCGCCAGCGATTCGGCGGCGCTGCAAACCTCGCCCGTCGTCGAGGGCACCGCGTCAGGGCCGGTCCTGATCGGCGCGAGTCGCGAGCGCGTGGGTTTCGACCGCGAGGTCTCGCTGCCGGTGCTGCGGCGGCTCGCGGCGCAGGCGATCGGGCTCTTTCCGGTGCTGGCGTCGGCGAACGTGATGCGGGCTTATGTCGGATTCCGTCCGTATCTGCCGGACCATCTGCCGGCGATCGGCCCGGATCCGCGTGCGCCAGGGCTCGTACACGCCTGCGGTCACGAGGGCGCCGGGATCGGCTTGGCCCCGGCGACCGGGCAGCTCGTCGCGCAGGTGCTGGCCGGTTCGACTCCGGCCCTGGACCTGACGCCGTTCCGGCCCGACCGCTTCTCGGGGGCGGCGGCGAGTGTGGAGGCGGAAGCATGCTGATTCGGCGCCGAAATGAGGCAACGGATACGCCACGCACGCCGCAGCAGTTGATCGCGGCGCGGCCGGAACCCGCGTTCGCGCTGCGCGTCGACGGCCGGGAGATCGAGGCGCTACCGGGTCAGACGATCGCCGCGGCGCTGTGGCGAGCCGGGATCATGTCGTGGCGGCGGACGCGCACGGAAGGCGAGCCGCGCGGCGTGTTCTGCGGCATCGGGGTCTGCTTCGACTGCCTGGCGACCGTGAACGGCCGGCCGAATCAGCGTGCGTGCTTGGTGCCGGCGAATCCCGGCGACGTGGTCACTACGCAGGCAGGTACCGGGCACGACGTCGGTGAGACATGAGCGGCACTGCGACCAAGTCCGACAAGGCTCCGCGGCTCGCGATCGTCGGCGCCGGTCCGGCCGGCCTGGCTGCGGCGGTGGCTGCCGCGGACGCCGGGGTGACCGCGACGGTGATCGACTCCGGTCCCTCCGCCGGTGGCCAGTTCTACCGGCAACCGGCCGCGCGGTTGCGTGCTCGCGCACCGCAGCGGCTGCATCACGGCTGGCGCAGCTGGCGCGGGCTCAAGTCACGCTTCGATCGGCATATCGCGGGCGGTCGAATCCGTCTTCTGGCCGATCATCACGTGTGGATCGCCGAGCGGGTCGCCGCGCTGTACCGGGTGCACGCGCTGGTCGGCCCCGAGCAGCAACGCTCGGTCGTCCTGGAAGCCGACGCGCTCCTGCTCGCGACCGGCGCCTATGAGCGGGTGCTGCCATTCCCCGGCTGGACACTGCCCGGCGTGGTCACCGCCGGAGGCGCGCAGGCGATGTTGAAAGGCTCGCTCGTGCTGCCGGGCCGGGAGGTCGTGGTCGCGGGCACCGGTCCGCTGCTGCTTCCGGTGGCCGCCGGGCTCGCCGACGTTGGGGCGCAGGTCAAGGCTCTGATCGAATCGACCGGCAGCCGGGCCCTCGCCCGGCTCGCGCCGACGCTTGCGGCGCATCCGGACAAGCTCGCCGAGGCCGCGGGCTACGGCGCGCGCCTGGCCGCGCACCGCATTCCGATCAAGTACGGCCACGCGGTCATCGCCGCACACGGCGAAGGGCGAGTCGAAGCGGTGACCGTCGCGGCGCTCGATGCCGGCGGCCGAGTGCGTCCGGGCTCTGAGACGCGCATTGCCTGTGACAGCCTCGCGATCGGCCACGGCCTGCTTCCGCACCTGGATCTCGCGCTGACGCTCGGCGCGCGCACCGAGGGCGACTTCGTCCCGGCGGTCTGGGTGGACTCGGAGCAGCGCACGAGCGTGCCGGGACTGTGGGCGGCCGGTGAGACGACCGGGATCGGTGGCGCGGCGCTCTCGCTGGTCGAGGGTGAGATCGCGGGACGGTCGATAGCCGCCTGGTCGCAGGGTCCGCAGCGCGCTTGGCAGGACGAGGATCACGCGCGCTCCCCGGCGTGGACGCACGCCGAGCAGAAGCGCCGTCGGCTCGGCGCGTTCTTCGCAGCCGTCGATGCCGTGTATACGCCACAAGCCGCGTGGACCGAACAGGTGACCGCGGACACCGTCGTCTGCCGCTGCGAAGAGGTGGAGGCGGGGGCGATCCGCGGCGCGCTCAACGAGTACGGCGCGACCGACCTGCGGACCGTCAAGCTGCTGACCCGCGCGGGGATGGGCTGGTGCCAGGGCCGCGTGTGCGGACCGGCAGTCGCCGGACTCGTCGCAGAACACTGCGGTGGCGGGCATGAGGCCGCCGCGTCCGTGACCAAGCAACGACCGTTCGCCCGACCGGTTCCGCTCGGTGTGCTGGCGGGGCTGGATCTGCCGGCGCCGGATCCGGCAGGGCAAGGAGGAGAGCAACAATGACTGACGCTGGTACCCGCCGTCCGTGGCACGGCGTGCTCGTGGCGACCGCGCTGCCGCTGCGCGATGACCTGAGCGTCGACTACGACGCCTACGCCGCGCACTGCGCCTGGCTGATCGAGGAAGGCTGCGACGCCGTCGTGCCGAACGGCTCGCTCGGTGAGTACCAGACGCTCACCGCCGAGGAACGGGCACGCGTCGTGCAGGTCGCGGTCTCGGCCGCCGGCGGTGCACGGGTGATCCCAGGCGTCGCGGCTTACGGCAGCATCGAGGCGCGCCGCTGGGCCGAGCAGGCCGCCGAAGCAGGCGCGCAGGCGGTCATGCTGCTTCCGCCGAACGCATATCGCGCCGAGGAGCGCGCCGTGCGAGCGCACTACGCGGCCGTCGCCGAGGTCGGGCTGCCGATCATCGCGTACAACAACCCGCACGACACCAAGGTCGACCTGACCCCCGAGCTGCTCGCCGCGCTGCACGCCGACGGCAGCATCCGCGCGGTCAAGGAGTTCAGCGGCGACGTTCGCCGCGCCTACCAGATCGCCGAGCTGGCACCGGAGCTCGACCTGCTGATCGGCGCCGACGACGTGCTGCTCGAGCTGGCGATCGCCGGGGCCAAGGGCTGGGTCGCCGGGTATCCCAATGCCCTGCCGCACTCGACCGTCGAGCTCTTCCGCGCCGCGGCCGGCGGTGATCTGACGACCGCGCTGCCGCTCTACCGGCAGCTGCATCCGCTGCTGCGCTGGGATTCGCGCACCGAGTTCGTCCAGGCGATCAAGCTCTCGATGGACCTGGCGGGCCGCCACGGCGGAGCGTGCCGGCCGCCGCGGGTGCCGCTTGCGCCGGAGCAGGAAGCCGCGGTGCGGGCCGCCACCGAGAAGGCGCTGGCCGCGGGGCTGAGATGACCGGTGCGGGTACAGAGCGAGCGACAGCAGAAGGGTCCTGAGGCCATGCGCAGCAAACTGGTCCTGCACGCGGTCGACTCGCACACCGAGGGCATGCCGACGCGCGTGATCACCGGCGGCGTGGGCGTCATCCAGGGCGCGACGATGTCCGAGCGCCGCACGCACTTCATGCAACACCTCGACGATCTTCGTACCCTGCTGATGTTCGAGCCCCGCGGGCACGCGGCGATGAGCGGTGCGATCCTGCAGCCGCCGACCCGCCCGGACGCCGACTACGGCGTGCTGTTCATCGAGGTCTCCGGCTGCCTGCCGATGTGCGGGCACGGCACGATCGGCGTCGCGACGGTCTTGGTGGAGACCGGCATGGTGCCGGTCACCGAACCGGTCACCAGGATCCGGCTGGACACTCCGGCCGGCCTGGTCACCGCCGAGGTCGCGGTGCGCGACGGCGCCGCAGAGGCCGTGACGCTGCACATGGTGCCCTCGTTCGCGGTCGGACTGGATCGCAAGGCCCTGCTCCCGGACGGCCGCACGGTCACCTACGACCTCGCCTACGGCGGAAACTTCTACGCGATCCTGCCGCTTGAGCAGTTCGGCCTGCCATTCGACCGGGCCGCGAAGAACGAGATCCTGGCCGCAGGACTGGCGCTGATGCACGCCATCAACGAGGAGCAGCCTCCGGTGCACCCGACCGATCCGACCATCACCGGCTGCCATCACGTGCACCTGCTCGCGCCCGGATCCACGGCCGCGCACTCGCGGCACGCGATGGCGATCCACCCCGGCTGGTTCGACCGCTCCCCGTGCGGCACCGGCACCGCGGCCCGGATGGCGCAGCTGCACGCGCGCGGCGAACTCGCGCTGCATCAGGACTTCGTCAACGAGTCCTTCATCGGCAGCACCTTCACCGGCCGCCTCATCGACACCGCGGAGGTCGGCAGCCCGGAAACAGGGTTCGTACCCGCGGTGCTGCCGACGGTGACCGGCCGCGCCTGGATCACCGGCACGGCACAATATCTTCTCGACCCGACCGACCCCTTCCCCGCCGGCTTTCTTGTGTAAGCACCGCCTTCATCAGCACTGCCTTGTATCAGCACCGCCTTGTATCAGCACCGCCTCGTATAGCCGCCGCGCCCGCAAGACGCACCTCCCGCTAGGACTCCTCGTCGTGAACAACACCGATCCGGCCGAAGCCCTGCCGTCGCTGTCCTCGCTCGGCGAGCGGCGCAACTACCGCGACCAGGTCGCGCACGCGCTGCGCGCGGCGCTGGTCTCCGGCCAGCTGCGTCCCGGAGAGCTGTACTCGGCGCCCGCGCTCGCCGCGCGCTTCGGCGTGTCGGCCACGCCGGTGCGCGAGGCGATGCTCGACCTGGTGCGCGAAGGCCTGGTGGAAACGGTCTCCAACAAGGGGTTCCGGGTCACCGCGGTCACTGAGCGGCAGCTCGACGAGTACACGCAGATCCGGGCCCTGATCGAGGTCCCGACCGTGACCGCGCTCGCCCGGACGGCCGGCCTCGACGACTTGGAGGCGCTGCGTCCCGACGCCGAGAGCATCGTGCACGCCGCGAAGGCCGCGGACCTGATCGGCTATATCGAGGCGGACCGGCGCTTCCACCTCGGCCTGCTCGCCCTGGCCGGAAACCGGCACCTGGTCGAGGTCGTCGGCGACCTGCGCAAACGCTCCCGCCTCTACGGACTGACCGCGCTGGCCGAACGCGGCCTGCTGGAAGCTTCCGCGCAGGAGCACCTGGAACTGCTCGACGCGCTGCTGGCCCGCGACGAGGCGGCCGCGGCCGCGGTGATGGCCAGGCATCTCGGCCACGTGCGCGGCCTGTGGGCCACTCCCGCCGATTCCACCGAATCCGCCGACTGACCGCCGCCCGGGCGCGGCACGCCGCGGCCGGCGCGGCTGCCGGATCGCTCCGTAGCGCGGCCGGACGGCCGCCGCGCGCACGCGGCTATTTCGGCGCCTTGTAGGCGACGGCGGCGAACCCCCAGTTCTCCTCCGGGTCGACGGTCACCTCGCTTTGCGGCTGCCACCAGGGCATCGGGACCAGTCCGGGCTCGACCAACTCCAGGCCGTCGAGGAACGGCGTGATCTGGGCCCGGTTGCGCAGGGTCAGCCGCGCGTTGGCCCGATCGTAGGTCGCCGCCGCCTCCTTCGCCTGTTCGTCCTCGGCCGCGGTGCCGTGGGACAGCGCGAGGTAGCTGCCGGGCGGCACCGCGTCCATCAGGGTTCTGACGATCTCAGCCGGGCGCTCGCTGTCGTCGATGAAGTGCAGGATCGCGACCAGCATGACGGCGATCGGCCGGGTGAAGTCCAGCACGTCGCGCACCTGCGGGCTTTCCAGGATCGCGTGCGGGTCGCGCAGGTCGCCGTAGACGATGCTGGTGTGCGCCGGGTCGCGGTCGGCCAGCAGCGCGCTGGCGTGGGTCATCACGATCGGGTCGTTGTCCACGTAGACGACGCGCGCGTCCGGGGCGACCGCGTGGGCGACTTCGGCGGTGTTGCCGGGCGAGGGTATGCCGGTGCCGATGTCCAGGAACTGACGAACACCGTGGGCGGCGAGGAACCGCACCGCGCGACCGAGGAACGCCCGGTTCTCCCGTGCCAGCGCGCGAATCTGCGGGTAGATCGCGAGCGCCTGTTCGGCGGTCTCCCGATCGACCTCGTAGTTGTCCTTCCCGCCGAGGAAGTAGTCGTACATGCGAGCGGTATGCGGCACGCTGGTGTCGATGCGCACCGCGTCCCATCCGCCGGTGAGCAGTTCCGTGGCACGCCAGGGCGTGGACTGCGATTCGTCGTCGGACATGCGCGCCTCCGCGCTCGTGCTGCACGGGTGTTTTCCCGCCGAATGCTAGCCGACCGCTTCGTTGGCTGAGACGACAATCAACCGGAACGGCGGCTCCGGATCCGCCCGCGGCGCCCTCGCGCGCTCGCGGCATGTCGCCTATGATCACGCGCATGACGACGGGGAACTCCGGGAACACCCCGGCGCAGCGCATCGGACACCGGGAGCGCGACGCCGCGGTGGAGCGGCTGCGGGTGGCGGCCGGAGAGGGCCAGATCACCTTCGACGAGCTCGAGACCCGCATGGAGGCGGCGCTCGCCGCGCGCACCGCCGAGGACATCGCGGTGCTGATCGCGGACCTGCCGGTACCCGCCGGGACGCCCAGCGCGCTCGAACCGGCGCCCGCGATGCGGCAGGCGGCCAGGCACAGCAGCGTGGAGCGGCTCGGAGTATGGCGCGTTCCCGAGCAGATCGAGCTTGAGCTGCGGCACTCCTCCTGCGTCCTGGACCTGCGCACTCCCCCGCTGCCTTCGAACGGCGTGCGCATTCAGGTGGACGCGCGGCACAGCTCGGTCAAGCTGCTGGTCGCCGCGGACGCGCACGTGGAACTCGCCAACCTCAGCCGGCACCACAGCGCCACCAAGGACCGAGGCGTGCTGCAGGCCTCTTCCTGGAGCGGCCCGTCGATCGTGGTCAGCGGCACACTGCATCACAGCGCGGTCAGGGTGCTGCGGCCGGGCGACAGTTCGGTCGGCCGGATTCTGTGGTGGCGGCGCCGGCGCAGGGCCGAGCTCATCGCCGCGTCAGCGCGCTCGCGGGCGCTGCCGCCGGGGGCGTCGTAAAGCCGATCGGCCAAGCGTACGTATCGGCTGGCAGCTGAGACAGCCTGCGAACCAGATGCCTGACAAGGTGCAGCACGGCGAACGCTTCGGGAGCGTCTTCGGTCTCTGATCGCACCGGGCGGATCAGGTCGTGCACCAGCAGTGCGTGCACGGCGCGCGAGACGTCGCCGAAGCTGTGACCGGAGCGCGTCACGACCTGGTCCAGTGTCCACGGCTGAGTCCATCGGCTCACGAGCGACAGCACGCGCCGCGCCTGCGGGGTCAGCGCGGCGATCGCATCGGCGAGTCCGGCGCGTATCGGGTCGGATCGCGTGCGGGCGCGGTCCGCGGGCGGCGCAGTCACCGCGAAAGGGTCGCGTGCGGCGATCGCGGCTAGGCGGGCCGGAGCGAGCACCAGCGACCAGGCCGCCGCGGACTCCAGCGCGAGCGGGATGCCGTCGAGCAAGCGAGTCAGTGTTCTGATCGCGTCGGACTCGTGCCGCGTGAACTGTCGGTGCGGGCGCGACTGTTGCGTGTGCCAGTCAAGGAGCTGCGCTGCGGCGCCGAGCGCGTCGTCCGCTTCGCCGCCGTCGCTGTCGAAAGCCGCGGCGGCCTCCTGGACCGGGAGCGGCGAGAGCCGCAGCGTCCGCTGTCCGAGAAGGGACGACGCCGAGACGTCCGCAGTGCGCAGGGTGCTGACGATGCGCAGTTTGGGGCACCGGGCCAGGAGCGTAAGCTGCGCGTCCGCTGAGAGCAGGGCTTCGCGTGCCGGTGGCATGCGCGGGCCAGCGTCGGCCGGTCGACCTGGCCCGGGCCCAGATCCGGACCTGGGCCGCTGCCCGTCCAGCACGAGCAGGAAGGGCCGATCGCCGATGAACGCGGCGAGATCGTCCACGGCGTCTTCCGGATTCTCCTGCAGCTCGCGCATCCATGGCTGCGTGGCCTGTGCCGGCTGGATCGAGCGTGCGACGCCGTCTTCTTGCCGTTCAGCGGAGAGCCAGAGCACCGGCATACGAAGACGAGTGTTCAACGCCTGGGCGACGGCTAGGGCGAGACGCGACTTGCCCACGCCGCTCAGACCCACGATCGCTACCAGCCGATCCTGCCCCACGGCCAGCAGCTCGTAGAGCGTCCGAGTCTCATCCTCGCGGCCGAACAGCGGCCCCGCGGCGCCGAGTGGCGGGGCGAGCGCGGTTGCGACCGCTTCCGCCCGAGCCGCCGCGGCCGTCGTTGCGGCGTCGCCGACCAACCCGGCCGTGCCCCGGCCCGCCGCGGCTTCGAGCGTGGAACGGCGCTCGTCGGTCAGCCGCAGGGCGTCGGCCAGCAGCCGCACGGTGTCGCGCCGGGGCCGCCGCGCCCGGCCGGCCTCCAGGTCCCGGATCGCGCGCACGCTGACGGTGGAGAAATCAGCCAGCTGAGTCTGCGTCATCCCGGCCCGCCTGCGGTAGTGCTGAAGCAGCGCGCCGAAGCGGAGCGTCTCCCGCTCATCGTCCGATTCGCTTCCGCGGCCACTCGCCGATGTCTGCGCTGCCGGTACCGTGGTTCGCATGACCGGATCTCCCGCCTTCCTTCTCAGCAGCCTGCGGCGCGTTGAGGCGCCGCGGCCTGCCGAGACCTCAATATCGCCTTGGGGTCGGGACGTCACAAGACGGGCAGAGGCAGCCGGTCACTGCATTGCAGAGATCTGAGGGGTGTCCGATGACCGCACCCGCGCCCATGCCGCTGCCCTTGCCGGAGCCGGCTGACTCGACCGAGCCCGCCGACGACGGATTCACGCCGCCATCGCACGATCTGCCTGATGAGGCCCGCGCGACGTACGCGCTCATCCTGCGCAGCGGCCCGGTCCCGGTGACCTCACACTTGCCCGGCCTGCAGCAGCTCGCGGACCTCGGGCTGCTGGAGCTGTCCGAGGACGGCGAGCGGCTTCGGCCGGTCGATCCGCGCCGGATCGAGCTGCAGCTGACCAGCGACTGGCGGCGGCGCGCCTGGGAGCTGGAGCTGCGCGCCACGACGCTGGAGCGCGATATCAGTGGGCTGACGGCGCAGTACGTCGCGGCGAGCGGTGTGCGGCACGAGGCGATCCGGTACCTGCACGGCATGCAGGCGATCGGCGACTTCAGCGAGTTGGCGGTCCGGTCCGCCGAGCGGGAGATCCAGACCGCGCATCCGGGCGGCGGAAAGGCGGAGGAGTTCCTGGTCGCCGCGCTCCCGTTGGCGCTGGACGGGCTGGGTCGCGGAGTAACGGTGCGGAGCCTGTATCAGCACTCCGGGCGGTTCAGCGAGCCGACGAAGGAGTACGTCCGGGAGCTGACAGGCCACGGCGGGCTGGTGCGGTCGCTGGAGGAGTTCTTCGAGTGGGTGATCATCGTGGACCGCGAGCTGGCGATCCTGCCCGCCGATGAGGAGTGCAGCGCGGCCGTGGCGGTGAGCGACCCCGCGCTCGTGCGGTTCCTCGTCGACGTCTTCGAGCGCAACTGGCAGCGGGCCAGCGCCTTCACGCCCAGCCACGCCGCGGTCTCCTCGCGCGAGGTGGTGCCGGAGATCCACGCGATGATCAAGCGGCTGCTCAAGGAGGGGCTGACGGACTCGGCGATCGCCAAGCGGATCGGTGTCAGCGAACGTACATACCACACGCATCTGTCCCGGATCCGGGCGGCGCTCGGCGCCGTCAACCGGGTGCAGCTCGGGTACATGCTCGCGCGCGAGGAGCTGGAAGCCGCTCACGACGGCTCAGGCGAAGGGATCTGATACATCCAGCCGCGCGGCCCGGGCTCGCGGCCGCAGTGGATATCGCGCAACGCCTGGCGGATCACTTCAGTCACCGGACCGATCTCGCCCTCTCCGAGCGGGACAACGCCTTCGATCGTGCTGCACGTGAAGGTCTCGGTGATTCCGGAACGGTCGCCGTGTGCGTGCGCCGCCCGCCATTGATCGGGCGTGACCCGCTGCTGGCGGACGATGTAGCCGAGGCGCGATGCCAGGGTGAGCACCGATTCGGTCGTCACGCCACGCAGCGCCTCGTCCGCCTGCTCCAACAGCGTCACCTCGGCGCGCGGCTGCGTGGGCCGCACGACGAACAGGTTCACCCCGTCCAGCTGGTCAACTGAAGCCTGCTGCCCGGCGTGAGCCCGCGTACCCGGGTGATCGTTGCGTGCCATCAGCACGAAACCGAAATGCTGTGCGGGAAACAGCCCCAGGGACAGATCGGCAGCGAACATCAGAGAACGCAGATACAGGCTCGAACCCGGTGTCTCGTCGAAGGAGCCGTCCTCCGCCTCGACCAGCTCCTCGACCGCTGATACGAACAGGTCGTCGGGAAGCGCGGGCATCGTCAAGCGCCGCGCGGACTTGCCGAACCGCCGGGCGTGCTCCCAAGGCCGGAAGGCGGCGATGGTGCCGTCGGCGCGGCGATACGCCCGCAGGCCCTCGCCCGCGATCTGGCCGTTGTGCAGCCCCGCGCTGCCTGGATGCAGCGCGAACTGCTCTGGCGGCAGCAGTTGCGGCTTGTGCCAACCGGCGGCAGGCGAGTAGGCCATGGTGAACGCGCGCGGGGCGAATTCGCAGCCGGATTCGTCAGCCAGGGCCGGCTGTGCTGGACTGGACGGCTGTGCTGGACCGAGCTGCTGTGTTGGGCTGAACGGCGGGGTCGGACCGAACTGCTGTGTCGGACCCAGCGGCAGAAGGCTCATGCGTGCGTGCATCCCCGCAGCAGCGCGGCGCGGTCGATCTTTCCGTCCGCTTTCACCGGGATCGCGTCGAGCAGCACGAACCGGCGCGGCACCATGAAGGACGGGATCCGCTTGCGCAGCCAGGTCTTCATCGCGGCGTGATCGAACGGCGCGCCGGTGTAGCACGCCACGAGTTCGAGCTCTGCGCCCCTGCCCCGCACACCGATGACCGCCGCGTCCGTCACCAGGGCGTGCCGCCGCAGCAGCGATTCGACCTCGCCGGGCTCCACGCGCTGGCCACGCAGCCGGAGCTGGTCGTCGACCCGGCCGAGATGGACCAGCTCGCCGCCCGACCGCCGCACGCGGTCGCCGGTGCGGAAGTAGGTGAGCGTTCCGAAGCGCACGAAGCGTCGCAGGTCGTCGGCCGGGTTGAGGTAGCCGTCGAGTTGCCGCTGGGCGCGCACGCACAGCTCCCCCTCCGCCGCCTCGCGCCCGTCCTCCCCCAGGATCACGTGATCGACACCGTCGCTGAACCGTCCGATCGGGACCGTGCCGTCCGGCGTGTCAGGCCACTGATCGCGGTCGGCAGGCAGGCGGTACGCGGCGCACGCGGCCATCTGCTCCGTGGGTCCGTACACGTTCTCGATCACCGTGCCTGGAGCAACCGCACGCCAAAGCTCCGCCTGCCGATACGTGAGCCGATCGCCGAGGAACACGCTGTAACGCAGACCCTTGACCATCCCGAGCGGGAGCTTGTCGAGCGCCGCGCCCGCCGAGATCAGCGCCGGGCCGGCGAAAATGTGCGAGATCCCGCCCGTGACCAGGTGGTCGGCGGGCACCAGCAGCTCCGAGCGCTGCGGGACCACGAGCGTGGCGCCCGCTCCCCAGGTGACGAAGAGCTCGTAGAGGGATGCGTCGCTGGTCAGGTCGAAGGTGTGCGAGACGCGTGCGTCCGGTCCGACCTCGAAGCGCTCGATGAAGTCGGCGACCTGCCGTGCGATGTGCCGGTGGCGAATTGGAACGCCTTTGGGGCGTCCGTTGGCGCCCGAGGCGTACAGGATGCACGCCACGTCGTCGGGTTCGGCGGCAGCCTGCTGTGTCGCAGACTCCGGATGTGCCATCGGCAGCCCGCCGAGCGCGGGCCGCGCGCACACGGCGGCATCGCTCAGCGCCAGCAGCGAGAACCGGGCGGCGTCGCGCTCGCGTTCCCAGTGCAGGACCGCGGTGTCGTCCGCGACGACCAGGTCGACGCGCGCGAGCGAGCACAACGCCTTGTTGCGCAGTTCCGGGTGGGCCGGGCTGAGCGGCACCACGGTCGCGCCGAGCCGAAACGCCGCGAGGTAGCCGACGAAGGAGAGCAGGCTGCGCGACGCCAGCAGGCCGATCCGCTCCGGGCGCGAGCCGCGGGCGACGAGGATGCGTTCGGCGAGCCAGCGCGAGTACTGATCCAGCTGCCGGTAGCTGTACGCGTCCTCGCGCAGTTCGACCGCCGTGGCTTGCGGCGTCCGTCGCGCCGACCCCTCGAACCAGGCGAGCAGCGTCGGCACCTCGTTCGCGTCAGCTGACATCGAGCACCTCCGATGCGTTTCGGGCCGGGAGCAGCCGCCGCAGTCTGCGGGCGACCTCATGCACGTGGATCAGCAGGAAGTCGTCGGCCCCGGCGAAGGAGCGAAAGGTCGTCGCCGCGTCCGTCCAGGCGCGCCAGCCGAGCATGGCTGGTCCGGCGGGCGCGAGTGGGTCGTCGACGCCGGCCCAGACGTGCAGCGGCGTCGCGATCGGCTCCGCCTTCAGTGCCTCGTCGGCGCGCGACGGCGACGCTCCCGCCACCACGACCGCGCTGACCCGCACCGCCCCCGGCCCGAGATCCCCAAGCCCGGGATGCACGGGCCCGGGATGCACGGGCCCGGGATCCCGCTCGCCGCTCCCCTCGAGCCGGCGAGCGAGCTCGACCGCGACCTGCGCCCCGTCGGCCTGTCCCACGACGACGACCTCGTCGGCGGGCGGCGCAGCGGCCAACTGCCGCTCGATCGCCTCGGCCTCCGCCGCCGCAGAACGCTGATCCAGCACCGCGTGGCGCCAGTCCGTATCAGCGCTCAGCGATCGCTCGACCACCACGAGCCGGACCCCGCCGAGCGCGCGGGCCAGCGCGGCGGTCGCCTCGCGGGTGACGCCGGTCCTCGGGATCAGTACGACCATCGAACCCCACATGAACAGAGCAAAGCGCGCCGGGGACGCGGCGGGCGGCAGTTGCGACCGGCAGCTCGGCGGCAGCTTGCGCCCCGGCGGGCGGTGAAAGTTACGGTGGATCCAACGCGGAAAACCGCCACGAACGCACAAAACGCTGCCCTGAGCACCACCCGAGCCGGTGGCGAATCCATACACTTGAGAAGTACGCACCCGACCGCGCCGCCCGGCCCGAGGCGGCGGCCGGCCGGGTCCATTCACGGAAGGGGCCGCGATGTATCCCGGCGCGAGTTCGCCGTCGCCGGCCAGCGGCCCGGGGCGGGGCCGGCGCGCGGCCGACGGCTCCCCGGTGCACGCGCCGCGGCCGACCATGAAGGACGTCGCGGCCCGCGCCGGGGTCGGCCTCAAGACCGTCTCCCGGGTGGTCAACGGCGAGCCCGGGGTGCTGCCGGGGACCGCGGCGCTGGTGCAGCAGGCCATCGACGAGCTCGGGTTCCGCCGCAACGACAGCGCGCGGCAGCTGCGCACCGGGCGCACCGCCGGCATCGGCCTGGTCATGGAGGACGTGGCCGACCCGTTCTACTCGCTGCTCAACGGGGCGGTCGAGGAGGTGGCCAGGGCGCACGGCTCGCTGGTGTTCACCGCCTCCTCCGAGGACGATCCGCGCCGCGAGTCGGAGCTGGCGCTCGCGCTGTGCTCGCGCCGCGTCGACGGCCTGATCATGGTCCCGGCCGCCGAGGACCACACCTACCTGCTGCCCGAGATCGACGCGGGCCTCGCCCTGGTCTTCGCGGACCGGCCGCCGGTCGGCCTCGCGGCGGACACGGTGCTGGTCGACAACGCGGAGGGCGCGCGCAAGGGCGTGGCGCACCTGCTCGCCCACGGGCACCGCAGGATCGGGTACATCGGCGACTCCTCGCGCATCTACACCTCCACCGAACGGCTGAGCGGTTACCGCAGGGCGATGGCGGACGCCGGGGCGCCCGTAGACGAGTCGTGGATCGCGCTCGGTCCCTCCGACCAGGCGCGGGTCGGCGACGCGCTGGACCACCTGCTCGATCCACGCCGGGAGCACCCGATCACGGCCCTGTTCACCGGCAACAACAGGTTGACGGTTGCGGTCCTGCGCGAGCTCGGCGAGCGGCAGCGGGCGCAGCAGGTCACCGGCGTGCCCACGCCCGGAGGCGCGCCCGGGCTCGCGTTGGTCGGCTTCGACGACTTCGAGCTGGCGGACCTGCTCACCCCGGCGATCACCGTGGTGGCCCAGGACCCGGCCGGTCTCGGCCGCACCAGCGCGCAACTGCTGTTCGCCCGGCTCGAAGGGGACACCTCCCCGCCGCGCCGGATCGTGCTGCCGACGGTCCTGGTGCCGCGCGGCTCCGGCGAGCTGCCGCCGATGGCGTAGTCCAGAGTTCGGCAGACGCACTCGTGCGCTGGGAGCCTCGCAATGGCTTCGCCCATGGCGGATGAGGATCAACCCGAACCATGCGGGCACGGGTTTGAGCGCGCGCACAGCGAAGCGGGGCCGCTGCGGATCTCGCAGCAGCCCCGCTCCTACCGGCTCAGTGCGCTGACGCCGTGCGGGGCGCGCTCACCTCGCCGGTCACCGGTCCACCGGTGATGCGGCACCGGTTCCCGGCCTCGCGGCTGCCCGATCGGCTCGCGCCGTGCGGGTTCGCCGTGCGCCGTGCGTCCGGTCAGCCGACCGCGATCGAGAAGATGCCGATCGCGCCCTGGTTGACCGTCGCGGGCAGGGTGATGCTGGCTACCGTCTTCGAGCTGTCCACCGGGATGGTCTGCGAGAAGACGTAGGTGGTGACCTGTTGCGGAGTGCTGCCTCCGGCGTTGCGGTACGGCGTCGTCGCCACGATCTGGTTGCTGAACGCCGGCGACTCGCTGCCCGCGCCGAGGGTCCAGTCGCTGAACCCGAGCGTCGCGGTCGAGGTGGTGCCGTCGGTGTAGGTCACCGTGACCGTACCCGAGGTTCCGTTGCTCGGCGCGTTGGTGGCGCTGCCGAGGAACCCGATCTGGGTCGCGCCCGCGGAGGCCTTCAGGGCGATGGTCTGACCCGCCGCCTGCAGCGAGTCCGGCTGCCCCGCCGGGATGTTCGGCCACGTGTACGTCAGGCCGCTGGAGATCACGCTCGCCCCGGGCGCCAGGCCCGCGGCGGTCAGCGCCTGCTCCGAGTAGCTGAACCCGTCGCCGTCGTAGTTGGCGGCCGCGCCGTTGCTGTCGTCGCTGATCCCTGTGACGTCGTAGAACGGCGCCAGGTCACCCGGCGTGTCGACCGTCACCGACATCTGCGTCGGCAGGATGGTGCCCGCCGTGCTGGTCAGGCTGAACTGGACCGGGTAGACCCCGTCCGTCGTGCCCGCCGTGACCGTCACCGTGGCGCTCGCGGTGCTGTTCGCCGCGACCGTCAGCGTGCCGCTGGACGGCGTGACCGTGACACCTGCGGCCGGCTTGGCCGTCCAGTTCACCGTCTGCGCGGTGCCGTCGGTCGAGGTGACCGACAGCGTCGCCGGGGTGGAGGCGCCGGGCTGCAGCACCGCGGAGGACGGGCTGACCGAGCCGGTCGAGCCGAACACCGGGCCGTAGGACGGCGGGGCGTCTGCCGCGGCCGTGCCCCACGTCGTCGGGGTCTTCGACAGCGTCCAGGCCAGCGTCGCGCCCTTGCTCAGGGTGGAGAAGGTCGTGTACAGCTTGCTGTACGACTGGCCGTTGAGCTTCAGCGACTTGACATAGAACTCGGTCGGCGAGGCGCCCGGCGCGGTGATGCTGATCTTCTTGCCGGTCGGCAGGGTGATCGTGGCGCTGGGGAAGCCGGGGCTGGCGAACACGAGGTTGTCAGAGCCCGGGTTCTCCGGGTACATGCCGAGCATCTCCCAGACGTACTGGGCGCTCATGGCCCCCAGGTCGTCGTTGTTGTTCAGGCCGGCGGGTCCGGGGTTGTACACGCTGTTGCGGATGTTGTTGACCGCCTGCTGCGTGCCGGCCGGGTCGCCCGCGTAGTCGGGCGCGTTCTGCTCGCCGAGGTCGAACTCGTTGGCCAGGAAGGCGTACATGCCCTGGGCGTTCGGCTGGGAGAGGTAGTTCTCCAGCGCGTCGGCCACCTTGCTGTTGCCGCCGAGCAGCGAGAACAGGCCCGCGTAGTCGTTCGGCACGTCCCACAGGTACTGGTACGCGTCGCCCTCGACGTAGTGCGCGGTGGTCGTCGGGGTGACGCCGCTGACGAACGCGCCGCTCTTCAGCCTCGGCGTGAGCAGGCCGGTCGAGGTGTCGAACACGTTGACCCAGTTGTTCGCGCGGTTCTGCAGCGCGCTCGCGTCGGCGCTGTCGCCGAGCGCGGCGGCGTACTGGGCCAGGGCGAAGTCGGCGTTGTCGTACTCGAGCAGCGAGGAGACGAAGCCGTGCGGGTTGCAGCACCCGTACGTGCCGTCCTCGGGTATGTACCCGTACTGCTGCTCGGCCGCTTCCTCAGGCCGCACGTGGTTGACCGTGGTGGCCTGCTTGACCATGTCCGTCAGGGCGGCGCCGGTGGCGAAGTTCTTGCCGCCGAAGGCGTAGTAGTCCGCGATGATCGCGTCCGACGGGTCGCCGTTCATGACGTAGTTGTCCAGGTTCAGGTATCCCCACTGCTGCAGGATGCCGTTCTGGTTGTAGTAGTTCACCAGCGACTGCGCCTGGTCGCTCGCGGCGCTCGGGTCGAGCATGGCCTGCAGCTGCGAGGTGCCGTGGTAGGTGTCCCAGCCGGAGAACATGCCGTACTGGTCGGTCTGCGGCTTGGCGACCGTGTGCACCTGGTTGTCGGAGCCGGTGTACTGGCCGTTGACGTCGCTGGTGATGTTCGGCTGGACGAAGACCTTGTACAGGTTGCTGTAGAACTGCTGGGTCTTGTCCGCCGCGCCGCCGGAGACCGCGATCCGGCCCAGCAGCGTGTTCCAGGACTTCTGCGCGGCGCTCTTGACCGTGCCGAAGCTCCAGCCGCTGTTCTCCTTCTGCCAGTTCAGCTTCGCGTTCGCGGTGCTGACGTAGGAGATGCCGACCTTGGCCTGGATCACCTGGGAGGCGGTGGTGTCGAAGGTGAGGAACACCGCGGCCGGGCTCTTGCCGCCGGAGTCGGTGATCACCTGCGAGGCGGTGAAGGAGTGGTCGAAGACGAGGTCGAAGTAGACCGTGTACGCGGCCGAGTCGCCGCAGAACCCGCCGCTGGTCTCGGAGCCGACGACCTCGTTGGTGCCGACGATCTGGGCGGTGGTCGAGGTGACCGTGTTCTGCGCGTCCATCAGCTTCACCAGGAAGTCGGCCTGGGTGGTGGCCGGGAAGGTGAAGCGGCCCATCGAGCTGTGCGGGGTGGCCGTGAACTCGGAGGTGATGGTCTTGGGCAGGTTGCTCTCGGCGGAGTAGTAGCCGGCCTGCGCGACCTCGCCGGTGTTGGTGAACGAGGTGGACGCGTTGTTCGGGTCGCCGCCGGGCAGCGCGCCGGTGAGCGGCAGGATCGGCACGTCGCCGGCCGCGCCGCAGCCCGGTCCGCTGACGTGGGTGAGGCTGTAGCCGGTCAGCGCGGAGTCGCCGTAGGCGTAGCCGCCGCCGGCGTTGCGGTCCGGCATGGTGTCCGGGCTCCACTGCACCTCGCCGAACGGCACGATCGCGCCGGGGAAGGTGTTGCCGCCGTTGGTGGTCCAGGTGCGGGTGTCGACCTGCTGGGCCGGGGTCGTGGTGGCGGCGGTGACCAGAGACTTGTCGGTGCTCGCCGCGGGCAGCTTGGCGGTGAGCTTCTTGTTGGCGCAGGTGGAGATGCCGTGCGGGGTGCTGGTGCAGGTGGCCGTGTGGCCGTTGGCTGCGCTCTTGCCGGAGGGGACGGCCGTGGCCGAGCTCGCGGCGAGGGCGGGCGCGGTCGAGAGCGCGCCGCTGATCAGCGCGACCCCGGCGACGGTGGACAACGCCCTGGTCAGGCGTATCCGGGAGTGGGTTGGTGGGTGCTGACTACTACCGAGCATCGTGTTCCTCCCCCGGCCTGCGGAAGCGCCCGGCCGTTCGCTCCGCATGGGGCGGGACGAGCGGAGGTGGCCTTCCTCGGTCGGATGACAACGTTGTCAGACGACGGGAATCTTTTCGCCTCCGCGCGGCTGAGTCAACAGCCGCGCGGCGAAAATGATCGATCCCGAATCTGACGGCGCGTCAGGTCGCCCGGCCGCAGCGGAAATCATTGGTCGATACCAATCCTCGGCACATCGCCGCAGACTGCGAAAAGACCGCCGGGCCGCTTGCGGTCTTCGGTTCATCGCAACATGCCGACAGCGCGTTCAGACATCCCGACAACGATGTCGAGATCACTGTTCTCCTAGCCGACCGCGGGCAGGACGCGGCCGGCGACTTCTCCGAAGCCGATCCGGGCGCCGTCCGGGCCGGGCGCGGTCGCACTGATCGTGACCTCGTCGCCGTCCTCGAGGAAGACGCGGCTGCCGCCGTCGGCGAGCTTGATCGGGCTCTCGCCGTTCCAGGTGTATTCGATCAGTGAGCCGACCGTCGCGTGTTCGGGCCCGCTGACGGTGCCCGAGGCGAAGACGTCGCCGGTTCGCAGGCTGGCCCCGTTGGACGTCATGTGGGCCAGCTGCTGCGCGGCGGTCCAGTACATGCCGGCGAACGGCGGGCGGGTGAGCGGTTGGCCGTTCAGCCGGACTTCGAGCGCGATGTCGAGCCCCCAGGGCTCGGTCTCGCGGTCGTCGAGGTGCGGGAGCGGTTCGACGTCGCGGGCCGGGGGGCGGACCCGTGCGTGTTCCAGGGCGTCAAGCGGCACGATCCACGGCGAGAGGGAGGTCGCGAAGGACTTGCCCAGGAAGGGCCCGAGCGGCACGTACTCCCAGGCTTGCAGGTCGCGGGCGGACCAGTCGTTGACGAGGCAGACCCCGAAGACGTGATCGCGGAACGCGGACAGCGGGACCGGCCGGCCGAGCCGCGACGGGGTGCCGACGACGAATCCGACCTCTGCCTCGATGTCGAGCCGCCGAGAGGGGCCGTAGCCCGGTGCGGGCGCGTCAGGAGCCTTGCTCTGTCCGGTCGGGCGGGTGATCGGCGTGCCGGAGACGACGAGCGTGCCGGAGCGGCCGTGGTAGCCGATCGGCAGGTGTTTCCAGTTCGGGGTCAGCGGCGGCGAGCCGGGGCGGAACATGCGGCCGAGGTTGGTGGCGTGGTGTTCGGAGGCGTAGAAGTCCACGTAGTCGGCCGGTTCGAACGGCAGGTGCAGCGTGGCTTCGGCGAGCGGCACGAGGTGCCGTTCGGCGGCGGCGCGGTGTGCCGGGTCGGTGAGCCAGGCGGAGACCGCGGCGCGCGCTGAGAGCCAGACGGGACGTCCGGCTGCCATCAGCGGATTGAGTGAAGGCGCGTCGAGCAGGGCCGAGGGCGCGCCGATGGTCCGCGCGACGGCTCCGACGTCGAGCACATAGTCGCCGATCCGGACGCCGATGCGCCGCTGGTCGGGCCGGGTCGCCGTCGTGAAGACGCTGTAGGGCAGATTGTGCACGCCGAACGGCGAGTCGTCGGGCACGCCGCCGACCCAGGTCACGGCGTTCAATGTCCCAGCGCTCAATGTCCCAGCGCTCCGATTCCCGGCGCCCACTGTCTCAGTGTTCTCCGTCTCAGGACCCATCCGCGCTCCCGTCTCAGCTTCGGGGGACGACCAGGCCGAGCGCGACCAGATCGGCCAGCGGCTCGGCGATGCTGCACGTGCCGTACCCGGTGAACGCCGCGCGCGCCCGGATCACGGCGTCAGGCTCCAGACCGCGCAGAACATCGGCCAACCGCCCGGCCGACCGCTCGGCGAGCACGGCCGCGACCTCGGCCACGTCGCCGCCCTGGCAGGCCGCGTGCGTCGCTGTCAGGATATTGAGGAAGCCGTGGTGCTCGAAGCCGGTGGCCGGATCGGTGTGCCGGACGGCCTCGTGCAGTCCGGCGGTGCACTTGAACGGCAGGCCGCGCACGACGCAGCCGACGATGAAGCCGGCCAGTTCCTCCTCGGTGGGGAACGCCTGCGCCACGGTGCCACCGGTTCGTAGTTTGGCGCGGAAGGGGCTGTCGGCGACCGCGTCGAGCGCTTCGCCGAGCCCGTAACCGCGCCGTACCTCGATCACGCCGGCGACCTGCTCCGGCAGCGCGCTGCTCAGCGCCTGGGCCGCAGCCCCAGCGGCCTCGGCCGGCGTGCCTTCGCTCTGGCTGGCCAGTTCGACGCCGACGAGTTCGAGTCCTGGTTCGCTCGTCGCGGTCCGCAGGGCGTCCCGCAGCGCGCCCGGTCCGTCCGGGACGACCAGGACCAGCGAGACCGGGTCCGGCGGTCCGTCCATGCCGAGCGGACCGGCGGCGTGCAGCGCGCGCACTTCGTCGGTCACCGCGGGAAGGTGCTTGGCGCCGGCGAGGAACGGCCCGACCAGGTCGCGATACCAGGCGGTGCGGTGCCCGCGGTGCGCGGACACCGCCTGCGCGGCCGGAGCCTTCCCCGGCGGGAACATCGCCGCGTCGTCGCAGAGCTTTGCGAACAGCGGCGGGATCGCCTCACTCGGCCGTGGCCTGCCGCCGGGGCGCCCCGCCGCGCTGCCGGGGCGATGCGTCGGGATCGAGTCCGTCCCCGTCGGCCGGGTCACTGCGGACCCCGGCCCGACCAGGTCCAGGCGTATCCCTCGTCCTCGCTGGCGAAGCCGCCCTCGCCCAGCTCCAGCGGCTTGAAGGTGTCGACCATCACCGCCAGTTCGTCGAAGAACTCGACGCCGATGCTGCGCTCGTACGCGCCGGGCTGCGGGCCGTGCGCATGGCCGCCCGGGTGCAGCGAGATCGAACCCTGACCGATGCCAGAGCCCTTACGCGCCTCGTAGTTCCCGCCGCAGTAGAACATGACCTCGTCGGAGTCCACGTTCGAGTGGTAGTACGGCACCGGGATGGACAGCGGGTGGTAGTCCACCTTGCGCGGCACGAAGTTGCAGATGACGAAGTTCGCGCCCTCGAAGACCTGGTGCACGGGCGGCGGCTGGTGGACCCGGCCGGTGATCGGCTCGAAGTCCGCGACGTTGAACGTGTACGGGTACAGGCACCCGTCCCAGCCGACCACGTCGAACGGGTGGTACGGGCACACGTATCGCGTGCCCTTGATGCCCTGGGGCGTGCGGTGCTTGACGAGGACGGGCACGTCTTCGCCGTCGGCGGCCAGGGTTTCCTGCGGGCCGTGCAGATCGCGCTCGCAGTACGGCGAGTGCTCCAGCAACTGCCCGAACTTCGAAAGGTAGCGCCGGGCCGGCGTGATGTGGCTGTTCGCCTCGATCACATACGCGCGCAGCGGTTCGCCGTCCTCGGGCACCCAGCGGTGCGTCGTGGCGCGCGGCAGGATCACGTAGTCGCCCTGCCGCACCGGCAGCGCACCGAATACGGTCTCGACGACGCCTGAGCCGGACTCGATGTACACGCACTCGTCGCCGATCGCGTTGCGGTACAACGGCGAGGTCTCCCCCGCCACGGCGTACGAGATGCGCACGTCCGCGTTGCCCAGCACCAGCCGACGCCCGGTGACGACGTCCGTGCTCTTCCACTCCTGCCCCTCGGAGAGCGTGTGCAGCTTGAGGTGCCGGGGCTTGAGCGGATGGTTCGCGGTGAGGGTCTGGTCGGGCAGTTCCCACGGCGACGCGTCGACAATCGCCGAGGGGATGTAGCGGTGGTAGAGCAGGGAGGAGTCGGAGAAGAAGCCTTCCTCCCCCATCAGCTCCTCGTAGTACAGGCCGCCGTCCTCGCGCCGGTGCTGCGTGTGCCGCTTGGGCGGTACGTCGCCGACGGAGCGGTAGTACGCCATCGCAGCCTCCTTAGGCTCCGCGTGTTTCGGTGATGCGGTCTTCCAGCCTCAGAGGTTCCCGCGCCGGGCCTGCTCGCGCTCGATGGCCTCGAACAGGGCCTTGAAGTTGCCCTTGCCGAAGCCGAGCGAGCCGTGCCGCTCGATCAGTTCGAAGAACACGGTCGGGCGGTCCTGCACCGGCTTGGTGAAGATCTGCAGCAGGTAGCCGTCCTCGTCCCGGTCGGCCAGGATCCGCAGCTCGCGCAGGGTCTCCACGGGCACGCGGGTCTCGCCGACCCACTCACCCAGTGTGTCGTAGTAGGCGTCGGGCGTCTCCAGGAACTCCACTCCCATCTCCCGCATCGCGCGCACGCTGGCCACGATGTCGTTGGTCGCCAGCGCCAGGTGCTGCACGCCGGGGCCGCCGTAGAACTCCAGGTACTCGTCGATCTGCGACTTCTTCTTGCCCGCGGCCGGCTCGTTGATCGGGAACTTCACCCGGTGGTTGCCGCTGGCCACCACCTTGGACATCAGCGCGGAGTACTCGGTGGCGATGTCCTCGCCGATGAACTCCTTGAGGTTGGTGAAGCCCATCACCCGGTTGTAGTAGGCGACCCACTCGTCCATCTGCTCGACGTTGCCGACGCAGTGGTCGATGGCCTGGAAGTAGCGGGCCGGGTGGTGCTCCGGCTTGGCATTGAAGAGCGGTCCGGCGGCGGCGAAGCCTGGCAGGAACGGGCCGTCGTAGCGGGAGCGGTCGACCAGGGTGTGCCGGGTCTGGCCGTACGTGGCGATCGCGGCGATGCGCACGGTGCCGTAGTCGTCCTGCAGATCGACGGGCTCAGCCAGGACCGTGGCGCCCTCCTCGCGTGCGTGCTCGACGGCCTTGTCCACATCCGGGACCTCGATCGCCAGGTCAACGACGCCGTCGCCGTGCGCGGCCACCGACTCGCCGACTGCGGACCCGGCGCGCACCTCGCCGGTGATCCGGAAGCGGGCCTTGCCGGAGGTCAGCACGTACTCGGCCACGTCGCGGCTGCCGGTCTCCGGGCCGCTGTAGGCAACGCACGTCATGCCGAAGGCGGTCGAGTAGTAGTGCGCGGCCTGTTTGGCGTTGCCGACGTAGAAGCGAATGTGGTCCATGCCGATGACGGGGAACGGGTCCGCCGCGTCGTCGTGCGGTATGGCGCCGATCAGTACGTCAGCCGGAACGTCGGTCGCCGCCGGGGTGGCTGCCTCGTGGGCGGTCTGGGTCATCGCCTGCCTCCAATGCCGAGGGTGAGGATGGAGAACTACGCCGAAGTAGAGCGGGACCCAGCGCTTGTGACAAGTTCAGCCGAATAAGCTAGACAATCTGCATAGCACATCGTCCGCCAAGGGAGCTGAGATGGAGCAACCGCGTAGGAAACTGGATCAGCTTGACGTGCTGCTGATCCGCGCCCTCTCGGAGAACCCGCGGGCAGGCTTCCTCGAGCTCTCCCGGATCACCAAGGTCTCGCGCGCCACGGTTCAGGCACGCGTGCAGCGGCTGGAGGCCGAGGGGGTGATCACCGGATACGGCCCGGACATCGATCTCGGCGCGGCCGGCTACCCGGTGCTGGCCTTCGTGACGCTGGAGATCGCCCAAGGCCGGCTCGATGAGATCACCGCGGAGCTGGGCAGGCTGCCGGAGGTCCTGGAGGCGCACGCGACGACCGGCCTGAGCGATGTGCACTGCAAGGTGGCCGCGCCGTCGAACGAGGGGCTTCAGGAGGCGCTGCTGCGGATCAACCGGATCCAGGCGGTGGTGCGCTCGACGAGCGTGATCGCGCTGTCTCCGGTTGTCGCTCCGCGCTATCTGCCGCTGCTGGCCGCTGAGCAGCGCGCGGCGCCGAGCCGGGTGCCCGCCTATCAGTCGGGCACCGCTCAGTCGGGCACCGCGCAATAGAGTGACGCGGTACCGCGCGGGGTCAGCGCAGGTGGGTGAAGCGGTACACCGTCTGAGAGCGGAAGGTCTGTCCCGGAAGCAGCACCGTGGACGGGAACTCCGGACGGTTCGGCGAGTCCGGGAAGTGCTGCGTCTCCAGCGCGACCGCGGCGCGCGGGCCGTAGTTGCGGCCCGAGATGCCGACCACCTCGCTCGGCAGCGCGTTGGCCGTGTAGAGCTGCACCCCCGGTTCGGTGGTCAGCAGTTCCATGGCCCGGCCACTCGCCGGGTCCGACAGGCTGCCGACCAGGCGCGGCTCGGCGGTGCGCCCGCCGTCGAGCAGGTAGCAGTGGTCGTATCCGCCGGCGCCCTTGAGCTGCTCGTGCGGGTCGCCGATGCGCGCGCCGAGCGGCGCTCCCGCGGTGAAGTCGAACGGCGTTCCGGCCACCGGCAGCGCCGCGTCGAGCGGGATCAGGGCCGCGTCGACCGGAAGGTATTCGGTCGCGGCGAGGGTGAGTACGTGCTCGTCGATGGTGCCGCTGCCCTCGCCGGAGAGATTGAAGAACGAATGGTTCGTCAGATTCAGCACCGTCGGCGATTGCGCGACCGCCCGGTAATCGATGTACAGAGCGCCACCTGCGAGCACATACCGCAGTTGGACGGCAAGCCGCCCCGG
>Ga0070741_10006667_pt1 | contig 24593 bp, 22 predicted proteins | sample Coa_R1_4_FD_66440 | JGI IMG/M metagenome (GOLD analysis project Ga0070741, IMG submission 66440) | Surface soil microbial communities from Centralia Pennsylvania, which are recovering from an underground coalmine fire - Coalmine... | ecosystem: Environmental > Terrestrial > Soil > Unclassified ... | reverse complement strand
TAGAGCGTGTGGAGCTGCGCGTTCGCGACGACCTTGCCGATCTTGGTCTTCTCGACCTTCAGGCTCGCGACGCTGCCCATGGCGAACACGACGCCGGCCGTTGCGAGAGCTAGCACGCTCACGAGAGCGAGAGTCCGGATGAGTCGCATGGTCTGTACCTCCTGGGTTTGGCGGCTCGCCGGGAAGTACGGGGTTGGCGTCTACCTCGGTTTGCGTGCGAGCAGGAGATATCCCAGTGCGCCTCTCTCGACGCCGACGAACAGCCGGTCGAGCTGCAGGGCCGCGCCGAGGGCGGCGACCGCGGGACGCATCCACGGCCGCGGGCGGGCCGGGCCCTGGGCGGTGAGGCGCGGCTCGTAGATCCGGCGGTGGTAGAAGCTCGAGACAGGGGAGCCCCACGGTTGGAGGCGCTCCGGCTCGAGCCCGGCTTTGGCGCAGAGGTCGAGGAGCGCCTGCCGCGTGTAGCGGCGTCGGTGGCCGGCCCACTCGTCGCTCGGGCCGAACCAGTCCGGGTTCGCCGGGACGGAGATCGCGACCGCGCCGCCCGGCCGAACGACGCGCGCGACCTCGCGCAGCCCGGCGAGGTCGTCGTCCAGGTGCTCGAGCACCTCGCCGAGCACCGCGGCGTCGAAGGACGCGTCCTCGAAGGGCATGTCCTCGGCCGTCCCGGCCAGGACCGCCCCGCGCACGCGCGCGCGTAGGAGCTCGACCGCCTGCGGCAGCGGGTCGACGCTCGTGACCTCGAGGCCGCGCTGCTCGAGGAGCTGCGAGAACGTCCCCTGGCCGGCGCCGACGTTGACGACCGCCCGGCCGGGGCGAGCTGCGAGGAAGAGCCGAAGGAGCAGCGACTCGCGCAGCCGGTGGCGAGGCCCGACGAAATCGGGGTCGAAGTCCCTCACTCGTCCTCCGGCGGTGTCCTGCGGGCGTCGAACGCGATCGTCTTCCCGTTCGGGGACCAGGCGAGGTCGAGGATGTCCGCCCGGCCGAGGGAGGCGATCGTCTTCCTGCCGTTTCCGTCGGGCCGGATCGTCTCGATCGTCCCGCGGTAGGTCGTGTACGCGAGCGATTTCCCGTCGGGCGACCATGCGGGAGTCTGCTCGACGACCTCGCCCGTCAGCCGGAGAAGACCCGACCCGTCAGGCCGGACGACGTAGAGGTACGTCGTCGAGTCTGCGCCGACCTGGCCGGTGAACGCGATCAGACGACCGGACGGCGACCAGGCTGCCGACGCCGACTCGTCCAGCGGCACCACCGTTCGCGAAGGCCCGCCTGCGGCCGGGACGACCCGCAGCGACGCACCCGAGAAGCCGGGCTCGTCCGGCGAGGTGGCCACGTAGAGGATCCACTTGCCGTCCGGCGACCAGCGCGGATCGAGCTCGCTGCCCGGCGCGGACGTCAGCGTCGTCCGTCGGCCGCCGTCCGCCGAGGACACGACGAGGTTCAGCTCTCCGGAGGCGCGTACGCCTCCTTTCAGCCCTGTCTCCGGTCCCTGGAGGCAGAACGCGAGCTTCCGTCCGTCCGGCGACCAGACCGGGCCGCGCTGCGCGTCCGCGGTTCCCCAGCCGGTCTCGGCGACCGGTGTGAAGGTCGCCCCGTCGGCCGCCGCCACGACGATGCCGGCGGGCCCCTCCGGACGCGTCAGGGCAGTGAAGGCGAGCTTCCGTCCGTCCGGCGACCAGGACGGCGGATCGAAGGCGGTCTCACCGCGAAGGACGACGCGACGGGATCGGCCGTCCCGACCCGTCACGACGACTCGGTAACCCGAGATGAACGCGATCCGTCTTCCGTCGGGAGACCATGCCGGCGCCTCGGAGAACCCGCGCCCCGTCGTGAGCCGGCTGACCTTGCCGCCCCCGGCGGAGACGAGATACACCTGCTCCTGCTGCCCGAGCGCGACGCCGTTTCCCCCGCAGGCAGCGGTGAGCGCGACAAGCAGGAGCGGGACGAGCGAGGCGAGAGGCAGGCGGCGCAACGCGGCCATTCTCACGTATGCCGGCAGTTAAAACTGAGTAAATATCCCGGTTCCCGTGCGGTGCCGAGTCAGGGCCTGGCTAGCATCCGACCAGTGTCCACCGCGGTCGTCACCGGGGGAGCAGGCTTTCTCGGCTCGAATCTCTGCGACTTCCTGCTCGCCAACGGCGACCGGGTCATCTGCGTCGACAACCTCGAGACGAGCTCGCTCCGCAACATCGAGCACATCCGGTCGGACGACTTCCGCTTCATCAACCACGACGTCGTCGAGCACATCGAGATCGACGAGCCGGTCGACTTCGTCTATCACCTCGCCGCGCTCGCGAGCCCGATCGACTACCTGCGGCAGCCGCTGCACTCGCTGAAGGTCGGCTCGTACGGGACGCACAACGCGCTCGGCCTCGCGAAGCACAAGCGTGCGCGCTTCCTGCTCGCCTCGACGAGCGAGGTCTACGGCGACCCGCTCGTGCACCCGCAGCCCGAGAGCTACTGGGGGAACGTGAACCCGATCGGCCCGCGCGGCGTCTACGACGAGGCGAAGCGCTATGCCGAGGCGCTGGCGATGGCCTATCACGGCCAGCAGGGCGTCGACACCGCGATCGTCCGCATCTTCAACACCTACGGCCCCCGCATGCGCCCGCACGACGGCCGGGCGATCCCGACCTTCGTCCGCCAGGCCCTCGCGGGCGACCCGATCACCGTCTTCGGCGACGGCTCGCAGACGCGGAGCTTCTGCTACGTCGACGACCTCGTCCGCGGGCTGCACCTGCTCGCGACGAGCGAGGAGCACCTCCCCGTGAACATCGGCAATCCCGGCGAGTTCACGCTGCTCGAGCTGGCGACTCTCGTGCTGGCCGTGACCGGCTCGACGAGCGAGGTGGTGTTCGAGGCGCTTCCGGTCGACGACCCGAAGGTGCGGCAGCCCGACATCACGCGCGCGCAGCAGGTGCTCGGGTGGGAGCCGGAGATCGCGCTCGAGGAAGGGCTCCGCCGGCTGGTCGACTCGATCCAGGTCAGGGCGGAAATCCTCGGTGCGTAGAGTCGCCGCGCTCGCCGCGGCGGGCTTGGCCGCTCTGGCCGTGTCCGTTTCGTCGCTCTCTGCTTCGACGCAGGCGGCGCACATGCTGGTCGGCATCTACGACGAGGGCGTCACCCTGTACGGCCAGCCGTCCCAGACGTTCCCGGTCTTCCGCTCGCTCCACGTGCAAGTGCTCCGGGTGAACCTGCACTGGGCCGCGATCGCGCAGCGCAGGCCGATCAACGCGGTCGACCCGAACGACTCCGCGTACAACTGGGCGATCTACGACAACGCCGTGCTGAACGCGAAGCGCTACGGCCAGCAGATCCTGTTCTCGGTCATCGACACGCCCGGCTGGGAGAACGGCGGCGCCGGAAAGAACCACGCGCCCGCGCAGATGAACGACCTGCGCGACTTCGCCCTCGCAGCCGCCACGCGCTACAGCGGCTCGTGGATCGCGACGGGGGGCCAGCGGCTTCCCGCCGTGCACCTGTGGGCCGCCTGGAACGAGCCCAACAACCCGGTGTTCCTGACGCCGCAGTACAAGTACGTGAAGGGCAAGTGGGTCACGCAGAGCGCGATCGATTACGCGCACATCTGCGAGGCGGTCTACGCCGGAGTCCACGCAGCACGAGTCTCCGGGGACAAGGTCGCCTGCGGGCTGACCGCGCCGCGCGGCAACAACAACCCGGCGCAGCCCCGGGCGTCGATTTCGCCGCTCGCGTTCCTCAAGGCAGTCCACGCCGCAGGCCTCAAGACCTTCGACGCCTGGGCGCACCACCCGTACTACATCAGCCCCTCCGAGACGCCGACGAGCAAGCCCAACGGGTCGACGGCGATCACGCTCGGCAACCTCCAGGTGCTGATCGACCAGGTGACCAGGTACTACGGGAAGAAGCCGATCTGGATCACGGAGTACGGCTGGCAGACGAAGCCGCCCGACCCCTACATCGGCGTCTCGTGGTCGAGGCAGGCGAGCTACCTGACCGAGGCGTTCGCGATCGCCCGCAGGAACCCGCGCATCCAGCTCATGCTCTGGTTCCTGCTCCGCGACGAGCCGAACGTCGCCGGCTGGCAGTCGGGCCTCGAGACGACGTCCGGCCAGAAGAAGCCGTCGTATACGGCGTTCCAGAAGCTGCCGCATTGACGCCGGGCGGCCGGGTCGACCGGCCGCGCGACGGAGGAGAGGAGCTTTGGTTCTACTGCGGCGGCCCGCTCGCGAGCGTGACCGTCGTCGTGTGGGCTGCGCCGGTCTGGTCGATGTAGGCGACGCCGACCCTGTCGCCCGGCTTCCTGGTCAGCAGCACGTTCGCGATGTTGGTCGAGGAGGTGACCTGGCGGCCGGCGACGGCGGTGATCACGTCCCCCGGGGCGAGCCCGGCTGCGACTGCAGGCGAGTTCGGCGTGACCGCGACGACAACGTCGCCGCTCGTCGAGCCGTAGGCGAACGGATTCGCGCTCGTCGGCTGTACGGCGACGCCGATGAAGGCGGTCGCGCCGACGTGCACCGTTGCCGAGGTCTTGCCGCTCGTGACCTGGCGGAAGATTGCGAGCGCGTGGTTGATCGGGATGGCGTAGGCGTCTGTCGCCGGGTCGTACTGATACCCGTAACCCGTCGATGCGGCCGTGTTCATCCCGACCACCCTGGAGCCGCCGGCGAACAGCGGCCCGCCCGAGTCACCCGGCTGGATCGGCGCGTCCGTCTCGATCAGCCCCCTCAGCGTCTCCGTGCCGCCCTGGTCGTCGTTCACCGTGATCGTCCTGTTCAGGCCGGAAACGGTCCCGGCGGCGCTCGTCAGGGAGCCGGTTCCGCCCGCGTTGCCGCGCGCGACCACCGCGGCGCCGACGGCGAGGCGGGCAGAGTTCCCGAGCGAGACGGCCTTCAGGGCCGGCGCGCCGCGCGCCTGGAGGACAGCCACGTCGTCCTTCACGTCGTAACCCACGACCGTCGCGCCGTAGCTGCGTCCGGTGCCGGGGAGGGCGACCTTGATCGTCGTCGCACCGCGGATCACGTGGTTGTTGGTCAGGACCCGGCCGGACGAGGTCAGCACCATGCCGGTGCCTGCGGCTGCTCCGCCCTGGTAGGCCAGGTTGGTCTCGATGACGACGACGCCGCTGCCGAGCGGCTTGCTCGAGTTGCCGGCGAAGGCGAGGCTCGCGCCTACGGCGGCGACGGTGACGCAGGCGGCCGCTACGACTCCGAGGCGGACGAGCTTGCGTGTGAAGAACCTGCGAACGGCTGTCATGTCTGCTCCTTGTGTCCTTGTCCAGGACACTGTTCCGCTGGCAGGTATGAGCAGTCTGAGCGCCGCTTAGGAATCGGCTAAAAGCCGGCGGTACAGCGCGTCGATGTCGTCGAGAAGCCGCTCGACCGAGTAGCGCCGGTGCACGTCCACGCTACCCGCGTCGCCCATCCGGCGCCGGAGGTCGGCGTCCGCGGCGAGGGTGGCCAGCCGGTCGGCCATCGCGTCCACGTCGCCGGGCTCGACGAGGAAGCCGTCGACGCCGTCGCGGACGACGTCCGGCACGCCGCCCACGCGAGTCGCAACCACCGGCCGCCCGCCCGCCAGGGCCTCGATCGCGCTCACCGGCGTTCCCTCGTTCGCAGACGGCAGGATCAACGCGTCGAACGCGGCGTAGAACGGCGCCACGTCGTCCTGGTAGCCGAGGAAGAAGCTGTCGCGGACGATGCCGAGCTCGTGGGCGCGGCGCTCGGCGGCGTCGCGGTCCGGGCCGTCGCCGACCATGCAGAGCGCGGCATCGACGCCCTGGTCCCGAAGCCGCTTCACCGCCAGGAGCACGTCGTCCGTCCGCTTGACGCCGGTCATCCGCCCGATCCAGCCGACCACGAACCGGTCGGACGGGATGCCGAGCTGCCGGCGCGTCTCCTGCCCGTTCCCGTCTGGCGAGCCGACCCGCGAGTCCAGCTCGATCCCGAGCCGGACGACCGCGAACTTCTCCACCGGCGCGATGCCGAGCGAGACCAGGTCGTCGCGCACCTCGGGGCTGACCGCGATCAGCGACGTCGTGCGCTTCGCGAGCCAGCGCTCGAGCAGCCGGAAGAAGCCCGAGCGGAGCGGTCCGAAGTAGCCGCGCAGGACATGGCCGTGAAACGTGTGCACGATGATCGGAGGCGCGGCGTCGCCGGCAAGCATCGCCGCCATTCGGCCGATCGCCCCGGCCTTCGCAGTGTGCGTGTGCAGGATCTGCGGGCGAAGCTCGCGGATCAGCTCGGCCACGTGGTACACCGAGCGGAAGTCGCGGAGCGGCGAGATTTCGCGGTGGAGCTCGGGCACGGTCACGATCGGCACCCCGAGCCGCTCCGCCACGCTGGACATCGACTCCTCGCCGAGCGCGAGGCTGCCGGCGACGAGCGTCGTGTCGTAGCCGCGCTCTTTCAACCCGGCCGACAGGTAGGCGACGTGCAGCGCCGGCCCGCCCATGTTCAGGCGGGCGATCACGCGTAGGACGCGAATCGGCTCGGTGCTAGCCAAGCAGCGCGTCCGCGGTCAGCCGCAGCCCTTCCTCGAAGCCGATGCGCGGCTCCCACCCGAGCACGTCTCGCGCCGCCGAGACGTCCGCGAACGAGTCCCGGATGTCGCCCGCGCGCGGATCGGCGTCGCGCCGCCTGACCTCCCTGTCGAGGAGCCCGCCGATCGCGTCGAGCAGGTCGTTGACGCTGTGCGGATGGCCGGCGGCGATGTTGAAGATCCGCCCGTTCGCGCGCCCGGCCTCGGCCGCGCGGAGGTTCGCGTCGACGACGTTTGCGACGTAGGTGAAGTCGCGCGCCTGCCCGCCGTCGCCGAAGACCGTCACCTCGTCGCCTCGGGCGACCGCAGAGATGAAGAGCGGCACAGCCGCCGCGTACTCCGAGAACGGGTTCTGTCGCGGCCCGAAGACGTTGAAGTAGCGCAGCACCACGGTCTCGAACGCGTCGTAGACGCGGCTGAAGGACACGCAGTAGCGCTCCGCGGCCAGCTTCGCGACCCCGTAGGGCGAGATCGGGTCGACCGGCCCGTCCTCGCGCGCGGGCAGCTCTGCCGAGCTCCCGTAGACCGACGACGACGAAGCGAACACCACTCGCCGGACGCCCTCGTCGCGCGCGGCCAGCAGCACGTTCAGCGTCCCCTCGACGTTCACGGCGCTCGTCGTCAGCGGATCCTGGACGGAGCGCGGCACCGAGCCGAGCGCGCCCAGGTGATGGACGACCTCGACGCCGCGGACGGCAGCATGCACACGCTCGTAGCTCCGGAGCTCGCCCTCGACGATCTCGATGTCGAGCCCGGCGAGGTTGGCGCGGTTCCCGGTCGCGAAGTTGTCGAGCACGCGCACGTCGTCGCCGCGCTCGAGCAGCGCCCGGACGAGGTTCGAGCCGATGAACCCGCCGCCGCCCGTGACGAGCACCCTCGTCACGCCGGTTTCTCCGCGACGACGTGGTAGTTGAGGAAGATCGAGCCCGGCCGCGTCGCGCGCAGGGCCGGAATCCGCCGGTCGAGCGCCGGCCCGCTCCCGTTCAGCAGCCAGACGAGACCCTTCGCGACCGGCTTCAGGTGCAGGTGGCGGAAGAAGACGTCGACGTAGATCGCGGACATCGAGGCCAGGCAGGTCGCCGTGCCGCCGGCCGGGCGCACGGTCACCGACTTCCAGGCGGCATTCCGCAGAAAGAGGAGCTCGAGTCCGGTGTGCGTCCAGCGCCAGTGATCCTCGGGCGACGGGTGGTAGACCTGCACGCCGTGCGTCGAGGCGAGCACGCGGCCGCCCGGCTTCGTCACGCGCCACAGCTCGGTCACCGCCTGGTCGGGCATGCCGCAGTGCTCGAGCACCTGGGAGCAGATCACGAGCTCGAACGACTCGTCTGCGACGGGCAGGTCCTCGACCGGAGCGAACATGTCCGCCATCGGGTTGTCCACGTCGATGTCGATTCCTACGTACTCGTCGACGTTGGCCGCGAAGTAGGGGAAGTACGGCTTCTTGCCGCAGCCCACGTCGAGCACGCTGAAGCGGCCGAAATCCGCGGCGGCGCGCTTCGCCTCCTCCTGGAGCCACCGGGCGAGGTGGACGCGCGTCGGGTAGGTGACCGAGCTCCGCTTCGGTCGCCGGTGCAGCTGCCCGGGCCAGCTCTCTAGGTCGGGCACCTCGTCACCCTCCATGCGCGAGCTCCTTGCCTCCGGCCGCCAGGACGCAGAAGCCGAGCGTCAGCCAGAGGAGAGCATCGGTCGGGATGCCTGCCACGAGCCCGAGCGCGCTGAGCACGCCGACCGCGACCACGAGCGACACCAGGGAGACGAAGCCGACCACCGCCCGCGCCGGGGGAGCTCGCAGAGCCGACCGGGCGGCGACGAACACTCCGGCGAGGATCAGCCCGAGAAAGCAGAGGAGGCCGACGATGCCGAGGTCGGCCATGGCCTGGACGAACGCGTTCTGGACGCCCCACGGGTGCTGCGGCGACGGGAACGCGAGCTCGGGCGTGCCCGGGAACTCGCGGTGGGCCGCTGGGAGGTACGGGCCGTAGACGCGCTGCTCGGAGCTCGCCTGCCAACCGGCGCCCCCGATCGGGTTGTCCTCGAAGATCCGCCAGCCGATGTAGACGAGCAGCGTGCGCTGGACGTAGCTCTGGACGCCGCTCTGGCGCGAGGTCGCCCCGACGCCGACGAAGTGCAGGAACTGGTTGACGTCGCCGGCGCGCATGACGAACACGCCTCCGACCGCGACGACGAGGATCGCGGCCATCGCCCGGGTGCGCCTGAGGTCGAGCCAACCCCGCATCCGGCAGCCGATCGCGAGCGCCACCGCGCCGACGACGACGCCGATCACGTCGGCGGTCGACGCCGAAAGCACGACGCCGATCAGCCCGGAGACGCCCGCGGCGACGAGGAAGGCGAGGCGCGGCTTCCACACGGGCCGGAGGGCGATGCCGACGAGGCAGATTGCGAGCGCCGCTCCCGACAGCCCGGCGAAGTCGTGGTGACCGAGAAACGACGGCTGCCGGCGTCCGGCCGCCCACGCCTCGAGGATGTCGGCGCCGAAGATCTGGGCCAGACCAGCGACTGTCGCGACGACCGACCAGCCGACGAGCGTCACAGCAATCAGCTCCACGTCGCGGCGTGTGCGGACGAGCAGCGGCACAGCGAGCGCGAGCAGCGCGTACTCGGCGAACTTCGCCGCCGTGACCGCGTGCGTCGCCGCGTGGTAGCCCGAAGCCCACAGCTTCGGGTAGACGCTCCCGGCGGCGACGTCGAGCAGGAAGATCCCGCCGCCGATCCAGATCGGCCAGCCTGCCCTGAGCGGCGCGAAGCCGCGGCGGAGCCCCGACCACAGCGCCGCCAGGCCGACGACGAGCAGGACGAGGTCGGAGAGGGCCACGTGCTCGTTCGCCCCGCCGGTGTGGATCGTGAACCCGGGCTGGTAGTCGACATGGAGGAAGAGAATGGGCAGCGCCGCGGCCAGCACGGCCGACAGAGGCAGCGTGACCGAGAGGCTTCGCCCGGCCGCCAGTGCACGCGGAGAGTGCGGTCGGACGGCCATGGGCGGCCACTCTAACCGGGTTCTGTGATGAATCCGTTGCCCCGGACGCACACGCCTGGCGCTCGGGCACACTGGGACTTGGTGACCGGCTTCGTCCGCTCCAACCTGCGCCGCTCAGCAGCCGCGGCGGGCATTTACCTCTCGATCGGGCTCGGCTTTCTCGCCACGGTCCTGACCAAGCGCCAGCTCGACAGCGTGCAGTTCGGTCTGCTGTCTTCGGCGATCGTCAGCGCCGGCTTTCTCCAGTCGCTGCTCGACTTCACGGCCGAGGAGGCGCTCGTCAAGTACGGCTTCGACTACTCGACCGCAAAGGACTGGGGAAGGCTGCGCCGACTCTTCCGTGCGGCGCTCGTGCTGAAGGTGGCGGGCGGCTTGCTGGCGGCGGTCGTGCTGGCCGGTCTGTCGCCGCTGGCGGACTCGATCTTCCACGGCCACGACCTGCAGGCCCCGTTCCTGATCGCTTCGCTGATCCCGCTTCTGTACAGCCCGGAGGGCGTGTCGAGCGCGGCGCTGATCCTGCACGGCCGTTACGACATCCGCGGTTGGATGCTCGCGTCGTCCATGGCGCTGCGGCTGGCGGGGCTCGCGATCGGCGCCCACTTCGGTGTGACCGAGGCTGTCGTCGGCCTCGTCGTCTCGCAGGCCGTCGCGACCTTCGTCTTCGGCGCTGCCGCCCTCTACGCGTTCAGGCGCTTCCCGCACGCCGACGACACCGAGCTCGGGTCGCATCGACGGGGGATCATCCGGTTCGTCATCTCGTCGAGCTTCGCGACCGGCGTCGTCTCGCTTCGCGGCACGCTCGCGCCGATCTTGCTGGGCGCCGTCACGAACCCGGTCGAGCTCGGCTACTTCCGGATCGCCCTGGCGCCGCAGAACGGGTTCGCGTCGCTCTCCTCTCCGGTCCGGCTGATCCTGCTGACGGAGCAGACGCGGGACTGGTCGCGGGGTGCCTTCGACGCCGTGTTCGCGAGCCTGCGGCGCTACGTGCTGGGCGCGGTCGCGCTGATGGTGGTCGTCGTGCCCCCGCTGTACGTGTTCATGCCCGACCTGGTCCACGTCGTCTTCTATCCGGACCGGAACGGCGCGCACGAGGCGGCCCACGTGGCCGAGGCCGCGCGGCTGATCCTGATCGCCGGTGCGTTGCAGGTGATCTGGGGCTGGTCGAAGTCGTTCCCCGTCTCGATCGGCCGCCCGGGACTGCGCGTGCTCGCGCACGGCATCGAGTCGGTCGTGATGATCCCGCTCGTGGTCGCGTTCGGGATCGAGTGGGGGGCGACCGGCGCCGCCGCCGCCGTGCTCGTGTCGACGGGGGTGTTCTGTGCCGTCTGGACGGTCCTGCTCGCGCGGATCCACCGGGCGCCGCGTCGCGCTTCGGCGGCCGCCCCGCCGCCCGCGGTGGTCGAGGCCGAAGCGCCCGGCCTGTGAGGGTTCTGATCGTCTCGGGGATCTGGCCGCCGGACGTGGGCGGCCCGGCGAGCCACGCGCCCGAGGTCGCGGAGTTCCTGCTCGGACGCGGGCACTCCGTCGAGGTCGTGACGACCGCGGACGCGCCGCCCCCGCCGCGCGAGTACGCGGTTCGCTGGGCCTCTCGCGCGCATGCGCCGGGAGTTCGACACGTCGAGGCGGCCGCGCTGATCCGCGAGCGGGCGCGGAAGAACGACGTCGTCTACTCGACCGGGATGCTCGGACGGACTGCGCTCGGCGCGACCACCGCGCGGACGCCGTTCGTGGCCAAGCTGACGCAGGATCCGGCGTTCGAGCGGGCTCTGAGGCGCGGGCAGTTTCGCGGCGATCCTGTCGAGTTCCAGTCCAGCGGCTCGGCCCGGGTCTTGCGGGCGGCCCGCGACCTCGAGCTCCGCCGCGCTGCCCACGTGGTCTGTCCGAGCTCGTTTCTGGCTGGACTCGTGCGCGGCTGGGGGATTCCGGCGGATCGCATCTCCGTCCTGCCGAACCCGACGCCGCCCGTGGCTGTCCTGCCCGAGCCCGAGCGGGGCGCCAGGCCGTTGCTCGCGTTCGCCGGCCGGATGACGGCGCCGAAGGCACTCGGCGTCGCGCTCGAGGCGGTGGCGCAGGTGCCCGAGGTCGACCTCGCGCTCGCGGGCGACGGGGACGAGCGCGCCGCGCTGGAGGCACGGGCACACGAGCTCGGCCTCGACGGGCGCGTCCGCTTCCTGGGTTCGCTGCCGCGCGACGAGGTGCTCGCCTTGTTCCGCCGTGCAGACGCCGCGCTGCTCTCGTCGGCCTGGGAGAACTTCCCGCACACGCTGGTCGAGGCGCTCGCCGTCGGCACGCCCGCGATCGCGACGGAGGTGGGCGGCGTTCCCGAGATCGTCACCGACGGCGAGAACGGCCTGCTCGTCCCGCCGGGCGATCCCGCCGCGCTCGCCGGGGCGATTCGCCGCTTCCTCGGCGACGAGGCTTTGCGAGCGCGCCTCTCGGCTGCGGCGGCCCCGTCGGCGGAGCGCTTCTCCCCCGAGCGGATCTACGGGCGGCTCGAAGAGATCCTCTCCCGCGCAGCGGCGTGAAGCCGCGCGTGCTGATCGTCGGGCGGTCGCGGTACCGACTGCCGCTCGAGTCGAACCTCCGGCGGAAGTTCGACGCGCTGCGGGAGGAGCTGGACGTCCGCGTGCTGGCGAGCGGGACCGGCAGCGACGAGACGTTCCACCTGGTAGCGCCGCGCCCCTTCGACGGGCCGCGCTTCTGGGCCGCGCTGCCGAGGCGGATCCGGCGCGAAGTGCGCGACTTTCGACCGGATGCGGTCCTCGTCCAGAGCCCGTACGAGGCGTTCGCGGCGCAGCTGGCCGGCGCGGGGCCGGTGATCCTGGAGATCCACGGCGACTGGCGGACGGCAACGCGGTTGTACGGCTCGGCGGCCCGGCGCGTGCTGGCGCCGCTCGTCGACCGGGTCGCGCTGACGGCGGTCCGGCGGGCCCACGCGGTGCGGACGATCTCGAGCTACACGACCGAGCTCGTCCGGCAGGCCGGTGCCGAGCCGGCGGCCATGTTTCCGGCCTTCATGGATCTCGACCCGTTCCTCGGCACGGTCGTGCCGCTGCCGGAGCAGCCGGCGCCGCTGTTCGTCGGCGTGCTCGAGCGCTACAAGGACGTCGACGGACTCGCCGCCGCGTGGCGGCTCGCTGCGCCGCGACTCCCCGGCGTCACGCTGCGGATCGTCGGCAAGGGCAGCCGCTCGCAGGTCGTCGAAGGGCTCGTGCAGTCGGAGTGGACACCGGCGGTGCCGAACGACGAGATTCCCTCCATGCTCGACGCGGCGACCACGCTCGTCCTGCCCTCTCGCTCCGAAGGGCTGGGCCGGATCGTGGTCGAGGCGCTCTGCCGTGGCCGGCCCGTCGTCGCGACGCGGGTCGGCGGTATCACCGATCTGGTCCACGACGGCGAGAACGGGCTGCTCGTCCCGCCGCGAGACCCGGCGGCGCTGGCGAACGCGCTCGTTCGCGTCCTGACGGATCGTGCCCTCGCGGAGCGGCTGGCCGCGGCGGCGAGGCCGAGCGTCGAGCCGTGGATCGCGAGGCCGGAGGACTACGCGCGCCGAACGCGGGAGCTGGTCGAGCAGGTGATCCGGTGAAGCCGCGCGTCCTCTTCGTCGGTCCGACCCGGTACGAGCTGCCGCTCTCGCCCGGGCTCCAGCGGAAGTGGGAGGCGATCGGAGAGGCGCTGGACTATCGGGTCCTCGCCCGCGGGACCGGCTCCGAGGAGCGCTTCGAGCTACACGGCGACTTCTACGCCCGCGTCCCCGACCGCGCGCGACGGGCTGCGCGCGCGTTCGGCGCGCAGGCGATCGTCGCCGAGGACCCTCGCACCGCCGCGCTCGCGATCGTCGGCCGGCCGGGCGTGCCCGTGATCACCGAGGTGCACGGAAACTGGCGGCATTCGACGCGGCTCTACGGCTCGCCGGCGCGCAAGGCGCTGTCTCCGCTGGTCGACGCGATCGACGAGTGGGGCGTTCGCCATGCGGCGGCCGTGCGCGCACTCTCCGGCTACACCGCGGGGCTGGTCGAGCAGACGCGCGGCAGACCGCCGGACGCCGTCTTCCCGACCTACAGCGACCTGAGCGCGTTCTCGGTGCCGCCTCGACCGCTGCCGGAGCAGCCCGCGGCGCTGTTCGTCGGCGTGCTCGAGCCGTACAAGAACGTCGAGGGGCTGGCCGAGGCGTGGAGCAAGGTGGCACCGCGCGTCCCCGGCGCGAAGCTCGTCGTCGTCGGCCGGGGCTCGCAGCGAGCGGCGATCGAGGGCCGTGCGGACGAGTACTTCGAGCGGCTGACGCCCGAACACGTGGCCGCGAAGCTGGACGAGTCGACGGTGCTCGTGCTGCCGTCCCGGTACGAGGGCCTGGGCCGCGTCGTGATCGAAGCGTTCGCGCGCGGCCGCGGCGTCGTTGCAAGCCGTGCCGGCGGCATCCTCGACCTCGTCGACGACGGCGAGCAGGGTCTCCTCGTCGACCCCGAGGACACGGACGCCCTCGCCGAGGCGCTCGTCCAGGTCCTGAGCGACCGCGCTCTCGCCGAGCGGCTCGGCGCCGCCGCCCATGCCTGCTTCCCCGAGTGGAACCAGCCGCCGGAGCAGTTCGCAGAGCGGCTACGGGCGCTCGTGGGCAGCGTCATAAACTGACCGCGATGCGTGCGGACGAGCTCAAGCAGGCGCTGAAGAACGGCGTCTACCGCGGCCTCGGCGAGGCCACGACCGGCATCGGCGCGGTCAACGGCATCCACGAGCGGACGCTCTGCGTGCTCATGTACCACAAGGTCAACGACGTCGACGGCAACACGGTCACGGTGCCGCCGAGCGCGTTCGACGAGCAGATGGCGCAGCTCGCGGAGCTCGACTACACGGTCGTCTCGCTGGACAACGTGATCGCGCACTACCTCGACCACGAGCCGCTTCCGCCCCGGTCCGTGCTGATCACTTTCGACGACGGATACCTCGACAACCTCGAGAACGCCGCACCGATCCTGCGACGGCACGGCTTCCCCGCCGTGCTCTTCGCCCCGATCGGCTATCTCGGAGCGAAGCGGCCGCTCCCCCACGACGAGCATCTCGCGACGCGGGGAATCGTCAACCGGACACTCGACTGGAGCGAGCTCGCGGAGTTGGAGCGCGCCGGTATCCGCGTCGAGTCGCACGGCATCGGCCACCGGCCGCTCGCCGACCTCGAGGTCGACGAGGCGGCGCGCGAGATCACGCTCTCCAAGCTCCGCCTGGAGGAGGCGCTCGGCCGCCCCGTGCGCGCGTTCGCCTACGTGAAGGGCTCCGAGGCGCACTACCGGCCCGTCCACCTGAGCCTGCTCCGGCAGGCCGGCTACGACGTCGCGTTCACGTCGATCTCGGGCGGTAACGGCCCGCACACCGACCCGCTGCAGCTCCACCGCTACAACGTCGAGCCGTACCCGCCGCGCACCTTCGAGCTCGTCCTCTCGGGCGCCTGCGACCTGATCGCGCTCAAGGACACGGTTGCAGGGACGCACGCGCGGCGCTGGTTCAACGCAGCCCTCGGCACGTCGACGAAGTGACGTTCGAGGTCGGCCCCTACGAGCCCGCCGACCGCGAGGCCTATCTGGGGCTGCTCCGCGAGGCCTGGGGCGACAGGGCCGTTTCGGGCGAGGAGTTCGACTGGTGGCTTTGCGGCAATCCCACGGGCAGCGTGATCTCGGTGGCGCGCATGGACGGGCGCCTGGTCGGCGCCGGCGCCCACTCGCTCTTGCCGATGGTCGTCGGTGGCGAGCGCTGCCTCACTTCGTGGTCGCTCTACGCGGTCACGCACCCGTCGGCGCGCGGCCGCGGAGTCTGGGCCGAGGTCGAGAGCCGGAACGAACGCGAGGCCGCTGAGCGCGGCGCATCGCTCGCGCTCACGTTCCCGAACGACCTGACCGCGCGCGTGTTCCTCGGGCGGCTCGGCTGGACCGAGGTCACGCGCCTGCGCGCCTGGGCGCGACCGCTCGTCGCACAGGCGCCGGCGCCCGCGGACACGGCCGGTTTCGACAACACCGAAGACGCGGCCGCCGGCTGGCCGAATCACGTCGTCCGCGACGCGCAGCACCTCAACTGGCGGTTCGTGGACTCGCCGCGCGGCTACCGGACGGTGCGCACGGACGACGGGTACGCGGTCGTCGGGAGGACGCGCTACCGCGGGATCGAGACCGCCGTGCTCGCCGACCTCGTCGGCGGCTCCCGCGACCTCCTGCGCCGTGCCGTTTCCGCGGCGGCCGGACGGCTGATGATCGCCCTGCCGGCGCCCGGGCAGCGGCAAACGTTCGTGTCCCTCGGCTTCGTGCCCGCGCCCTACACGATCCGCTTCCTCGGCAAGCCGCTCACCGGCAAGCTGAACGCCGACCCGTCCGCCTGGCGGTTCACGCTCGGAGACACGGACTTCTTCTGATGCGGAAGCTGATCTTCATCACGCAGCAGGTCGATCCCGGGCATCCCGCGCTGGCCGCCACCGTCCCGAAGATCCGTGCCCTGGCGGAGCGCGTCGACGAGGTCGTGGTGCTCGCCGACCGGACCGTTGCCGGCGCGCTCCCGGACAACTGCCGCTCGCTCTCGTTCGCGTCGCGGACCCGGGCCGGCCGGGGTGCCCGCTTCGAGACGCTGCTCGCGCGGGAGCTCCGGCCGCGGCCGGTCGCCGTGGTCGCGCACATGTGCCCGATCTACGCGGTGCTGGCCGCCCCGCTCGTCCGGCCGCTGCGCGTGCCGCTGCTGCTCTGGTACACGCACTGGGCGCGGACGCGGACGCTCGAGGCGGCTGCGCGCGCAGCCACGGCGATCGTCTCGGTCGACCGGCGCTCGTTCCCGATCGTGTCCGAGAAGGTCGTCCCGATCGGGCACGGAATCGACCTGGCTGAGTTTCCGTGCGCGGACCGAAGCGGCGACGGCGACTTCCGGCTGACGGCTCTCGGCCGCTACTCCCGGGCGAAGGGGCTGGAGACGATCCTGCGCGGGCTGAAGCTGACGCTGGACGACGGCGTCGACGCGCGGCTCGAGGTCTTCGGCCCCGCGCTCAACGCCGCCGAGCGCGAGCACCGGGCCGAGCTGGAACGGCTCGTCGGCGAGCTCGGGCTCGACAAGCGCGTCCGCCTCGGCCACGCCGTGCTCCGCGCCGAGGTGCCCGACGTGCTCGCCCGCGCCCGTGCGCTCGTGAACAACATGGAGGCGGGTGCGCCCGACAAGGTGGTCTACGAGGCGGCCGCGAGCTGCCTGCCGGTGCTCGTCTCGAATCCGGTGTTCGACGGGCTCACCGCCGGTCTCGACGCGCAGCTCATGTTCGCGCGAGACGACCCGGCGGACCTGGCCGAGCGGATCGCCTCGCTGGCAGCGCTCGACGCGTCCAGGCGAGCCGCGATCGGCAGCACGTTGCGCGAGCGCGTCTCGGCAGGCCACTCCGTCGAGCACTGGGCCGACGCGGTCCTCGAGGTCGCCGGCCGATGACCCGCGTGCTGCACGTCCAGAAAGTCGCGGGGATCTCCGGCTCGGAGGCGCACCTGCTGTCGCTGCTGCCGCGGCTGCGCGAACGCGGCTGGGACGTTCGCCTCCTGATGCTGCACGAGAACGAGCCGGGTGCCTGGAATTTCGCGCGGGCCCTCCAGGATCGCGGCGTCCCGATGGACGCCGTGCCGATCTCGCGCGACGTCGACCCGCGCGCGTTCGCCGGGCTCGTCCGCTACCTCGCGGACGAGCGGCCGGAGATCCTCCACACGCATCTCGTTCACGCCGACGCGTACGGGCAGATCGCGGGAACGCTCGCCCGTGTGCCGATCCGAGTCTCGACGAAGCACGGCTTCAACGAGTTCCGCGAGAGCCGGACATTCGCGCTCGCCGACCGGGCCGTGGCCAGCCTCGCGCACGTGCACATCGCGATCTCCCAGGGACTGGCGCACTACCTCGCCGAGACAGAGGGGTTCGACGAGTCGGGCTTCGAGATCGTCCACTACGGGATCGCGCCGCGCGACCCGTCCGAGCCCTATGCGGGCTCCGAGCCGCGGCTGCTCTGCGTCGGCCGGCTGATCCCGATCAAGGGCCACATCGTCCTGCTGCGGGCGTTCGCTGCGGCCCGCCGGCGGGTGCCCGGGCTTCGGCTCGACGTCGCCGGCCGCGGGCCGCTGGAGCCGGCGCTGCGCGCGCTGGCCAAGGAGCTCGGTGTGGCCGGCGCCGTGCGGTTCCTCGGCCAGGTAGCGCCGATCCAGGGCGCGATCGAGGAGTCAGCGGTCGTCGTCGTGCCGTCGATGGGCGAGGGCTTCGGGATGGTCGCGCTCGAGGCGATGGAGCGGTCGCGGCCCGTGATCGCGGCGGCGATCGGCGGGCTGGGTGAGCTGGTCGTCCACGGCGAGACGGGTCTGCTCGTCGAGCCGGGGCTCGCCGAGCCGCTCGAGCGCGCGATCGTCGAGCTGGCGACCGACCTCGGCCGCGCAGCCGAGATGGGCCGCGCCGGCCGGCAGCGCGCCCTGGCGGATTTCCTGGAGTCCCGCTGCGTCGATCGCACCGAGGCGCTCTACGAGCGCGCGCTCGCGAACGGCCGCTAGGGCGCGTCGGGATCGGAGAGGCGCTCGGCGTCCTCGGGCTTCGTCTCGCCGACGTAGCGGCCGACGACCGTGTCCACGGCCTTGCCGGTCACGTCGGTCGACACCTCGCCGTGGGGCTCGTTCGATTCGGCCGTGTCGTCGCCGCGCTGGTCCTGCACGGCGTCGGGCTTCGGTGCGAAGAACCGCTTGATGGAGTCAAGAATCGACATGACCGGATTGTCGCAGGACCGACTCGTAGACCGCGATCGTCCGCTCGGCCATCTTCGCCACCGAGAACTCCGACCTCGCCCGCTCCAGGCCCGCTCGGCCCAGCTCCGCGGCACGCTCGGGGTCGGCGAGCAGCTCGTTCACGGCCCGGGCGAGCGCGCGAGCGTCGTCCACGGGGACGAGCAGGCCGGTCTGTCCGTCCACGACGAGCTCCGGCGCCGAGCCGGCCCGCGCCGCCACCACCGGCTTCCCGGCGAGCATCGCCTCGAGCATCGCCAGCCCGAACCCCTCCCAGCGGGCCGGGTGGACGAGCAGGTCGGCGCGCCGGTAGAGCGCCGCCACGTCGCCGACCCGGCCCGGAAGGAGCACGCGAACGCCGAGCGACGAGGCGAGCGACTCCAGCGCCGCCCGCTCCGGGCCCTCGCCGAGCACGAGCAGCGTCGCACCCGGCACGGCGGCCAGCGCACGAATCGCCGTGTCCAGCCCCTTCTGCTGCGCCAGCCGCGAGACCGCGAGCAACAGCGGGAACGCGAGGTCGAGCGGCGGGTTCTCCGCCCACGCCCCGGGCAGGGCGTCGAGCCCGTAGGGGACGAGCACGACCTTCGCCGGCGGCAGGCCGACCTGCTCCACGCAGAAGCGCCGCACCGCCTCGCTGATCGCGATCACGCGGGAGGCGCGTGCCGTCAGGGCCCGCTCCGCGAAGCGGAAGGCCCCCGCGCGAAACGGATCCGGGTTGTGCTTCGTCGAGACGATGCGCGTCCCGGGCGCGAGCACGCCGTAGACGTCCGCGTGCACGAGATGCGTGTGGACGATGTCCGGCCGGAGCGAGAGCAGCGCTCGTGCGAGCCGGAAGGCGAGCGCCGGGTCGAGATCCCGCGGCGCAGCCAGCCGCTCGAACGGCACCCCGAGCTCGGCGTAGAAGGGCTCGGGCGCTCCCGAAGGGTCGTCGAGCCCGACGAAACGCACGTCCAGGCCGCGCTCTCGCAGCGCCGGCAGCAGCGTCAGCAGGTGCCGCTCGGATCCACCGATACCGCGGATCCGATGAACGTGGACCACTTTCACGGCACGGTCCGCGGGGTCGCCCGCCTCGCGGAGAGCCATGACCACACCCGGAGCACGGCCACGCTCGCGGCGAGCGACAGCGTGAAGTCCCAGGGCACGCGGTAGCGCGTGTCGCCGGCGAAGCCGATCGCGACCACGGTCTGGTACGCGAGCAGGAGCACGACCAGCACGGCGATCCGCCGCGGCACGAGGAAGAGGCCGAACAGCGCGAGGAGGTAGAGCGGGATCTCGTACACGGGCTGCACCCAGGTCCGGACGCGGTCGATGAACCCGCCGGCGCCCGGCCGGCCCTCCGTCTTCTGCACGCGCGGGTCCCAGAGCATCCGCACCGCCTGCGCAGCCAGCTTCGCCTTCTCGCCCGGGTGGTCGACCATGAACGAGAGCGCCTTGTTTCGGTAGAAGGTCTGCTGCGCGCACTCGTCCACGTGGATCAGCTTGTGGTGGACGGCGTAGATCGCGCCGGTCATCTCGGGCGTCGGCGGCGCGTTTGGCAGGTTCGGCACGTCGTCGATCCACTTCCCGGACGCGAGCGTCGAGTAGGTGTTCGCGTTGTTCGCCTTCCAGAGCGCCTTCGTGTCGGTCGAGAGCGTGAAGCAGCCGACGGAGACGTCGTTCCGCACTGCCCACGGCAGGACGGCGAGCACCGAGGCGCCGATGCAGAGCGCCGGCAGTATCCAGGTGCGCCGCTGCCAGACGATGTAGGCCGCGAGGACGAGCGGCAGGATCAGCAGGCGCGTGTTGGCGAGGATCGCGATCCCCAGCACCACGCCGAGCGCGATTACGACTCCTCGCAGCCGGCCCGCCGTCCGCTCCGCCGCGAGCAGCGTCAGGTAGACGATCGCCGCCGCCAGCAGTTGGTCGACGATCTCCCGGTTCACGTGGACGTCGTGCCAGATCAGGTACGGGTTCAGCGTGGCGACGACGGCCGCGATCAGCCCGGCCCGCTGGGACAGGAACCGCCGTCCGGCCTCGTAGACGATCAGGGCCGTCGCCGCCGCCAGCGCGATCTGCGCCAGCCCGACGGCCGGCCAGTTGCGGCCGAAGATCCAGTAGATCGGGATCAGGAAGAACGAGTAACCGGGCTGCGTCCACGCAGACGGCTGGCCCGGGATGAAGCCGTACGTCCCCGAGTGGACGAACGTCGTCGCGAAGCTGTCCGACTTCTCCGTGTTCTGCGCCAGGATCGAGCCGCGCTCGTACAGCAAGACCACCAGGCGCGGGACGACACACGCCGCCAGGACGACTGCGTACGACCGGCGACGGGTCACGAGACGGCGGCTGCCGGCTCCACGCGTTGCGCCGAGTCGACCCAGGTGCGCTGCCAGAGCTCCAGCATGACCAGGCACCAGAGCCGGTGGCCGTGGTCGGCGCGGCCGGAGACGTGTTCGTCCAGCAACTTCTTCACCGCGGCCGGCCGGAGCTGGCCGCGCCCGCGGGTCGTCGCGTCCAGCAGGAGTTCGGCTGCCAGCGGACGCAGCTCCCCGCGGAACCATGCCGACAGCGGTACGCCGAAGCCCTTCTTCCCGCGGGCGGCGACCTCGGGCGGGAGCTGTGACCCGAACGCGCGCCGGAGGGCGGCCTTGCCGCGCCGGCCGGAGAGCTTCAACCGGTCGGGCAGCGAGATGCCGAGCTCGAGGACACGCCGGTCGAGGAGCGGCGAGCGCAGCTCGAGCGAGTGCGCCATCGAGGCGATGTCCGCCTTCAGGAGCAGGTCGTCCGGCAGATACGTGCGGACGTCGAGCCGCTGGAGCGCGGCGACGTCGTCGCCGTCGGGCGAGCCGAGAATCTCCGCCGCCGGTCGGGGCCGAGACACGAATTCGGGCTCCCAGACCTCGGCGCGCAGCTCGGCCGGGAAGACCTCCATCAGCCGCCCGTACCGCTCGCCGGCCGGGGCGGCAACCGTCTCGAGGAAGCGCGCCGCCCGAGTCGCCGTGGAGCGGGGCTCGCTGGAAAGCCGACGCAGTCCTCTCGCCGCGATGCCTGCGCCCGTCCCAGGGAGCCGCGCCGCGAGCCTGTGCGCGAGGTACCGCTCGTAGCCGCCGAACGACTCGTCCCCGCCGTCGCCGGTCAGCGCGACGGTCACCTCGGCGCGGGCGGCCTCGCAGATCAGGTAGAGCGGAAGGGCCGCGTCGTCACCGTGTGGCTCGTCGTACGCCTCGGCCAGCCGCGGCAGCGTCGTCTCGACGTCTGGTTCCAGGACGACCTCGGTGTGCTCGGTCGCGAACCGGTCGGCGACCGCTCGCGCGTACGCACGCTCGTCGTAGCGAGGCTCGCCGAACCCGACCGTGAACGTCCGCACCGGCCGGCCGGACGCCTGGGCCATCAGCGCGACGACGACGCTCGAGTCGATCCCGCCGGAGAGCAGCGCTCCGAGCGGCACATCCGCGACGAGGCGCCGCCCGACCGCCCCGGCGACCTCGGTCCGCACCAGCTCGAGCCACTCCTCGTCCGATCGCGGCTCGAGCCGCGCGAGCTCCGCGTACGGCTCGACGCGCGCCGAGCCGTTCTCCGCCACGAGCAAATGGCCGGGAGGAAGCTTCTCGATCCCCGCCAGTCCCGTGCCGGCCGGGACGTACTGCAGCGCCAGATAGGCGTCGAGCTGCGTGGAGTCGACCTCGCGCCGCAAGCCCGGCAGCCGGAGCAGCGCCTTGACCTCGGAGGCGAACGCGAGCGATCCGTCTGCGAGCTGCGTGTAGACGAGCGGCTTCTTTCCCACGCGGTCGCGGGCGAGCACGAGCCGCTCGCGGCCCGCGTCCCAGAGCGCGAGCGCGAACATGCCCGACAGGCGCTCGACGAAACCGACGCCGTGCTCCTCGTAGAGGTGCGGGATGACGGGCGTGTCCCCGGTGCCGCGCACGTCGTGCGACGCCAGCTGGGCGCGCAGGTCGCGGAAGTTGTAGAGCTCGCCGTTGAAGACCGCGACCACGTCGCCGCGCTCGTTGGCGACGGGCTGGCTGCCGGTCTCGAGGTCGATCACCTGGAGGCGGCGGTGGCCGAGGACGCACCGCCCGAACGCGTCCACCGAGCCTTCGTCCGGGCCGCGGTGAACGAGCGCAGCGTTCATCAGGGAGACGAGCGCCGGGTCGGCAGGGCCCGACGGTGCTAGAAGTCCGCAGATGCCGCACATGCAGCGGAAACGGTACGCGGTCGTCTCCTGCCACGTCGAACGTCCGCTCGACGACGAGTGCTGGTCCCGCTTCTCGGCGCTCCAGGCTCGCCGGCCGGGCGGATTCAGGATCGCGGCGCTGGTCAGGCCGCCCGACGCGGACGCGGGAGAGGACGAGCAGCGCTGGCTCGAGCGCGCCCGCGCGGCATCCCAGCAGGGCCCGTTCGGCCTGCACACGCACTTCGGCTCGCCCGACCGCGCACGACCTTCGGCCCAGGCGCCGGAGCACGCGGAGCGCGTCCGCCGCCAGGCCGAGTGGCTCGAGGGGAAGGGGCTCGTGCCGACGCTCTTCTGCGCCGGCGGCTGGTTCATGGACGAGGAGGTGGCCGAGGCGGTGATCGACGTGGGGCTCGTCGACTGCAGCGCGACCGCCTTCCGGCCGGGCTACCTGAAGCCCGGCGAGCCGCGGCTGGACGCGTCGGGGCCGACGAGAATCGTGATGCCGAGCGGCGCGCGCCTGCTCGAGCTTCCGTCGACGCACTCGCTCGGGATGGCCGCCAGAGCAGCCTTTCTGCCCGGCCTCGGCAGCCGCGTCGTCCACGTCTACTTCCACGACACGGATCTGCTCTCGGCGCCGCGTCGGCTGGCGCTCGGGGCGGCGCTCCGGCTGCTCGGCCTCCGCCGCCGCCCGATCGACCTCGACGAGCTCGCCGAAGCGGCCGTCGAAGTGGCTCCGGAAGTCCCGTTCGACCAGGTCTTCGAAGGCAGGAATGCGCCGCCGGCTCAGTAACATCAACGTTTCGGTGGCTACAAGTCCTCTCCCCGCCGAGGACCGTGAGCAGCCGGCCCCGATCGGCGACATCCGCCAGACGCGGCCGTCGCTTCTCGTCCGCTCGCCGCTGCGGCATCTCGCGCTTCGCGTCGTCAGCGTCGTCGGCCTGATCGGGCTCGACCTGACGGGCGTCGGCCTGGCGCTGTACGCGGCCCTCGTCCTGCGCGAGTTCTACTACGGCTCGCCGATCTTCCCCGGGATCCTCTGGGACCAGGAGACCGACTGGCTGCCGTTCCTGCTGCTCGTCACGGCGCTCGTGTTCTGGCAGGCGGGCCTCTACGCCAAGCGCGAACAACGGGCGGGCTTCGGCGGCGTCGTCTCGTCGCTCGTGATCGTCTCGCTGATCGTGCTCGCGTTCGGCCTCGGCACCGGGCACAAGTTCTCGACGTTCGGCCTGATCCCGACGACGCTCGTGATCGGCGCGGTGCTGATCGGGCTCTTCCGCGCCAGCTACGACGTGCTCACGCGAGAGGTGCTGCACGCGTTCGGCGTCCGCCGCCGTGCCATCCTCGCCGGCGAAGGGGAGCACCTCGTGCACCTGTACCGCACGCTCGGGCTGGGGAGGAGCGGCATCGAGTACGAGTTCGTCGGCGCGATCTCGGCGTCGCCCGGCGAGATCAACCTGCCCGTGCTCGGCCGGCTCGGCGACCTGCGCCGGATCCTGGCCGAGCAGGACGTGAACGAGCTGATCGTCACCGACTCGGACTTCACGGAGCGAGAGCTTCTCGACGTGGTCGATCTCGCTCACCGGAGCGGGGTGCAGGTGCGGATCGCGCCGAAGACGACCGACCTGCTCGTCCAGCGCGCCGAGTTCGTGCCCGGCCAGGGAGCGCCGCTCTTCGAGCTCCGGCCACCCGTCCTGGTGGGTGCGGACTGGCTGCTCAAGCGCTCGTTCGACATCGCCGTGTCGGTGGGCGTGATCGTCGTCGGCCTGCCCTTCTGGCTCGCGATCGCCGCTGCGATCAAGCTCGGCTCGCGCGGGCCGGTGTTCTACGCCGACCGCAGGATCGGGCTCGGCGAGCAGCAGTTCGGGATGCTCAAGTTCAGGACGATGTACGTCGACGCAGCGGAGCGGCAGGCCGAGCTCGAGTCGCGCAACGAGGCCGGCGGCGCGCTGTTCAAGATTCGCGACGACCCACGGGTGACGGCGGTCGGACGCTTTCTGCGGCGCTACTCGCTCGACGAGATCCCGAACACGGTCAACGTGCTCCGCGGCGAGATGAGCCTCGTCGGGCCGCGGCCCCTGCCCGTCCGCGACTACGCGCTGCTCGAGGAATGGCACCGCAAGCGCTACCTCGTCCTGCCCGGCATGACCGGCCTCTGGCAGATCTCGGGCCGCTC
>Ga0070741_10006666_pt1 | contig 24593 bp, 21 predicted proteins | sample Coa_R1_4_FD_66440 | JGI IMG/M metagenome (GOLD analysis project Ga0070741, IMG submission 66440) | Surface soil microbial communities from Centralia Pennsylvania, which are recovering from an underground coalmine fire - Coalmine... | ecosystem: Environmental > Terrestrial > Soil > Unclassified ... | reverse complement strand
CGCGCCAGACTGGGCGACTATGGCGCTCGCGTGGAATCCGCTGGCGCTGGAGCCGCGGCGCTCGAGGTGCGCCATCCCAATGCATCGTTTACGGTCCGGCGCGGAGAAATTCTGGTGTTCTGCGGGCTGGCTGGCGCCGGCCGTAGTGAGCTTGCGCAAGCCCTTTTCGGGATGCGGCCATTTACCGGTGAAATTCTCATTGAGGGGCGGCCTGCCCGTATCGCTTCGCCGCGTGACGCGATCTCCGCGGGCATTGGATACCTTCCGGAAGATCGGAAAGAAATGGGCCTGTTTCTCGAAATGACGATTGCTGAAAATATTGCAGCGGCACGGCTCTCTGCGTTCGGCTCCTGGTGGATGAGACAGTCCAGCTTAGAGGAGACCGCCAGACGATTTATGGATCGACTGCACATTGCCGCACCAGGCGCTTCCGGGCAGGTGAGGAAGCTTAGCGGAGGCAATCAGCAGAAAGTCATGCTCGCCAAGTGGCTGCTGTGTGGTCCGGCGGTCCTGATCGTCGACGAGCCGACGCGCGGGATAGACATCGGCGCGCGTGGCGAGATCTATGCGATGCTGCGCAAGCTTACCACTGCCGGAAAGGCGGTAATCGTGATCTCGTCCGACCTGCCGGAAGCGCTTTCGATCGCGGACCGGATTCTGGTCATGCGCCGCCACAAGATTGCTGGAGAACTGCCACGCGCCGAGGCCTCGGAAGAAAAAATCATGCGCATGGCGGCGCTATGATATGACACGCGAGTTGTTGTTGTCGATCCTGATGGCCATTCTCATGGTTGCGATGTCGATGCTCTATCCCGCGGCTTTTCCGACGCTGAGCAACTTCAGCGCCGTGCTGCGCAATCTAGCCGCCGACGGCATTATGGCCTGTGGCATGATGCTGCTGCTCGTGGCCGGAACTTTCGACTTGTCGATCGGAGGCGTTTTCTCGTTGAGCGGAGTCGTTGCCGGATCGCTCATGAAGGAGGCCGGCATTCCCGTACCTATCGCGGTCGCGGCTGCGCTGGCCGTGGCGCTGCTGGGAGGGCTGCTGAACGGCGTGATTGTGGCGCACGTCAAGGTCAATGCTCTGATTGCGACGCTTGGCACGATGGGCATTTATCGCGGAATCGCTGTACTGCTCGGAGGGCCCGGAATCAACTTTCTCCCACAATCGTTCTCGGGTCCCGGCCGCGCCGTGATCCTTGGCCTTCAGGCCCCGGTATGGCTGATGTTATGCGTTGCCCTGATCTTCCAGTATCTGCTCTCGAGAACGCGATGGTTTCGGCAGTATTACTATATCGGTAACAACCCTGCCGCCGCGCGGCTTTCCGGGATCGACGTACCGCGGCTGCAGGTTACTGCATTCGGGATCATGGGGCTGCTCGCGGGACTCAGCGGCATAGCTTTCGCCTCGCGCATCGGAACCAGCGTATCGATTGCTGGAGACGGGGCGGAATTGCGCACCATTACAGCAGTGATCCTGGGAGCCGCCAGCCTCACCGGCGGCAGAGGCACGATATGGGGAGCCCTCATGGGTGTCGCCTTTGTCGCTCTGATCCATAACGTGCTGATCATCGCTTCGGTGTCGGCGTACTGGCAAAGCATCATTACGGGGATCGTTTTAGTTTCGGCGGTCGCGCTCGATCGACTGATGCAGCGGGACTAATAGTATGGCGAAATCGATATCCCGGAGGGGGCTTTTCGGTGGCGGACTGTCGTTGAGTGGCTGCTCAAGACAAAGTCAGGTTGCGCCGGGCGTGACCGTGGCCCAACCCTCGCGGCCGAATCCCACCGAGGAATATGTCTGGATATCGGCTAATTCTAATTTGCCCCTGTTCGTAGCAGCCGATCATCCCGGCCTCTATCAGGCCGGCAGGGAACTGGGCGTGAAAGTGACCATCGCCGGTCCCAATACCCTGGACATCCCAGGACTCGTCGCGACAATCGAGCAGACCGCCGCCCGCCGGCCGGCTGGCATTATGGTGGTCGGCTGGGATCCGTCAGCACCGGTCGCAGCGATCGATGATGCTGTGGAGAGCGGGATCCCCGTGGTCTGCGTCGATGCCGACGTGCCGGCCAGCAAGCGGCTTTCATTCATCGGCACCGATTGGTCCGAGATCGGTGTGCGCCAGGCGCAGGCAATGCTGCAAGCGCTCAAAGGGCGCAAGGGCAAAGTGGCCCTGCTCGGTCTCATCGAGCAGGCAATCGATCAGCGTGCTTTTGAAGGATTTCGCTTTATGGCAGCCCCTGCCGGTCTCAGCGTTATGGAGCCGCAGCAGGACAAAGCCAATCAGGGCGAGGCCGCACGGGTAGCCACAGCCCTGCTCCAGGCCAACCCGGATCTAGTGGGCATGGCCGGTTTTGACTCCGACAGCGGCGCAGGAATGGGGCAGGCGGTTAAGGAATCGGGCAAGGTGGGACAAGTGATTGTCACCTGCGTGGATGCCGAGCCGCAGCAGCTTCGCCTGATTCAGGAAGGCGTCATTACAGCGTCCATAGGGCAGAAGCGGGCCCTCTTCACCTATCAGGGAGTGAAGGCGTTGTATGAGGTGGTTCACACTCCGATTCGATTCACCGCCGATGACCGTAAGGCGGGGATCTCTCCGATTCCGGTGTACTACAATACAGGAACATTCACGATCACGCGCGAGAACGTTCATCTGGTCCTCCCGTCGCGCGGCTGAGGATCATCGGAAAGTAGCCCAATTCGGCACAGTCTCCACAGCTGCAAAAGGCAGCGTCTGCTGCGCTGCCAGGCCAGGGCTCTTGCGCATGAGCGTCAATTCCCTGGCCGACCAGTTCGCCGATGGCGCGGCTGATCTCAAACACGTTCCGGTAGATCAGCGCCAAGGCGAGCAGCCCCAGATACCGAATCCGCTTCTGCTGTTCTTCCGGATCGTTTTCCTGAATCACTCCCTCGACACCGAACTGCAGCCATTTCGTCAGCGCGTGGTGGCCCTCGACGCTGTTGGTCCCGGCGGTTACGCCGCTGCCTAGCGAGAGGTCGGAGATCCAGCACAACACGTAGATGGTCCGCTGCACCCGGCCCAGTTCCTTGGCGGCCAGATACCAGTCGGTTCTTGCGGCTGTAGTGGCTCAGTTTTCGCAGCAGAATGGCCGAAGAGATCTGGCCGGTGTAGATGAAAGTTGATACCGAGCAGGTACGTGAAGGCAAAAACAATTGTGGATTGCCCTTGCGTATCGGCCAACACCGTGTCCGGCCAGATCTTCGAGCGGTTCTTAATAAATCCAGGCGACCGTATGCCCTCAAGGGGCAGAGTCTCCAAACTGAGTTTGGATGTCTATCCACAGGTGCAATTTGTCAACAGCGCAAAAGAATTCTTGTTCTGTCTCTTTCAATATTCCCAGCGGGTAGTCTTGTGCAAAATCAATATGATGCTGAAATCAAGATAACGTATGGGGAGTAGACAACACAGCGCGGGAGAATAACAAAACGTTGTGGGGGCGCATCGTAAGTTTTGGGGCCTACGCCTGGAATTCTGCGCTTGCTGCAGGGGGCGTCTTTGCAGTCCCGGTTTCCAGATATCGCGTATGCCTTCGTGCCTGCGCTGTTGAACTGGATTTGTGCATCCTAACTTCTTGGGGAACTCGTATAATTGGCAGCCAGGAAAGTAACTTCTTGGGGGGAGCGATAATAACGTAATACGTTGTTGACATCGCGATTATGTTGCGGCTACGGCTATTAGTCGTGAGCTTCCAGACCATAGATCAAATGCCAAACGGGAGCGAATCTGCCAAATGAACCTAGAGTCCTATTTATCTCTGGCGTCGACGGGCGTGCCGGAGCCGCTGCCGGTCGCGGCGCCTCGCTTGGGCCGCCGGACTACTCTGATCTTCCTGCTCTTTTCTCCTCCGCAGAAGAATTGATCGCCGCCATCAGACTCCAGCCCGGAAACGTTCACTCCGGGCGGCATCGTGAGGCGCTCCAAGACCTCTCCCGTTCGAGAGTCGACTCGCCTCAAATCGCTCTCATCACCTTCCCAGGTGGCGTGCCAGAGCTCTCCGTCGACCCAGGTGACGCCGGTCACAAAACGGTTGGACTCGATCGTGCGAAGAATCGCCCCCGTATCGGGATCGACCTGATGAATCTTGCGGTCCCGATACTGCCCGACCCAGAGCGTCCCTTCAGCCCAGGCGAGCCCCGAGCCGTGGCCGCCGGGCGCCGGGATCGTGGCGAGCACACGGCCGGTTTTCGGATCGATCTTCAGAATGCGATCGTCGGCGAGCTGAAACAAGTGCCGGCCGTCGAAGGCCGTACCCGCGTGTGCCGCGACATCGATCGAGCGCAGCATGTTCCCGGTCGCCGGATCGAACGCGTTCAGCTTATCTCCGGATGCAAACCAGACGTGCTGACCGTCATACGTGACGCCATGCACGCTATTGACGTCCGGAAAGGGCCCATACTCACAAACGATTTCGGCCGTTGATCGAATCATGTTTCCATCCTAGTCACTTGGCAGTGGAGCGGGAAGTAACAATGTCGTCGTAAATCCCGGCACGGGCGGGGTCATCCAGCGACGCGCTCGGCCGCGGCCGAACGACTGCACCTTGCCTGCTGCTGCGAGCGATTCGAGCGCCCGCTGCACGGTACGCTGGCTCGTTCCTAGCGCAAGCGCCAGAGCCGAGCTCGACCAGGATTCGCCGTCGGCAAGGAACGCAAGCAGTGCCGCATGCTCGTCTTCGACGGGCCGGGCCAGCACTACGACTTCGCGTGCGCGCCGCGGCGCAAGGGCAAATCCTCGCTTCGTCGCAGTGACGCCGGCCAGCCTCCGAATCACCCGGCGAAGCCGCCCGACTTCGACTCGCAAACGCGCGCGATGCGATTCATCGACGAGCTTCGCTCCAAATGCCCGCGCAAGGAGCAGGTCTCTGGGCACGTCTCCAGGCCAGGCTTCGCCCAGCGCTCGTGCGAGCGCGAACAACACCGGCCGGCTTGCGAGAGAAATGGCCGTGCGCGCGTCACGTACGGCATGACGGCAGGCATCCACAACCAGCGCTTTCGATGCCAGCAACGCTTCGACCTCTTCGAGCAGGAGGAGTCGTTCCTCACCACTGGCAATCAAACGCGCCGCCGGTGTGTTGAGGGAAAGGGATGCGCTTTCAACCTCTGCCGTCAATGCAGGAATCCGTGCGTAATGCGCGGCGCGCTCGGCCCGAGCCAGCGCAGCGCGCGCCGCCTTCGTCCGCAGGCGTCGCATCGCGATCCCAGCAATTACGAGCTCGTGGGCCGCCCTCGACGCGGGTGGGAAGAGCGTAGGATCGAGCTCGGCAACCCTGTTTTCCGCCTCATTTAGGCGCCCGATCAGGAGCAGGCGCGGACTTCGAGATAGCGCGCATATGCGGCGTTCACCCGGTCGCCGTGCTCCTCCAGCGTCGCCTGGGCCGCTTCAAGCGCTTTTGCAGGCCAGCCGAGGTCGCGCGAGGCGAGGGCGATCTCCGCCTCCGCGACGACGCATCTGGCGCAGGCCACTGCCTCTTTCGAACCGAAGGCGCGGGCAGCACTTCGCAGCAGCGCCTTTGCCCGTACCAGATCGCCGAGCTGCGCCATCGCGATGCCGCGAAGCGCGAGTGCAGGCGCGTCGTTGCGCAGCGCCACTCGCGCCAAAGCGCCGAGGGGATCACCCGCTGCGAGTGCGCGCGCCGCGGCAGTGATCAGGGAGTCCATTGAAATCCCGCCACACTTGTCACTCCCATCGTTTCGGCATCCTGGGCTAAGTTTATCTCGTGATTCATACCACCGAGTCGGACCGAGAAACGAAGGGAGGAGACAAGAGCGATGACGAAGCACAGGACCGGGACGCGTGAAGAGTGGCTGGCAGCGCGCGTCGAGCTGCTCAACGCAGAGAAAGAGCTAACGCGCCGCGGCGATGAGCTGGCGCGGCGGCGGCAAGAACTGCCATGGGTTCGAATCGAGAAGCACTACCGATTCGAAACCGACCAGGGAAGCGCCTCGCTTGCGGACCTCTTTCGAGGGCGCTCGCAGCTTCTCGTCTATCACTTCATGTTCGGGCCCGACTACACGGCCGGCTGCCCGTCCTGCTCGGCGATTGCGGACGGCTTCAACGGATTCGTGACTCATCTGGCCAACCATGATGTGATGCTTTGGGCGGTCTCGCGGGCGCCGCTCGCCAAGCTGCAAGCGTATAAGCGGCGGATGGGGTGGACGTTTCCTTGGGCGTCCTCAGTCGGCGGCAATTTCAACTTCGATTTCAATGTGGCGTTCACGGCGGAGCAACAGCGCCAGGGCGATGTCGAATACAACTACCGGCGCGAGCCGGTGTTTGAATGGCGCCCGGGTCAAGAGGGCGGTGGCGCGGCGGCGGAGGCCAAGTTTGCAGCCATGTGCGGAACCGATGCGCCCACGTACCATCGCGAAAGGCCGGGCATGAGCGCGTTTGCGCTCGAGGATGGCATCGTCTATCACACCTATTCCACATACGCGCGCGGAGTGGATGCCCTCTGGGGCATGTACCAATGGCTCGACCGCGCACCGAAAGGGCGTAACGAGACGGGCGTCTGGTGGCGGCGTCACGACGAGTACGACAAGGGTTGAACGAAGCCGTGATTGTGCAACTGTCACTGCGGAACGGGAGATCACGACGCATGAATTTCGATCGAGCGTCCGAGCGAAAGTTTCTTGGAGTCTCAGCGCTGCTCTTCGCAGCCAGCGCGGCGTTGACGACCGTCTGGTGCACATCCACGCCGGCAATGGGGACGATGCCGATGCCGGGCGGCTGCTCGATGTCGATACCGTGGATGCGGATGCCCGGACAGACGTGGCCGGGCGCCGCGGCGTCATTCCTCGTCATGTGGGTTGTGATGATGGCGGCAATGATGTTGCCGTCCCTGATCCCGATGTTGTGGCGTTACCGCCAGGCCGTTGGCGGAACAGGCGAGGCGCGCCTCGGCCGGCTGACCGCCCTCGTGGCTCTGGGTTACTTCTTCGTCTGGACGGCTTGCGGAATTATTGCTTTCCCGCTGGGCGCCGCAATGGCGCAGATCGAGATGCAGCATCCGGCGCTGGGGCGCGTCGTCCCGATCGCGATCTGTATGGTCATCCTGATCGCCGGCGCGCTCCAGTTCACCGCGTGGAAAGCGCGCGATCTTGCCTGCTGCCGGGAAGCGCCCGGGCGCGGGCGTGTCTTGCACGCCGACGCGGGCACGGCCTGGCGATACGGCCTGCGCCTCGGATTGCACTGTGGTCGATCCTGCGCAAACCTGATGGCAATCGTCATGGGCGTCGGAATAATGGACCTGCGCGCGATGGCTGTCGTTACGGCAGCCATCACCCTCGAACGCCTCGCACCGGCCGGTGAACGCGTCGCGCGAGTGATCGGAGCCGTCGTCATCGGGGCAGGGCTGATTCTGACCGCGCGAGCTGTGAACGAGGGGCACTGTCCAAGGCCCAACGCTTTGGGAGCAGCGCGGCCGGCGTCCTCTTCAGCCGAGATCAGCGGGATGGAAGAAATTACGGCTCGCGAAGCTGTTTCGCCCGAGAGGAGTTATGAGCGAGCGCGGCAGCGCACAATGCCATGAATCTCGAGCCGCGATATCGTGCCTTCCCATCGCCCGTTCGCATATCGCCCTTTGAGCGGCAATTGTTCCGGTTCCAAGGTTACCCGTTCCGGCGGGTGCGGCAGCGTGACACTGATGCTGATGGGTCCAAGGGGCGGAATGAAATCATCGGCCACGTGGTCGGCTGATACTTGCATGGCCGTGCAGTTCACCATGTGAACGAGCAGATCGGAGTCTTTCTTCCGCAGAGCCACTTCAACTGTGGGAGGCGCGTTCAGCCGCACCATCGGAACAAACAGGCGGTCCACGATTTTCCGGACGAACTGCCGCATAGCCGCGGCGTGCGTGGCGGCGAATATCCGGCCCACGGGACCATAGATTGCCGCAACCTGGCCCGATCCGTGGCGGCTCAGAGTCGCTGCGCAGACCCCGTCGCGGCTCGCGTCATATGTCGGATACCGTTCGGCCAACACCTCGGCTCCGCCAGGATCGACGGCCTGCCACAGGCCGTGAGCCTCCGCGAATGTCTCATCACCAATAACGAATGCGTCCTGCTCCTTCGGATCGCCTGCAAGATGAACCCCCAGCTCGCTCGCGAAGAGTGCCGCATTCTGCGCGCCCGCGATCAGCACTTTACCGCCGCCCGCCATAAACGCCGCCACGGCTTGCCGAACCTCTGCGCCGATGTTCGGCCAGTCAGGCACAACAACCAGCGGATACCGCGTAATCATCTCGCCGAGCCTCCACTCCGGAATTACATCCACGGAGAACTGATTTGAGACCAGCGCTTCGATCATGCCGCGTGCCGGATCCAGCGCCGCCCCCCAGCCGCCGAACATCTTGGGCACGGTTGTATAGAGACTGTTAGTCGAGAAAAGCACGCCAATCTGCGGAATGCTCTCGGTCCGGTGACTCAGCGGCTGCCGGGCGCGGCAGAACCGCGCCACTTTCGCCATCACCTGAATATGGCGGTCGTCCAATCTGCCGAAGCGGGTAGGCTGATAATAGATCTGGAATCCGCCGCCTTGCGCCAGGATGACGGCGGCCTCTTGCTGGAGTTGTGATGAAGGCTTATGGCTGGGGCCTGTCTTGTCAGTCGCACGCTGGAAACCCCAGGCCATCAGGTCCCACGGCTTGCCCACGGAGGAGAGATAGCGGCCTTCCAGGCGCGCCGTGGAGATGGCGGCGTTGCCCAGATAATCTCCGGAGAGGAAATCGACTGGCAGCTCCGGCCGCTCCGGCACATACGTGGTGTACAACCAGTTGCTGGCGATTTGAAACCCGGGCCGGAAGCGGTGCAGCGCCTCGACATAGTGCCGCACATAACGCCGAAACTGCGCGCGATTGAAATCGAGGAACTGCTGCCAGCCCGCATCCTTACCGGTCTTCGGCAGGTCGCGCATGCCCGTGGCGTTCCGAAAAGCCTGCGCGGCACGTTCTGAATAGTCCAGGCGCACAGCCCAACATTCGCCGTCTACCCAGGCGCCGTCCAGGTCGTATTTCTGCGCGGCTTCTTCCAGCTCGGGAATCATCAACTGGTCAACATACGGCCCGAACGTGCTGGTGGCATTCGGATCCGGTTTGCCGTCGGCGTGCACGGAGGCCCAGTCGGGGTGCTCGGCAATAGCGCGGGAATCCCAGACACCGGAGAAGTGAATGTAAAGAGCCACGCCATGGCGCGCCGTTACGCGCCGCCAGATCTCCAGGGAATCCTTGACGATGTGCGGCGCTGAGGTTCCGACCTTCGAAGGATAGCCGAGATAACCGATGTGGCCTTTGCAATCATACTGCACGTAGTCCGGCCGCACTTCATTCAGGAAATGCTCGACCATCTCTTCGGTCAGATCGCGTCCCAGGGCCATGTCTTCCGGACCGGGATGCAGATCGAAATGCATCCCGAGAAACGAATCCTTACGGGCCAGGCGCAGATTTTCCGCCGCACGCGCGCCGCCCTGCGGTAAAAGAGACGAGGCGGCGCTCAGAATAAACTCGCGTCTTTGCATCGAAAGCAATCAGCCGCCAGTATATATCGGCGGCCGCGCCGGCTGCGTAATCAGCACTTAACCTAGTGCTCATTTCCGTGTAAGACGGCTGCGGTATTTGAAAAACATGGGCTACCTGGCAAGCGCGTGGCAGCGCGTTCTCGCGCCGGCGGCTTCGAGTTTTGCGTCTCCTCCCGGAAATGCTCGCGTTGACTCTCTTGTTCAGCGTGTCCTCCAAGTGGACCGTTTACGTAATCTTTATTTGCGCTTAAAAGCGGAAGGCCGATCGATTCCAGAGGACTTTCTTCACGCGCTCGGCATGTCGTGGCGGATTCAGAAGCAGGATTTGGAGCGCATTCCCAAGAGCGGTCCGGTGCTCGCCGTTGCTAATCACCCGTTCGGCCTGCTGGAGGGTGTGCTGCTCACCACGATACTTCCCAAAATTCGCGGTGATTTCAAAATTGTGACAAATTCTTTCCTGGCGGGGATTCCTGAACTGGAACGTTTCTGCCTATTCGTCGATCCCTTTCAGAGCCGTGAGAATCTGGCGATGAATTCCCGTGCGCTTCGCGGCGCGATCAGGTGGTTGCAATCCGGCGGCTTGGTCGTGATATTCCCGGCCGGAACGGTTTCGCACTGGAGTCTGCGGAGCCGGCACATAACCGATCCCGCATGGAACCAAACGGCTGCGGTGCTATTACGGAAGACCAGGGCGCCTGCATTGCCCATATTCTTCGCGGGCGGCAACAGCCTCTCGTTTCAGATGCTGGGTATCGTACATCCCGGCCTGCGCACCTCGGCTTTGCCTCGGGAATTTTTGAAGAAGGAATGCGGTCAAATCGAAGTGCTTATCGGGCGCCTCGCGCCTTACGGACAGCTCGCGGCACTTGGCGACGATGCCGCGGTCACCCGCTACCTGCGCTGGAGAACATATCTCTTGGCGAACCGATGTGAGGCCAAGCCGTGCGTTGCGCGCGGTTCGCTAATCCGGCGCAAGCTGGCGGCAAGGCAGCCGGCAGACGCTCTTGCCAGGGAGATCAATGCGCTCGGTACGGAAGCCGAACTGGATCGGGCCGGGGAGTACTCCGTACTGCTCGCGCAGGCGCCACAAATCCCGTCGGTCTTGAAAGAAATCGGCAGATTGCGCGAGCTCACATTCCGAGGCGTCGGCGAAGGGAGCGGACGCAAAGAGGACCTGGACCGCTTCGACCATTTCTACGAGCACCTGTTTCTCTGGAATCATGTCCGGCGGGAGATCGCGGGCGCTTACCGGCTTGCATGCACAGAGCAAATTCTCGGACGTTTCGGCGTGAACGGACTCTACACGGCTTCGCTGTTTCGTTACGATCCGCGCTTCTTTTCCGAGATTGGGCCCGCTGTGGAATTGGGAAGGTCTTTTGTGGCTCCGGAGTATCAGAAGCACTACGCTCCGCTGCTGATGCTCTGGCGAGGCATTGGCTCTTACATTGCCCGGCGCCCGATGCACGTTGTTCTGTTCGGCGCCGTCAGCATCAGCAACGCCTATAGTCCGGCGGCGCGCCGCTTAATGGCCGAGTACCTGGAGGCGCAACATATTTCGCGCCGGTTCGCGGGGCTCGTCAGGCCGCGAAGACCTTTCCGGCCGCCGCCCGTGCGCGAGTGGGACCGTGCTGCGATCCGGCTCTGGACACACGATTTTGAGGAGCTTTCCCGCTCGATCTCCGAGATTGAAGCGGACGGCAAAGGTGTTCCGGTTCTGTTGCGGCAATATCTCAAACTGGGCGGCGAAATGCTGGCGTTCAACCTGGATCGCAAATTTTCAGACGCGCTCGATGGGCTGGTGCTCGTGGATTTGCGCCGCACCGATCCGGCGCTGCTCGCGCGCTTCATGGGTCCGGAAGCCGCCGGCGCCTTCGGGCGCCAACACGGCGGCGCAAGCTGCCAAACGTTGAAGGCTGCTGCTGAACCGCTGGCAGGGTGAGCGGCGGAGCAGCGCTCTACCGGTGCTATACTGCGCAAGCACCGTTATGAAAATACGCAAGAGACTGCTGTTGTGCGCACCGTTGGGCTTTGGTCTTTGTGCCGCCTTGCTGCCGCGATCTATGGGAGCCGGGCAGGAACTCGATTCACTCAAGGTTTGCAGTCAAACGCAGCGGCTGATCTTCGAAAATAGCCTGGTCCGCGTTATCGATGATCGCATTCCTCCCGGCGTTGCCGAACCTCTGCACAGACATCCGCACGGCGTAGTCGTCTACCTGACCGACTACACGGTTGAACAGACGAGCTGGCCGGATCGGAAGAAATCGCGCTCGCAGCGCAAGGCGGGAACCGCAAGCTGGTCGGAAGCTGTCGTCCATGAAGTGAACAATGTTGGAAGCACGCCCTCGCACGCGATCCGAATCGAGTTGAAGTATTGAATCTTTCAGTCATGCTGAATGCAGCAATTGAGAATGGGTATTTGTACGTGATCACGGGAGGCCCGGGCGCGGGAAAGACGAAAGTGCTCGAAGAATTGGAGCAAAGGGGATATGCATGTGTCCCCGAGGTAGCCCGCGGCATCATCCAGGAACAGGTGCGGACCGATGGAGACGCGGTTCCCTGGGGCAATAACGAGCGATACACCGAGTTGATGCTCGAAGGGTCTATCGCGTCGTTTCTGGCCCAGTCACGCGTGGGGCAGCCGGTCTTCCTGGATCGAGGAATTCCCGATGTCCTATGCCACGCAAGGATTGCCGGCGTTCGACCCACCGTACGCATCCAGAACGCCTGCGAGTCATATCGCTACAACCGGAAAGTATTCATCGCGCCGCCGTGGGAGGAGATCTATACGACCGATGAAGAACGAAAGCAGTCCTTCGCGGAGGCGGTGCGTGTTTACGATGAACTGGCTCGTATCTACGCGCAGTATGGCTATACGCTGATCGAGCTTCCAAAGGCGAGCGTCATCGAACGGGCAGATTTTGTAGTTGAGGAAGTGGAAGGCCGAGGTCAAACGGTTGCGCTTTTCGGCTCGTGAATCTCCTGCAGACTCCAGACGCGTATGGGGTCGCGCCGGAGCGCGGCAATGGCGTCGGCTGCCGCGCGGGCGCCGCTCAGCGTGGTGATGCATCCGACCCGATACGCTACCGCCGTGCGGCGAATCGCCTTCTCATCGAAAAAGGCCGGTGCGCCCATCGTGGTATAGATTGCCAACTGAATCGATCCGGCCTTCAGGAGGTCCACGGCGTTTGGCCTGCCTTCGTTCACTTTGAGCACGATTTTGCACTGTAACCCGGCCGCCCGCAGAGCGGCGGCTGTGCCGCGCGTGGCCACTAGCTGGAAACCGAGATCGGCAAACCGGCGTGCCACCTGCACGGCTTCGGCCTTATGGTGATCGTTCACGCTGAAGAACACGGTGCCGCCTGAGGGTAGGGGCGTGCCCGCGCTGATCTGTGCTTTCGCGAAGGCCTCGCCAAAGTTCTCGCCTACTCCCATCACCTCGCCCGTGGAGCGCATCTCGGGACCAAGCGCCGGATCCACACCTGGAAACTTGCTAAACGGGAAGACGGGAGATTTAACGAAATCCTGGGGAACCGTCAGTGTCCCCTGCGAGCGGCCGCCGGTCAGACTGGAGAGCTCGCGCAATCTCTTTCCCAGCATCAGGCCGACGGCGATCTTCGGCAGCGGAACCCCGGCCGCCTTGCTCACATACGGCACGGTTCGCGAGGCACGCGGGTTTACTTCAAGCACGTAAACTGTGCCGTTCCGGATGGCGTACTGCAGGTTCATCAATCCGATAACGTGAAGCGCTTTGGCGAGTTTGACGGTATATTCTTCGATGGTCTGGAGCTGGCGCTCGGTGAGCGATTTGGCCGGAAGCACGCACGAGCTGTCGCCGGAATGTACGCCGGCTTCTTCGATGTGTTCCATAATGCCAGCAATCAGCACGTCTTCGGTGTCCGCCAGCGCGTCGACATCCACCTCCGTCGCGTCCTCGAGAAAGCGATCGATCAGCACGGGCCGTTCTTGTGAGAACGTGACAGCTTCGCGCATGTACTCGCGCACCATGTCCTCGTTGTAGGCAATCACCATGGCGCGGCCGCCCAGCACGTAGCTGGGCCGGACCAGCACGGGGTAGCCTATCCGCCGCGCTACTGCGCAGGCCTCCTCGACGCTGGTGGCTGTGCCGTTCTCGGGCGCCGGAATTCCAAGATCCTCGAGCAGCTTCCCGAATAACTTACGGTCCTCTGCCAGATCGATGTTTTCGGGGTCCGTGCCGATGATCGGCACTCCCAGGCGCTTCAAAGGCAACGCCAAAGTCAGGGGCGTCTGCCCTCCAAACTGAACGATCACACCGTCGGGCCGCTCCGTGTCATAGATATTGAGCACGTTTTCGAGCGTGAGCGGCTCGAAATAGAGCCGGTCGCTCGTATCGTAGTCGGTGGACACGGTCTCCGGGTTGCAGTTCACCATGATCGATTCGTAGCCCAGAGCTTCGAGTGCGAACGCAGCATGGCAGCAGCAGTAGTCGAATTCGATTCCCTGTCCGATGCGATTCGGGCCGCTGCCCAGGATCATGATCTTGCGGCGCTCAGAGGGATCGGCCTCGCATGCCGTTTCGTAGCTCGAATACAAGTATGGCGTGAAACTCTCGAATTCAGCTGCACACGTGTCCACACGATTGAATACGGCGCGCACGCCCAAGGCCTTACGCTTCTCCCGCACAGCGATCTCCGTCACATTCCAATAACGAGCCATCTGCGTGTCGGAGATGCCGTACTGCTTGGCTTGCACGAGCAGGTCTCGGGAGATTGTTTCAGGAGTATGTCTTCGAAGCTCGGCTTCAAAATCGACCACTTCTTTGATCTGCTCCAGGAACCATCGGTCGATCGAGGTCATCTCGCGCACGTCATCTATGCTGTACCCCTGCGCAAAGGCGAAGCGCACATAATTAAGCCGGTCCGGAGTCGGCGTGATGAGCTTCTGTGAAATGAGTGAGGGATCGAGTTTTTCAGAGCCGAAAGCCTTCCCGGTTTCCAGACTGCGCAATCCCTTCCAGAGCGCCTGCTTGAATGTTCGCCCGATCGCCATCACCTCGCCGACCGACTTCATTTGCGTGCCGAGCGTCGGATCGGAGCCGGGAAACTTTTCGAACTGCCACTTCGGGATTTTGACAACGACATAGTCGAGAGTCGGCTCAAAGCAGGCCGGCGTCTTGAGCGTGATGTCGTTAGCGATCTCATCCAGCCGGTAGCCAACCGCCAGCTTGGCCGCGATCTTGGCGATCGGAAAACCCGTGGCCTTCGAAGCCAGCGCCGAACTGCGGGAAACGCGCGGGTTCATTTCGATAATCACCATTCGGCCAGTCTCGGGATGAATCGCAAACTGGACATTGGATCCGCCGGTATCCACGCCGATCGTTCGGAGGCAGCGAATCGCGGCATCCCGCATCATCTGGTATTCGCGGTCAGTGAGCGTCTGGGCGGGCGCGACAGTGATGGAGTCTCCCGTGTGCACGCCCATAGGATCGAAGTTTTCAATCGAGCAAATAATGATGGCGTTGTCCGCCAGATCGCGCATCACCTCCAGCTCGAATTCCTTCCAGCCGAGAGCGCTCTCCTCGATCAGCACCTCGTGAACCGGCGACAGGGCCAGACCACGCTCCAGAATCTCCTCCAGGTCCTCGCGGTTGTAAGCGATACCGCCGCCCGTGCCGCCTAGCGTGAAGCTCGGGCGGAGAATACAGGGATAGCCCACCTGTCCGGCAAACTCCAAGCCCCCTCGGATATCTTTGACCAGCTTCGAGAGCGGCGTTTCGAGTCCGATCTCGCGCATCGCATCTTTGAAGAGCAGCCGGTCTTCCGCCTTCTTGATGGCATCGATCCGCGCGCCGATCAGCTCCACGTTGTAGCGCTCAAGAATTCCCGCTTCGGCAAGCTCGACCGAAAGATTCAGCCCGGTTTGCCCGCCAACCGTTGAGAGCAGCGCGTCCGGCTTCTCCCTCTGGATGATCTCTTCCAGGTACTTGCGGGTAAGCGGCTCCACATAAGTGCGCGTAGCCAGCTCCGGATCCGTCATGATCGTCGCCGGATTCGAGTTTACGAGGATCGTCTCGTATCCATCTGCCTTGAGAGCTTTGGCAGCCTGCGTCCCGGAGTAATCGAACTCGCAGGCCTGGCCGATCACAATCGGACCCGAGCCGATGATCAGGATACGGTGAAGATCGTTTCGTCGCGGCATGGCCTAAGCCTTATCGTCCATCAGTTTGACGAAATCGTCGAAGAGATAGTGGGAGTCGTGCGGACCGGGAGCCGCTTCCGGGTGGTACTGCACACAGAAAACCGGATAGCTGCGATGGCGAAATCCTTCGAGCGTTTGATCGTTAAGGTTGACATGCGTAATCTCGACGGCGCTCGAATCGAGGGTATCGGGATCCACAGCGAACCCGTGATTGTGCGAAGTGATCTCGACCCGCTGTGTCAATTTATTAATCACGGGGTGATTGGCGCCCCTATGACCGAACTTCAGCTTGTAGGTCTTGGCGCCAAGCGCCCGCCCAAGAACCTGGTGACCCAGACAAATTCCAAAAATAGGTACTTTGCCGATCAGCTTGCGGACATTATTGGTTTGGATCTCCAGGGGCTCCGGGTCGCCGGGTCCGTTAGAGAGAAAGACCCCATCCGGTTTGAGGGCCAACACGTCCTCTGCCGGGGTGAGCGCCGGAACGACCGTGGTTTTGCAGCCCACGTGAGCCAGGCGCCGTAGGATACTTTGCTTGATCCCAAAGTCATAGGCAACGACATGGAATCGGGGAGGCGCCGGAGACGGAATGCGTTCCGATGGGGAGCAGGCTTCCACCGGCTGTTCCCAGCAGTATTGGCTCGTTGTAGAGACGCGGCTGGCGAGGTCCAGCCCGGCCATCATCGGCGCTTGTTTAGCCCTCGCCACCAGCTTGGCGGGGTCGTTCTCGGTGGCGGAAAGGACGCCTCGCATCACGCCTCGCGTCCGCAGATGCCGGACGAGCGCCCGTGTGTCCAGGCCCGAGATCACCGGAATGCCGTGGCGCGCAAGATAATCAGAGGCCTCTTCTTCGGAGCGCCAGTTACTGGACATGGTTGAGAATTCGCGGACCGCAAGACCTTCGATATATGGCCGGCCGGCTTCGCTGTCGGAATGATTCGTTCCGTAATTGCCGATTTGAGGATTCGTCAGAATAACAATCTGGCCGGCGTAAGACGGATCCGTGAAGATTTCCTGGTAGCCGGTAATGGCGGTATTGAAGACTACCTCGCCCGAACGTTCAGCCGGCGCACCAAAACTCCCGCCTTCGAAGACAGTCCCGTCTTCCAAGGCCAGGATTGCTGATTGCAATACGATATTCCTCCTGGGGATGGATCTTTACTATTCTAGCGCGCTACCGCGGTTTCGGCTCCTTCGATAAATGCCCGGCGCTGCCCGCCGGCGCAGAGCCCTTCCTTGCCGGGCACGAGCATCGCAGCCGCTAATCGCTCTTGGATTTTGGTGTGGCGTTGCCCTGGGTCATGCCCATTGCCCATTTGACGGCCTCGATCCACATCGTCTCAATGTCTTTGCGATCCCAGATCTCGTCCCGGTGGCCGAGAGAGGAATAGAAGACCCGGCCTTTGCCGTAATCGCGGACCCACGTAACGGCGAAGTCCTTGTCCTTGCGATGCACGTTCGGGTTATTCAGATCGACTGTTGAAGGATCAATGCTCATCAGTACGCGCAGCTTATCGCGAGAATATGGAGCTTTGAACTGATACATCTCGTCGTAGGCCTCGAACTGCTCCGGAAAATGCCGCATCGCCGGGAAGCTCCGGTCTTCCACATTGATTCGCACTTTCACCTGGTTCCAAGGGTGATGGTCGAAATAGGCGCCGATCAGGTCGCCATATTGGGGCCACTTGTAGAAGGTATCTGTGGCGCTGTGGGATCCCAGGAACCCTTTGCCGTCGTCCCGGACGAAGGATAGCAGGGCATCCTTCTGCTCGTCGTTCATGTCCAACTCGCCGGTCGTATAAAAGAAAACCGCATCGAAGTAATCGAGGTTCTTGGCGTTGGCCTCCAGCTTCTTCTTCGTAAGCAACTGGCTATCGGTCCGGATGTAGGTATCCCATAGCCCGGTTTGCCTGCCCAGGCGCTCGAGAGTCGCCAGCGCGTGCGACACCGAATCGTGCTGGTAACCCTTCACCTCCCCGATAGCAAGAAGCTTCTTGCGCCGTGTCGCCTGCTCCTGAGAAGGCGAGATTCCGGCGCACGCGAGAAGAATCAGTCCAACAATGCAACTCTTTTTCATCTTCCGATCTGCCCGGCAGCCATCATCGCATCCACCGCTGGCGCGGTGCAACCGCAGTCTGTGCGTCGGTCACAGCCCGCAGGGAGCCAGAAAAAATGTCCTGCACAGGTGGTGCGATTCGTGCCGATGAGACTTGCAGGCCCGAATGCTGAAATGGCCACAAAGAATCCACCTTACACGTGTAGAAACAACCATGTACGCGGGGTTAGGTTCCATAGGTCCGGGGTCGGCGTCCTAGTACCGGGCTGGTGCCTAATATCTTAGGTGTGTATTGCGAAATCCCAAATCGTGCCGTAAAAGTAAGAAAGTTGGTTCGAGGGGCGTGAGGTGGAATCGAAAGCGCGCCAATTCGGAGGAACCCAACCCAATTTTATGGACTTGAACGTTAGTAATGCCCGAGTGACCGGCTGTAGTGGGACGAACCCCTCTATGTCATGGACGAGTCGCATCGAATTGCTGCTATCGCGTGTCGGCGCGGCGGAAGTCCCGGTCTTGATCCAGGGTGAGACCGGATCGGGCAAAGAAGTGCTGGCACGTCGTCTGCATTCTTACTCTAATCGGGCCGACAAACCTTTCCTGAAGTTGAACTGCGCCGCGCTGCCGGCGGAGCTGGTTGAAAGCGAGTTGTTTGGATACGAACGGGGGGCCTTCACCGGCGCACTGCAAAATAAACCCGGCATGTTCGCTACCGCCGATGGCGGGACTCTGCTACTCGATGAAATCGGCGACATGGACTTCAAACTTCAGGCCAAGCTTCTACAGGTCCTGCAGGATCAGGAGTTCCTCCCGCTAGGCAGCAGCAAGCCGGTTCGCGTGGACGTGCGAGTGATCGCCGCCACGCACTGCGATTTGGAAAAGGCAATTGCCGACGGGCGCTTCCGAGAAGATTTGTACTATCGTCTCAATGTCATTGCCATTCAGGTTCCGCCGCTCCGCGATCGCTCCGACGAAATCCTGATATTGGCTCAAACGCTGCTCCGGAAGCACGCGGGACCAGATACGGCGCTGCCCAGGATCACACGTGAACTGGAATTGGCGTTACTCGCGCACAACTGGCCCGGCAACGTTCGGGAACTGGAGAACGTCATGCGCCGCTTCCTCGTATTCCGCGATCCCGAAGCTCTGGCAGAGGAGTTGCGCTCGAAGACCCGCCGCATCCAGGCACCCGCGTTGAAAATCCCGGCTCCGGTTTCCTCCAATCCCACGCCAGCGGCGGCGGAGAGTACACCAGTTCTGCGCATGGTGGAAGAAGCGCGAGCCCAAGCTGAGAGCGAAGCTATTCTGGCTGCGTTGCGCTCGACGAACTGGAACCGCAAGTCCGCCGCCAAGCTGCTGAAAATCGATTACAAAGCTCTGTTATACAAGATGAAGAAACTCGGCATCGGAGAGGATAGCAAGATCGTTTCCTTCCCCGTTGGTGAGGCTGAGTCCTGCACTGAATCGGCTGAGGCTGCGGCCGCACGGATGTTTGCCTGATCTCGAGTATTTGTATAAAAGTTAACCAAAGTAAGCTAGACAAATCTCTGAGGAGTTTCGCAGAATTCGGAAAGGCTGCTTGTAATTTGCCGAGTAGCCAAGAAGGTTTTGCATGGAATACTCCAACTGCTTCGGATTCGGAGCGGCGGCATCGTCTGCGACTGCTCCGGTCGCTCCGCGAATTGGGCGCGTCACGGCACAACAGAAAGGTGCTCTTCGATTATTGTTGACGCTGCGACTTGCTGGTAATCCTAAGTTGCAGATTCGGAGGGCCAGCCGGATTGCAATTGACGCGTCTGGGCAGTTGTTGATCTATGGCGCCGCCGGCGAGCTCTCCGCTACCGTGCCTATCGAGGGGATCCAAAGCTTCCGTCTGACGCAACTGCGGCGAAGCTGAACTCCAAGCCCAGCGCCGTGATTCAGCCCTTGGTCACCCGCCGCAAGGTAAACGCCTCCGGGCCCACGCTTTCCTTCTCCAGCCGTTTCCAATCATCGTTGACGTGAATTAGCTTCCCACTGATATGGTTCGAGCGCTCGGAGGCTAAGAAAAGAGCGAGTTGGATCTGTTTTTCGGGTGATGTGCCGCCGGTCAGACGTACTTGCTCGGCAGCATCCACTTCTTTCTGTCCAGCGCGCTCTCCAGCCTGGATAATTTCATCGGTCATATGAGTATAAGTCCCGCCAGGCGCCATACAATTCACCTGCACGTTCCAGTCTCGCACCTCCTCAGCCAGCGTCTCTGCGAACCGGACCACGCCGGCCTTGGAGGTCGCATATGCAGAAAAGAACGGACGGACGGAAGCGGCTCCTCCACCGGAAAGGATCAATATTTTTCCGCTCCGCCTTTCCAGCATGTGCGGCAATACTGCCCGGCAGGCGTTCACGACCCCAAACAGATTCGTCTCGACAACTTCATTCCACATCTTTGGCCGAGCATCGATGAATGGACCGATCGGCCCCTGAATCGCGGCTGCTGCAATCAACACCTGCACACCGCCGAATGCTGTTTTCATCCGGTCAACAGCCGTGCACATCTGCTCGGGATCACGAACATCGGCGCGAATACGCAGCGCTGTTCCCCCCGCGTGCTCGATCTCCAGCTTTGCCAAATCCAGCTCTGGCTGGCTCCTGCCGAGCAGCCCTACATTGGCGCCCGCGGCTGCAAAGCCAATGGCCAGGCGCTTGCCGATGCCGCGCCCGGCTCCTGTAATCAGCACTCCTTGGCCCCTGATCGTACGCACTCAGTTCTCCACGCCGGCGTCAAACATCGCTGTTTCCACTGTGCCCCCTCGCTTCACCTGCACAAAGATCCGGTATTTTCCCGAGGTTGGGAAACCATACGGAAAAGTCACTGTCGGAGAAATTCCGGCGTGTTCCATCAAATGGACCAGGTGAGGCTGGACCAGCGCGAGGGATGCCATAGGCACGGATCCGGACGGATGCACATGCGCGAACACTGACCGGTCCTCACGAACGAAGGCAGCATGCCCAGCCATCCCCATGTAGAGTTCCATATCGCGAGCCGGCTGACCCTGCGGGTCCTGAACACTGAACCGGAACAGAGTAAGTTGGCGGACGCGGAAACGATCCGCACTTTTCTCCCAGACAATGCGATAGCCGTCCGGCAGGCGGAAGACCGTTTCCCGCGCGTTCCCCAGAACTGGGCCCGTGCCGCCGGCATCATCGCCTGCCAATGACTGCCCTTCGATCTGCGGCAGCGAGATCTCGGTGGTGACCGTCTCGGGCAGCCCATTCTCGTGAACGATGTCGCCGAATAGCTGATAACGTCCGGCGGGCATGGTGGGCAGACGCTGGAGCAGCTCGCCGGGATTTATCATTTCCGGGTGCAGGTGCCAGACTGCCGCCATATCGGGAACATGAATCACGTACAGGTGCATCACATGACCGTGGTCCGGCGCCAGGTCATCGGTCTTGCGAAAACCGAGCCATCCCGGATCGCGCAATTGCAGCCGCAGCCGGTCCGGCGCTTCGAGCGAGGGCGAAAGCTCAAGTGTCTTGAATACATTTCGGCCGTACCCGGCGGCTTCATCACTCCACCATTGGTTCCCCAAATAAATGACGGCAGCCACAACGAGGGCGGTGCCCGCCATTGCAAAATGGGCCCGCCTGCGCTGCCGTGCGGACGGCTGCTCTCCGGGCTCGCATTGAGCTTCGCGGACGCCGGCGCCTACTATCGAGACGAGTCCCAGCGCTAGCACCAAACCGAGAACAAACAGCACTGCGCCGAGGGCTTTCTGCATGGTTCGCGTTCGCAGAGCCAAAGCCGGTACTGGCACCGAAAGCTCGCCCGAGCCGCGCGCTCCATCAGCCATGATCCGCACCTGCCACGAACCGGACCGCATCAACCACAGCGAGCCCGTGAAAAACTGCGGATCCTCCTTGGAACGGCGTGCGTTGTCCGGCGTAGGCGCCAAGCGCGTTCCGGGACCCGTTACCGGCAACGGCACGATCCGAATGGAGTGTACATCGGGTGACGCGCTGCGGATCTCGAGTTCGGCTACGCCGGGAATGACCTCAGGCGGACGAATTGTCACCAGGAGGTGATATGGACCCGCGCTGCCTTCGTAGAACACGTCCGGACTTCCGACGTGGGCCTGACCGGCCGCGGCTAACGCCAGCAACCCGAAACAGAGTCGCAGCATGCTAACGTCGAATCCGCTGCATCCACTGACCCCAGGCAAGCCCGAGCCGAGCAGTCAGAATAGCTGCGGTCAGGGCAACCGCCATCTCTTTCCAGAAAGCAGCGGTGCTTTGGATCGGGACGAACAGATTCCGCACCGTATACGAATTTGGGCTTGCATTGTAATCAAGGTAGTGGGTCCCGAAAATCCAGTTGCGAGATGCGGGACTCATCAGAAAATCGGCGAAGGGCCACTGCACCGCGCAGAGGACTCCGAGAAATGCTGCTGCATAGACGACCGCCCGGCTCCAGCCGCTCCACGAGCTAAGCCTGAGCCGCAGCCAGTCGAGCACGAGTGCCGGCACGATCAGCAAAACCGGAAATGCCGCCGGGATAAAATGCGTGACCCGCTGATACACCGGTCCCAATTTCGGTTCGGCCGGAAAAAGTGGAAGAATCCACAGCAGGCCCAGCAGAAAAACCGTGTAAACGGCAGCAACCATGGTCGACGCCCAGCGGCGGCCGGACGCCTGCGCCACTCCGATCAGCACAGCGGGAACGAACATACAGATGACGCGATAGAACCTGGCGGTGTGCATCTGCGTCCGGCCGGTGTACTCCATGAGCAAAATCATCAAAAGCACCACAATCATGCCGCCAACATAAAGGAACAGCCATTCGAGGGATCCGCTGAGCCTTCCACCGGCCCGATTCATCCTGCCAAGTATCAAAATCAAGGCGCCCGTTTCAACGGCCAGCACTCCGAGGATCAGCAGAATATGCGGTGGGCTCACGATCTTCACGTCGAGCCCATATGCATTGTGCCACCAGTCATCGAAGGGTGCCGAGGTCAACATGGCGATGCCGCCCCAGGCAGCGATGAACGCGCCGAGCGGTCCGCGAAAGCCCCACAGTCGGACCGAGAACTTGCGTAGCGGCGAGGCCGGCTGAAATGTAGTGGTCAGCACGAGAAAAGCGCTGGATATGCCGGCAAGCACGCCGCAGAGATAAATTGCGATGTGGGCCGGAGTCCAGAACGTATCCCGCCCAACGGAGCGATGCCAAGAGATGTCCCAATGGGCGCCGATCATTGCCGAAGTGACGGCGAACACTGAGCACCAGACATACCAGGGCACTGCCATGCTTCATCCGGCATTATAAGCCCCCGAGCCGGCGCCTGCCCTTGACTGGCGTGGGACCAAGTGTAACATCGTCTCATGACTTCCGATTTCTCGCGAAGAAAGCTGATGCAAGCTGCGGGTGCGGCGGCGTTGTCGCCCGCGGCCTCGTCCGCAGCAGCGGCTCCATGGCCGCGTCTTGAAGGTCCTGACACGCCGAAGATCTGCTTGGAGCTTTCGGCGGGGAACCTGTCGGCCGGTCCTCAAAATGAATCCGGGATGCGCAAAATCAAGCAGCTCGGAGTGGACTACGTGTTGTCGGGTGGCCCGCCTATTCCGTGGCAGGAAGCCGATCTGCGCGCCCGCATGGAGCGTCTGAAAGCGGCGGGGCTGACCCTGTGCAATCTAATGATTGCCGGCTTCCCGGATACGCTATATGGCAAGCCGGGGCGGGACGAGGAAATCGACAAAGTTCGCCAATCGATTCGCGCCGCCGGCAAAGTCGGGCTGCCGGTAGTAGAGTACAACTTCTACGCGCATCGGATCGTGGAGGGCTATTACGAAGAGACCGGCAGGGCCGGCGCGGGGCTCACGGCATTCGATTACGACAAGGTAAAGGATTTGCCTCCCCTTCCGAATGAAGGGGCACACAGCCTGGAGGAGATGTGGAGCAACATTACCTACTTCCTGAAAGCCGTCGTGCCCGTAGCGGAGGAGTCAAACGTGCGCCTGGCGCTGCACCCCAACGACCCGCCCGCCCCGCTCAGCCGCGGCTCGAAACAAATCATGGGCACGGTTGCCGGCTGGAAGCGCCTGATCGACATCGTCCCCAAACCGGCGAATGGCATTACTTTCGACTGCGGGGTAACTCGCGAGATGGGCGAGGATCCGGTAGAAGTGTGCCGGTATTTTGGGAGCAGAGACCGCATTAACCACGTGCATTTCCGGAATGTGCGAGTGCGAAAACCGTACGAAAAGTACACCGAGGTGTTTCTGGATGAAGGCCAGGTCGATATGTTCGCGGTAATGAAAGAGCTCGTGCGGCAAAAGTACCCGCGGGCGGTCTATCCCGAACACCCGCGCGCACTGGATGCCGACCGGGAGCGGCCTGGTTTTCGCACTTACTATCCGGGCGGCGGCGGCTACACCGGCTACGCTTACAACGTAGGTTACGCGAGAGCGATGCTTCAGGCCGCCTTGTCGTCGTAAAGCGCGACGGGCGCCCGAGATCAGGGCTTCACTGCGATGGCAATGATGGAAGTGGGCGGCCAGGGCAGCAGCCCGTCGATTCGCCGCCAGAGCCACACGAAGCGATCGAATAGACGGAGCGTCAACGGATCGAGCGTCTGTCTTTTTAGCACGCGTCCGGCGAAGCTCCAGGCGGGCCTTGAGACGCGGTTGAAATCCAGAATGCGCTCTACATGGAAGCCGGTGCTCTCCAGTTTTGCGCGCAGCTCTTCGTGCCGGTAGCGTCGAAAATGGCCTAGCGCGCTATCGAGTGTCCCGAACACGTCGTTTCCGTGCGGCACCAGAATAATCGCACGGCCGCCCGGTTCGAGCGCAACCTT
>Ga0070741_10006664_pt1 | contig 24594 bp, 17 predicted proteins | sample Coa_R1_4_FD_66440 | JGI IMG/M metagenome (GOLD analysis project Ga0070741, IMG submission 66440) | Surface soil microbial communities from Centralia Pennsylvania, which are recovering from an underground coalmine fire - Coalmine... | ecosystem: Environmental > Terrestrial > Soil > Unclassified ... | reverse complement strand
TATTCCGACTTCCGGCCGATGCGCGCAGGCGACCAGTTCCGATAGCCATCCGCGTGTCAGGGGTTCTATATCGTCGTTCAAGAAAACAATAATCTCCCCGCCGGCACGCTTTGCGCCGCTGTTGTTCATGGCCGCGAAGTTGAAGGCACCGGAATACCCGACAGCCACGGCCCCACTCCTCGCCAGCAATCGTTCCATCCTGCCGTCATCGCCCGTCTTATGCTGCACAACCACAATCTCGCGATTGCAATATTCCGTCGTGCGATCGATTGCCTTCAAACAGCGTTCCAGCAGCTTCGGATTTCGTGAGCAAATCACGATGCTTGCCTTCGAATCCGCCGGAACCGTCCACCTTACCCTATACGTATTCGGCAGCCGTCCGTCTTCCACCGCCGCGTTGTATCCGCGCCGTTGGAGCGCTTCCGCCAGAGCTTTTTTGCCCCTGGCCTGCGTGTAAGGCTTCGACTCCGTAGTCGCTGCCGTGGAGCCGGCGTGTTTCCGCCAGTGATACAGGATCCGTGGTACATGCCGCACCACTACATCGCCCTCGGTGACGCGCAGCGCCAGATCGTAATCCTGGCTGCCGTCGAAATCGCTGCGCAGCCATCCGGCGCGATCCAGCACAGCTTTCCGCACGACCAGAAAATGACAGAGGTACATACAGCAGAGAAGCAGATCGGGAGACCACGCAGGCTTAAAAATGGGCTCGACATGTGTCTCCCCGTCCAGACGATCTTCGTCCGAATAAATCACATCTACCGACTCTTCCTGCGCCGCTTCCACAACGTAGTGGAGTGCGTGCGGCGCCAGCAGGTCGTCCTGATCCAGAAACCCGACGTATTCGCCGCGAGCCATCATTCCCGCTTTGTTGGTAGCGCCTGAAATTCCGAGATTTTCGTCCGAGCGCACGATCCGAATGCGCGAATCCGCGGCCGCCTTTGCCGCCAAAAAGTCGCCGACCCAGGGCTCGCGCGAAGCGTCATCGCAGACGCAAAGCTCCCAGCACGCATAGGACTGCCGCACCACAGAATCGATCGCCGCCTCGATCCACTCCCGCTTCGGGTCGTAGACTGGCATAACGATGCTCACCAGCGGCTGCCGCCGGAGTTCCTTCTGCCGCGATACGAACCACTCTGCCGGCGGCGTGGACAATCGCTCCAGTTCCAGCCATGCGCCGTACTGATTCGCAGCCGTGTGGTTCCCCACAATCTTCCGGTAAAGCGGATGCAAAGGCGAGTGCAACAAACCCTGCCCCAGACGCCCTCTCCAGTCGACGAGGAAGCGGCCGGGCCATTGCATTAGCCGAAATAGCGCACTGTTCTCGATCAGCAACAGCCTCGTTTCCAAGTCCCGATTGCGACGCGCTAGCGCCTTCAGGCGGCGCTCCACACTGTGGCTCGGATTCTCGGCCTGCTGCAGGAGACCGTCTATTAGCTCCAGGTATTCGAGCAGATCGTCCGAGGACAAGGTCCCTGCCGAAATCAATTTCGCGCGCAGGCGCGACAGCCTCTCGCGCGGGGAACCGGCCGGATCGGTATTGCCGTTCTGCATCAGCACCGTTTCGTTCAAAAATTCCCTGCTGGTTCAGCCTCTCTTTTCCAACACCACAAAAAGCGATTGACCCAGGGGAACAGCCACCAGCCGCTCGAGCCGTTCCTGTAGAGGAGCAAGAACGGCGTCAAAAAAGGCGATCTGTTTTTCCGATTGCCGGTCCCTCTTCAGCAGGCGCGCGTTGACCCACCACCCGAAGAAGCCGGCGCAGTTCATATATCGTAGTTTGACGACGCTAAAGCCGCTTTCCGCCGCCAGTTTGCGAAAAGCCCGCTTCGAATACCGGCGGTAGTGGCCGAGATTGGCATCGATCGGGCCGTAGAGCGCCTCAAATGCCGGCACGATCAGGATGGCCCTGCCGCCTGCCCGGAGCACGGCGTGCATGTTCGCCAATGCCTGCCGATCGTCTTCGATGTGTTCCAGCACGTTCAGGCAGACGATTGAATCCGGAAGCTCCGCAGACAGGCGCACAAACTCGCTGCTGACGACGTCCATGTGCCGCGCTTCAACGTTCCAATATCCTGCGAGGTTCCTCCGCATCGCCTCCACACAGCCCTCATCCACGTCGATTCCGATCACGCACTCACGATCGGCGATCGTTCGAGTGAAGTTCCCGATCCCGCAACCGACCTCCAAGACCCGCGGGCCTAACTCCGGCGCGATCAGCCGGTGCTGCCAGTCGAAGTAGCGGCGGGCCTGTCTCATCCGCTCCTGATCTTCGATCCTATATGCCGACGAAATGGCGAGGCTTCGGTTCACCGTTCTATGTTACCGCCGGCTGGTGAGCGGGTTGCACAGTTCGAGTTCAAATGCGCAGTATTCTGACGTTCGGAGTCATATTTCCCCTTGTGCTGCTTGGGGATTCTCTACCTCTCATCAAATCCGTGAGGTTCGTGGGCGGCTCGCCGAACGTGTTTGTGGGAACACAGGTGGGCCGCCCCTACGACACCGCGGTGATTCACGACGATGTGAAGCGCCTTTGGCGCACCGGCCGATATCACGATATCCGTGTCGAAGCCGATCCCGGCGCCGACGGCACTCGGATAACCTTCGACCTGGTGGCCGCGCATCCTCGTGAGTTGCACAAAATCCTCATCGCCCCAAACGTCGGCTCCATGCAAATCAAACTGCCGGAGGGTAGCCCGATCGATCAGATGAGCGCTCGCGCCATCGCTCGGCAGGCCGAAGAGAAACTCCGTGCCGGCGGATTCAGCGGTGCTCGAGTCAGCTATGAAATTCAGCCTTACGCCGGCAACAAGGTCGATCTCGTCCTGCACCCGGAAATGGGCGACCGACTCAAAATCGAATCCGTCCGCTTCGCCGGAGACCTCGGCCTCACGCCCGACGCGCTCGTTCGCGCTCTCCTGCAGACCCGCGTGCGCCGGCTCCGCCATCCCGCCTACAGTGCGGATGCGGTGGACTCGGATATCGCCAGGCTCCGCTCGCTTTATATAACAAACGGATATTACGATGCCCGCGTCCACCTGGATAACGTCGATATACGCAAGCGCGCCCTGATCACGATTCATATCCGCTCGGGCGAGCGCTCTACTCCGACCCCCGCCGAGACCGGCATCTGCCGATCACTCCTGGCGGAGCGCCGTGCAGCCGAAAAGAAAGGAATCCTGGACTTCAATCCAAAGCTCCACGTCCCCGATCTCAGCGTCTCAGTCGACCGCGGCCGTCCCTATCGCGTGGGCAGGATCGAGTTCGCCGGTCTGCACCACTTCACCGACGCCTCGGTGCGCCGCAATCTGGTCCTGGATGAAGCGGAGCCCATGGATGAGCATCTCCTTCGAAAGAGCCTGGCCCGATTGAACCGCGCCGGAATCTTCGAGACAGTTGGCGCGGAGGACGCACATATGACCACTAACGAGCAAACGGGCGTCGCCGACATTACGATCAACCTGGTGGAGCGTAAGCGCGGCGCTTGGAATCTCTCCGGTCCCGTCGGCCCCGCCAGTTTCGCCGGACCGCTCGAAGGATCCATCAGCAGCCGGCTCCTGTGGGGATTCACGGCGTCCGTCAGCGTCATCGCCTTCTCCCATCCGCTGCTGCCCGCATTGTCCATCCTGCCCAAAGCCGGCCTGTTGCCGATGGCCGCGGTCACGCGCCCATACTCGCCTGGAGAAGGATGGAAATCCGGCCTGGTAATCGCGCCACAGCTAGGCTGGCGCGCCATGGGTCTGGCATACGGCACGACCCAAATCCAGCAACGGATACTCCCGTTGCTGGCCGGCGACAGCGGTCTTGTCCCCGATCTCCCGGTCACCGTCGTCGGCCCAGGGCAAGAAGGTTTGATGATCTGCGAAGCTCCCCGGCCGCGTATGCACGCCCTCCGGACAGCCGCGTCGTTCGCGCTGCGATTGCTTGGCCGTTAATATCACAGCCAGCCCTCCTGCTCCAGAATCTTGTGGAAGCCGGCATTGTCCAGCGACACCTCGGGAAACCAAGGCCCCACCAGCGTGCGCTTCCACCACGCCTTGGTTTGCGCGCGCTCCTGGGGAGTCGTGAAGTGATATTCGTACAACCGTGCGCGCACGTAGCGCGGCGGACCTGCGGGAAACGGGTTCGAACGCAGCAGCCCGATCACATCTCGATCTCCCTGCAGCAGTTTAGCGGTAAAATTCACGAACCAGGGATGCTCGGTATAGTTCCCCATGGCCGCGAACCACATCAGCCAATCGAGCCGCAGATGGTACGGCGCGATCTGCGGCGGCCGCTGCATCGGATCCGTCGGCTTCCCCTTGAACTCGTACTCGCGCCACTTCGTGGCTGCGCCGGGCAGTGCATCGTCCGTGCCCTCCACCACGACTTCGTACCGCGTCTTCGTCACGCTCCCGAAGGCGCCGTACGTGTTCACCAGTTGCAGCGGATTGTAGCTGAAATTCATCAACTGGCGCGACGAAAGCATATTGATAGCCGGCTGAATGCTCAGGATCCCGATCAGCAACGCCAGCGCAACAGTCCCCAACTCGTAAGCCCGGGGCAGCGTGAGCACCTCGGGCGCCTGAACAGGCAGGATCGCGGACAGAATGCGCCCATCCAGCGTCGGGATCGCCAGCACGATGGTCAGCCAGTTCAGGAAGGATAGATTGCCGCTCAGGATCAGCAGCAACTGAAAGAGGATCGTAAATCCACCCGCGATCGTAGCGATCGGCTGCGGCAGAAAATAGGCGAACGGGACGATCAGTTCTACGAAGTGATTGAACGCCACGCCGCCGTGATGCGTCCAATTGGGCATCCAGTGAAAGTACCAGCTCAGCGGATTCGGCATCGGCTGCGTTTCGTAGTGATAGTCGAGACAGGTGAGATTGCGCCAGCACGGGTCGCCGCGCAGCTTGATCAGGCCGGCACCGAACATCACCCGGAACTCCATCCAGCGTAGCAGCCACATCAGGATCGGCCTGGGCGCGGCGTGACTGCTACCCAGGAATATCGTCAGGAACCCTGCCTCGAGCAGCATCGACTCCCATCCAAACCCGTAAAAAGTCTGCCCAACATTGACGAACGAGAGATAGATGGCCCATAAAGCAGCCCAGACCAACATGGAAAACCAGAGTGTGTACCGGTCCGAAATCCCCGTGAACGCCAGCACCGCCAGCGCCAGGCCGAGCCACGCCGCGATCGCGAACGCGCGGTCGTTCGGAAACAGGTAGAACAGGCTCGGCGTCGCACGAAACGGGACCTGCTTCACGAAGATCGGGACGGGTAGCAAGCCGTGCTCGCCCAGCAACGGCCGGAACTGATTGATCGCGATCAGGAAAGCGATGACATAAATCAACCCCAGGCCTCTCTGAAAGAGGAACCGCGGCAGCCAGTACGGCGACGGGTCGGCCATAGCATCCTGCCTCGATGATAGCCGAGCCGTAGTGGCCGCGATCGGTGTAAGGGTGCTGACGCGAACAAGTCAGGCCAGCGGTTGTGTGCAAAAAGCGCAACGGCGCGCAGCGATCGGAACTTCGCTCAGGCAGTCGGGGCACTTCTTGGTGGTCGGATCCGGCGCCGCCTCTCCACGGCGCAACCGTGCCATCAGCGCGTTCACCGGGACCACCACAAAGAAGTAAACCGCGGCCGAGATCAGCAGAAACGAAACCACCGCGTTAATGAAATCCCCTATGAGAAACTTGCTGCCGTTTATCGTGAATACGATCGCCGAAAAATCGGGCTTACCCACGATTGCCGCAATCAGCGGCGTGATCAGGTCCTTGACGAGGGCGGTCACAACCGCGCCGAAGGCGCCGCCAATAACCACGGCGACGGCCAGGTCGAGAACGTTCCCCCGCATGATGAACTGCCGAAAGCCCTTCAACATTTTGACGCCTCCATCTTCACGATGATACGCTGCCCATGAAGGAAACGGAACAACCCATGATGGCACATCGCAACGGCAGACATTTCCTGCAGATCCCCGGGCCTACCAACGTTCCCGACCGCGTCCTTCGCGCCATCGATCAACCCACCATCGACCATCGCAGCGCTGACTTCGCAGCCCTCGCCCGCTCGTGCCTCGAAGGGATGCGCGCCATCTTCCAGACCGCCGGTGCGGTAACGATTTTTCCCGCCTCCGGCAGCGGAGCCTGGGAGGCGGCGCTGGTGAATACGCTCAGCCCGGGCGACCGCGTCCTGACTTTCGAAACCGGCCACTTCGCCGCAGGCTGGGCGAAAGTGGCCTGCAATCTCGGCCTGCAAGTGGATGCCATCCCGAGCGACTGGCGGGTCGGCGTGGATGCCGACGCGATCGGTGCGCGCCTGGCAGAAGATCGCGAAGCGCAAATCAAAGCAGTCCTGATCGTGCACAACGAAACGTCCACAGGCGTGACCAGCAACGTGCCCGCCGTGCGCCGCGCCATCGACGACACCCGTCATCCCGCGCTACTGATGGTCGACACGATCTCGTCGCTGGCATCCATCGACTACCGGCACGACGAATGGCGCGTGGATGTCACCATCGGCGGTTCGCAGAAAGGATTGATGCTGCCGCCTGGACTGGGTTTCAACGCGATCAGCGCGAAGGCCCTGGAAGCGGGCCGGACCGCGAAACTCCCGCGCAGCTATTGGCGCTGGGACGAGATGTTGTCCAGCAACGCCAAAGGTTTCTTCCCGTACACGCCCGCCACGAACCTCCTCTTCGGCCTGCGCGAAGCTGTGCAGATGCTCCAGGAGGAAGGACTCCCGAACGTGTTCGCCCGCCACGAGCGCCTGGCCGAGGCGACCCGCCGAGCCGTCCAGGCATGGACGTTCGAGGTCCAGGCCGCGAATCCGGCGGAGTACAGCAGCACGCTCACCGCGGTCCGCATGCCCGATGGTTTCGACGAAGCTGCGTTGCGCGCTGTGATCCTCGATCGCTTCAACATGTCGCTGGGTTCGGGCCTGGGCCGGCTCGCGGGCCGTGTCTTTCGCATTGGACACCTCGGCAGCCTGAACGATCTCACTTTGGCCGGCACCCTCGCAGGTGTCGAGATGGGTCTCGAGATCGCGGGCGTTCCCCATCGCAAAGGCGGCGTAGACGCTGCGATGGCCTACCTCACCGGGCGCGCACGATGAGCTTCGTGCAAGTCCAACCCGCCGCCTCGGAACTCCAGCGCGAACTGGAAAAGCAGATCGAGGGCGAAGTCCGTTTCGACACCATCTCACGCGCGCTGTACTCGACCGACGCCAGCGTTTACCAGATCCAGCCGCTAGGCGTCGTCATTCCCAAATCGCGGGAAGACATTCTCCGCGCATTGGCCGTCTGTCGTCGCCTGCATTGCCCGATCACCATGCGCGGCGGCGGCACCTCGCAGGCGGGCCAGGCGATCGGCCACGGTATCCAGATCGATATTTCGAAGTACTACAATCGCCTCCTCGAAGTGAACGCCGAAGAGCGCTGGGCGCGAGTCGAACCAGGCATCGTACTCGACGAACTGAACGCGCAGCTCGCGCCACTCGGCCTCCGTTTTGCCCCCGACATCACCACCGCCAGCCGCGCCACCGTCGGCGGCATGATGGCCAACAATTCGAGCGGCGCCCGCAGCGTCCTCTACGGCAAGACTATCGACCATGTCCTGGAACAGACGGTCGCACTGGCGGACGGTACGGTTGCACATTTCCGCGAGATCCCGCGCGACCAGATCCCCGCCGGCGACACCCTCGAAGCCGCATGCTACCGCACCGTCCTGCGCCTCGCCTGCGTGCACGCGGACGAGATCGACCGCCGTTACCCGAAGATCCTGCGCCGGGTTGGCGGCTACAATCTCGACGAATTCGTCGACCAGTCCCGCCCCGTAAACCTGGCGAAGATTATGGTGGGATCCGAAGGCACGCTGGGCGTCGTGCTGGAAGCGAAACTCAAGCTGGTGCCGTTGCCGAAGGCGAAGGCCGTGATGGTCATCATGTTCGCCGACCTGCTGGAATCGCTGGCGGCCGCGCCTGTGATTCTCCGCCACGGGCCCTCGGCGGTCGAGGTGATGGACAAATCCATTCTGGATCACACCCGCCAGAATCAGGCGCTGGAGCGTATCCGCGCCGCGTTCATCCAGGGCGATCCCGCCGCCACGCTCTGTGTAGAGTTCTACGCGGATCGCAAGGAGGAACTGCCGCCGCGCCTCGCGGCACTGGAGCAGGACCTGCGTGCCCGCGGCCTCGGCTACGCGTACCACGCCGAAACCGACCCCGCGGCCCAGCAGCGCGTCTGGAGCCTTCGCGAAGCCTCACTCGGCCTCTCGATGGCGATGAAGAACGATGCGAAGTCGATCGCCTTCGTCGAAGACACTGCCGTCGCCCCGGAAAAACTGCGCGACTTCATCGAGCGTTTCCTCGCCGTGATTCACTCCCATGGCACCACCGCCGGCATCTACGCGCACGCCTCTGTCGGCTGCCTGCATGTAAGGCCCGTAGTGAATATGAAGAGCGAGCAGGGCGTGCGCACCTTCCAGGCGATCGCAGAAGAAGTCTCGGACCTGGTGCTGGAATTCGGCGGCGCGCTTTCGGCCGAGCACGGTGACGGCCTGGTTCGCAGTCCGTTCATGCAGAAAATGTTCGGACCCACGTTGTACGAAGCCTTCCGCGAGGTGAAGCACACCTTCGATCCGGAAGGCATTTTCAACCCCGGCAAAATCGTGGACGCGCCGCCGCTCACCGACAACCTGCGCCTGGGTCCGGGCTACCAGACGCCCAATCCGGCAACCTGGTTCGACTACGAAGAATACGGCGGCATGGGCGGCGCGGTCGAGATGTGCAGCGGCGTAGGCGCGTGCCGCAAAAAGCTGGCCGGCACCATGTGCCCCTCCTACATGGCGACGCGCGAAGAAGCACATTCCACCCGCGGCCGGGCCAACACCCTGCGCCTGGCGATGGCTGGACGCCTGGGTGAATCGGGCTTGGGCGATCAGGGCGTGTTCGAAGTGCTGGATCTCTGCCTCCAGTGCCGCGCCTGCAAATCGGAATGTCCGTTGAGCGTCGACATGGGCCGTTTCAAAAGCGAGTTTTTAGCGGATTACTGGAAGCGCCACGGCACGCCGCTGAAAACGAGGCTGCTGGGCAACATCGACCGCCTCGCGACCTGGGGCAGCCGCCTGGCTCCGGTGTCCAACTGGCTTTCGATGGGCTCACTTGCCGGGGTGGACAAACGACGCTCGTTCCCTGCCTGGAAGCGGCAGACGTTCTCCCAATGGTTCACGCGGCATCGAAAAGACGCAAGCGGCGCCCCGGTCACGCTATTTAACGATACCTTCATCAATCATTACGATCCCGAAATCGGCACGGCGGCTGTCGCAGTTCTCGAGCGAGGCGGGTACAAAGTGAACGTAGTCCGCCCCGGCTGCTGCGGCCGTCCGCTGATCTCGCAAGGCCTGTTGGCGGAGGCCCGCGCGCGTGCGGAAAAAGTAGTGAAGGGTCTCCTGCCCATAGCGGCGCGGGGCGAGAAAATCGTATTCTGCGAGCCGAGTTGTCTCTCCGCGGTCATAGATGACGCGCCGTCGTTGCTGCGCGGCGACCTGCAGCGCCAGGCAAAAGAAGTGGCGCAGGCCTGCATGTTGTTCGACGAATTCGCTGCCAAGCTCGATCTCCCGCTGCGCCAGGCCGAAGGCAGAATCCTGCTCCACGGCCACTGTCATCAAAAGTCGATGGGACTTCTCGGCGCCACGGTATCGCTGCTGTCGCGCATACCGTCTGCAACGGTAGTCGATCTGGACGCAGGCTGCTGCGGCATGGCCGGATCCTTCGGCTACACGCATTACGACGTCTCCAGCACGATAGCCGAGCGCAAACTCCTGCCGGCAGCTCGCGGCATGAAGCCGGGCGAAGTGCTCGTAGCGCCGGGGACGTCCTGCCGCCATCAAGTCTCGGACCTCGCTGGCATCAACGCCGTGCACCCGGCGGTTCTGCTGGCCCGACTCCTGAAATAGCACCGAGTCCGAATACCGCTGGGTGTGGCACAGCCTCCAACGCGGGGACAGAACTGCGACGCACGCGAGCGGTATTACCGCCGCGGTACAAAGGCCGCCAACTCCGTTGGCAGTCACGTCCCGGTATGGCTGATATAAATTCTCAGAGGCGCTGTCATGGATTCCACCTCTCGACGGTTGAACCGGCGCTCCTTCCTCCGTGGCAGTGGCGTCGCTATCGCTCTCCCGATGGTCGAAGCCATGCGTCCCGCTTGGGGCGCGGAAACTGAAAAGCCGCCCATGCGCCTCATTTGCGTGGGCAATCCGCTCGCTGCTGCCGGAAGCCTTCTTCCCCACCAAGACCGGCGCCGATTATGAAATGACCAAGGAGTTGCAGCCGCTCGAACGTCATCGCAAGGACTTCACGATCTTCTCGCATGTGCATCACGACATAGCCGGCGGGCATCGGGCTGTCCACTCGTTCGCAGCGGCATCAAGGATTCGGACGCCTGGACGGCGAAGGTCCCCGTATCGACGCTTCGGATACCTTGCCGGGCGGCGGGAAGTTCACCGATATCGTGAGCTTCAAGGACGTGCTGATGGCAGGCCATCGTGATCAGCTCGCGCGCTGCCTCACAGAGAAGCTCCTCACGTACTCGATGGGCCGCACGCTGGAGCCGGCGGACGATCCGTACGTGGAGCAGATCGTGGCAGCGCTGAAACAGCGCGGCGGCGGGTTGCGCGACCTGGTCGTGCTGGTGGCGGGGAGCGAACCGTTCCGTCGGAAATAATTGGGGAACGCTCCGTCTGTCCCCGTATTTTTTTGATACAGTCTTAACCTGGAGGGGATATGACCTATAAGCTTGCCGTTTGCGGCGCTCTCTGCGCCACTCTCGTCTTCGCGCAAAAGGACTGGAGAAAAGCCGACGGCCCGGTGCGGATGTATAACACGGCCAAGAAGAAACTGATGGAAGGCAAGCAGATCGTCGGCGTGACCATCTCCTCGCCCGATCCTAATATTTACTGCGCCGCCGCCAATTCCGGCTTCGATTACACCTGGATCGAGATGCAGCACAGTCCACTCACCTATTCCGACGTGGCGAAAATGATATGGGCGTGCCGCGGCGCATCGGCGATGCCGTTCATCCGCGTTCCGGATGCCACGGAGAGCGAGATCCAGAAGGCCACCGATATCGGCGCGCTCGGGATTATCGTGCCTACCGTGGACACCGTCGAGAAAACGCAAAATGCCGTGAAGTGGGCCAAGTATCCGCCGGAGGGACGCCGCAGCATGGGCGCCGGCCAGTACGGCGCGCTCTGGGGCAGCGACTACCGGCAGACGATCAACGACAACATGTTGGTGGTGATCATGATCGAGACGCCACTCGGGGTAGCGAATGCCAAGGAAATCGCGGCGGTGCCGGGCGTGGACGTCATCTTCGCGGCTTCTACCGACCTGGGCAACTTCTCCGGCACTAAGCAGGGCGAGCCGAAGTACGAAGAGATGGTCACCACGATCCACGATACAGTGCTGAAGCGGGGTTTGAAACTCGGCGGACCGCTGGCGTGGAAGGGCACCCGGCAGGGATTCACGTTTTTCCAGGGGCCGGGCGAAACCGCGCTCATCAAGGAAGCAGCCCCAATCGTTCTGGGGACTGCGCCGTCTGTCAAGAATGTCAAGAAAAGCGGCGTCGCGCCGCTAGAGGGCACCGAGAAATAGATTGATCGGGAAGACTGTTTCCCACTACCTTATCCTCAGCAAGCTGGGGCAGGGTGGGATGGGCGTCGTTTATGTTGCCGAGGACACGCACCTCGCGCGGCGTGTCGCCATCAAGTTCTGCCCTGCCAAGCCCGAGAATACCCTCTACCGCGCGCGATTCCTGCGTGAGGCACGTGCCGCATCGGCGCTGAATCATCCCAATATCGCGGGCATCTACGATTACGGCGAGACCGACGACGGCCAGCCCTTTTTCGTGATGGAACTGGTCACAGGCGAAGACCTGTTCCACCTGCTTCGTCGTCAGCATATGCCGGTGTCGCGGGCGATTCGCATCGCCAAGGCTGTTGCCGAGGCACTGGGCGAGGCGCACCGCAACGGGATCGTGCATCGGGACATCAAGCCCGGCAACATCATGATCACCGAGCGCGGAGCGGTCAAGGTACTGGATTTCGGCCTCGCAAAACTGATCGCCGATCAACCCGACATCGCGACGGATGAAACCAACGACCCCGCCCCGAGGACGATGGAGGGCGCGGTGGTGGGCACGCCCCTTTACATGTCGCCGGAGCAAGCTCGAAACCTGCCGCTGCGCGCGCAAAGCGACCTGTTTTCCCTGGGCATCGTATTCTACGAATGCCTGGCGGGGCGGCCGGCATTCTCCGGAACCACCGCGGTTGAGGTGATCGCGGACGTGATCCACGTCAACCCGCCGCCACCCTCGCAGTTCAATGCCCGGGTGAATCCGGAAGTTGACCGCATCGTCGCGAAGGCAATTGCGAAGGATCCGGCGGCGCGCTATCAAAATGCCGAGGAAATGGCCGCGGATCTCGACGCGGCCTTGCGCGCGGTGACGCACGCCGACAGTCAGGAAACGGAACTGATCCCGACCCATCGCACGACGCTCGCGAGCACCGTGGTCGAACGCATCAGGCGTCCGCGAACGGCCGCGGCAGCTGTGGTGGCTCTGTTTGCCGTGGCTGGGATCGCCACATGGTTGATTGTGCGGGACGCCCCATATCAGCCGGCGCCGGAGACGCTGCGCTGGTACGGCGAAGGCGTCGCCGCGCTACGCGACGGGACATACTACAAGGCCAGCAAAGCGCTGGAACGCGCCGCCGGCGATCCCCGCTTCGCCATGGCGCACGCGCGGCTGGCCGAGGCCTGGATGGAACTGGACTATGCGGATCGGGCCAAGGAGGAGATGCTGCGCGCTGTGCCTCCGGGCTCGAATCCGCGCCTGACGCGCGCGGAGCAATCGTACCTCCAGGCCCTGCACCTTACGCTGACCGGCGACTTCGCCGGGGCCGCTGCCCGCTATCGCGAGATTGAAGAAAAGTCCGCGGAGTCCGCCAAGCCTGATGCGCTCGTGGACCTCGGCCGCGCCCACGAAAAGAACGAGAATCTGAAGGAGGCGATGGCTGCGTACCTGGAAGCCACGCGACGCCAGCCGCAGGATCCGGCGGCGTGGCTCCGGCTGGCTATTCTGTACGGCCGTCAGTTGGACCAGGCCAGGGCGGCGGGACCATTTCGCGAAGCGGAGTCTCTCTATCGCAGTCTTAGCAACCTGGAAGGCGTGGCGGAGACGGTCTATCAGCGCGCAATCCTGGAAAACAAACTCGCCCGAAGGACGGATGCGCGCGTGCTGCTGCAGCAGGCGCTCGATATGGCGCGCAGCATAGGCAGCCTGCAACAGCAGATCGTCATACTGTTGCAATTGAGCGACGTGGCACAGAGGATGAATGAGCACGAGCAGGCCGAGCAATACGCCACGCAGGCTCTCGAACTGGCTCGCGTCAATGGCCTGGAGAATCTGACAACGCGCGGCCTGATCGATCTGGGAAACGCTTATTTCGTGCGGGGCGAATTCGAAGAGGCGCAGAAGCACTTCATCCAGAGTCTGGAATACGCGCGGCGGTATCGGTCGGGACGCAACGAGGCGCGCGCCCTTCTCTCGCTCGGGAGTCTGCAACTGCAGCGCGGCCAGACAGCCGATGGCTTGCGGAACATCGAACAGGCGCTAGGGTGGTATCGCCGCGGCGGATACCGCAAGGAGACCGCTCAGGCGCTGATTCTGGTGGGCCGGGCGCGGCGCGATCAGGGCGATTACACGGCGGCGCTCGACTCCTTTCAGCAGCAGCTTCAAATCGCGCGCGCGTTGGGCGATCAGTCGCTGGCCGCGGTGGCGCTCGAAGGCATGGGCTCGGTGCTGGAAGCGCAGGAGCACTGGCCCGAAGCCCTGGCGCGTTACCGCGAAGGTTACGAAGCCGCGCGCAACGCGGCGGCGGCCGGCGTTGGGTACGGCCTGGCGAATCAGGCATCCGTCCTCTGGCAACTCGGGCGTTACGAGGAGGCGCGCCAGATGCTGGATCAGGCGGGGGCCGGCGCTGCCCGCGTCCTGACATCCCGCCTCGACATGATTCGCGCGTCGATGGCTCTGAGCCAACGGCGGTTTTCCGCGGCGGTTGAGATCGGACGCCGCATGTTGGCTCAGCCCGACCTGCGCGTCGACGTGCAGGTTACCGTCAAGGCGCTGCTCGGACGCGCTCTGGCCGCCGGCGGCAAGACCCGGGAGGGTGTCGCCTCGGCGACGGAAGCCGAAGCTCTGGCCGTGAAGTCAGGACATCCGCGTTTAATCGCGGACGCCCGGCTCGCACGCGCCGAGGCCTTGCTCTCATCTGGTGCGAAGGCTTCCGCCACGGAGCCGGCGCAGGCCGCGCAAGTGGAGTTCGCGCGACTGGGCTTGCAGGAGCCGGAGTGGCGGTGCTGGGCGATCATCGGGAACCCGAACAAAGTCTCCGCCGTCCTCGCGACTCTCGAGCAGAAGTGGGGTGCGGAAAATTTCAAAACCTATTTGGCACGGCCCGACGTCCAATTCGCCCGCAACCATCGGTAAACTCTTACTATGACTGACTGTCACTTCAACTCTCGATCGGGTCTCGTTCGTCTCGTCACCCTCCTGCTTCTGATGGCCGCCCTGACCGGCACTGCCTGGCTTTGGGCTCAGAATGACAGTCCGATTACCATTTCCGACGGCTCCCTTACCATCGATGCCGCGGTTCCGTGGTCGAACTTTCGCGGGAGCGGCCGGAACCGGACTCACCCGGACGGCAACCGGCGCGTCACACAGGTCGCCGTTACTATCAACGGTAATAACCAGACAATCGGTTACTCCGGCGAGAAATGCACCGTCACGTTCCGCTACGCTGACACCGACTTCACGGTCACTACGGGGAACAACGGCAGGGGAATGCAGGTATCGACCAACTTCGACGATTTCGACGGTGGCAACACCAACCGGCTGAGTCACAAAAACAGGAACTCGAGGATCTCGCACGTGACCGTCACAAAAGCCGGAAACACCGTTATCAATTCCGACGCTTCGGGCGGAACGAGAATCGTGATCAGCTACCGGCAATGACGCGCCGGCCCTCGATGCGGTAATTCCCGCCGAGCACGATACGGATCGCCTCGCTGTAGATACGGTGCTCCTCTTTGAGGATCCGCGCGGCTAAGGTTTCGGCCGTGTCGTCGTCGAGAACCGGAACGGCGGCCTGCACCACGATAGGGCCGGCATCCAGGTATTCATCGACGAAGTGGACCGTGCAGCCGCTGATCTTTACGCCATGCTCGACGGCCTGGTGCTGCGCGTCCAGCCCGGGAAATGCGGGCAGCAGGGACGGATGGATGTTCAAAACCCGCAGCGGGAACTCGCGAACGAAGTGAGCGCTGAGCAGGCGCATGAAACCGGCGAGGCACACCAGTTCGACGTCCTGCTTGCGCAATTCGGCCACCAGCAGACGATCGTAGGTTTCGCGATCGAGACCTTTCGACGGTATGGCGACGGCGTTGAGGCCGCGCGCGCGCGCGATTTCCAGGCCGCGGGCTTCCGGCCGGTTTGATATGACGACGGCGATCTCGCCATCGATCGTCCCTCCGGCGATGTTGTTGGCGATGGCTTCGAAGTTCGATCCGCGGCCGGAGAGCAGAATCCCTAGCCGTCTCATCGATACTCCACGCGCGGTCCGCCGCGCTTGCGGTGGACCACTTTGCCGATCTCGACCCACGGTTCGCGCAACCGGCGCAGAATCTCGACGGCGCGCTTGAGGCCCCGCACCGGGATCGCCAGGATCATGCCGATGCCCAGGTTGAACGTGCGGCGATAGTCGTCGTCCGGGATGTTGCCCAGCTCTCGGATCAGCTCGAAGACCGGAGGAATGGCCCAGGCGGAGGTGTCGATGTAGGCCGCCATGTTGCCGGGCAGCATGCGCGGCGTGTTGTCGGTGATGCCGCCGCCGGTTATGTGCGCCGCGCCGTGCAGGAGTGAGGCTTTGGCCAACGTTTGGATCGGCTTCAAATAGCTGCGGTGGACTTTGAGCAGCTCCTCGCCTACGGTGCAGCCCAGTTCACGGACGATCGCATCGACGCCGCGGCCTAGCAGCAGCTTGCGCGCCAGAGAGTAGCCGTTCGTGTGCAGGCCTGTGGACGGCAGGCCGAGCAGCAGGTCGCCCTCCCGGATCGCGCGCGGGCTGAGAAGAGCTTTGCGTTCCGCGGCGCCGACAATGAATCCGGCCAGGTCGTATTCGCCGGCAGCGTACATGCCCGGCATTTCGGCGGTCTCGCCGCCGATCAGGGCGCACCCGTTGTTCTCGCACCCGCGGGCGATGCCGGAAATTACGGCCGCCGCGACATCGGCATCCAGCTTGCCTACCGCGAAGTAGTCGAGGAAGAACAGCGGCGTAGCGCCTTGCACGGCTATATCATTCACGCAGTGATTGACAAGGTCCTCGCCGACCGTGTCGTGCCGGTTCGCCGCGAACGCCACCTTCAATTTCGTGCCGACGCCGTCGGCCGAACTGACCAGTACGGGCTTCTTCCAGCCGGCCAGGTTGTAGGAGGCGCCGAAACTGCCGATATCGGTGAGTACGCCGGGGGTAAAGGTGCGCCGCGCCAGCTTCTTGATCGCGCCGACCGCGCGGTCTGCTTCGTCGATATCGACGCCGGCATCCCTGTAGGTAGTTCCGGGTCGAGTAGCCATGAGCTATAGAATCCATTAGTATAGCGGTTCGGTCTTTTATGAAGATTCTGCTTGTCTGGTTCGCCGCTTCGTTGCTTGCGGCGGAACCACCGTCGGCGATTGCGATTCGCAACGCGCGCATCGTGACGGTCAGCGGTCCTGTAATCGCGAAAGGAACCGTGCTCATTCGCGACGGGTTGATTGCCGGAGTTGGCGACAACATCGCACCGCCGCCGGATGCGTGGGTGATTGAGGCGCAGGGACTGACCGTATACCCGGGGCTGATCGACGCGCTGAGCACGTGGGGGATCCCGCCCGCAGCTCCCGCCGTCGTGTTGACGTCGAGCCGCACCGCCGTGACAACCGTCCGCCGGTCTACAAGCAGTCCGGCCGAGCCTGTCGCGCACGGACCGGAGGAGCGTCCGAACACAAATAGTTGGATACGCGCGGCCGACCTGGTCACGGCGGACGATTCTCGCATCCTCTCCGGGCGGAACGCGGGCTTTACCGCTGCCGTGACGTTTCCAACCACCGGAATCTTTGGCGGACAGGGCGCGCTCATCAATCTCTCCGGCGATAAGCACCGGATGGTAATGGCTACGCCGCTGGGGCAGTACTGCAGCATGGCTACCACGGCTTTCAGCACGTATCCCGGCTCGCTGATGGGCGTGGTCGCTTACATCCGGCAGGTATACCTGGATGCGGCACATTACCAGATCGCGCGGACGGCATACGAAAAGGATCGGACGGCGCCGCGGCCGGATTATGACCGCGCCGTGGAAGGAGTGCTGGAGTCGCCCCGTGTTTTGCTGCCGGCTGGAAGTGCGGTGCAACTGGAGCGGATGGCGCGATTCGCGGCGGAACTGAAGCTCAACGCGGTGCTCTACAGCGCCCATGAGGCTTACGCTTCCGCAGCTAAGCTGCGCGGGTTCGGATATCCCGTGCTGGTGAGTCTGCGCTGGCCGGAGCGGGCGCGCGACGCCGATCCGGAGCTGCACGACACATTGCGCACGCTGGTGTTGCGCGATCAGGCGCCGTCGAGTCCGGCGGCGCTGGCGAAAGCCGGGGTCAAGTACGCCCTTTACACGGACGGAATCAGCGCGCGCGAAGTGCCTCGCGCGGTGAAGCGGGCTATTGACGCGGGACTGCCGCCCGCAGATGCCGTTCGCGCCCTGACGCTGAACGCGGCCGAGATCTACGGCATTGCCGATCGGCTGGGCAGCGTGGAAAAGGGCAAGATCGCGAACCTCGTGGTGACATCCGGCGAGCTGTTCCAGCCGTCCACGCGGGTGAAGTTCATTTTTATCGATGGCGTAAAGTATGAGCCCGTGCCCGAGCCGCCCGTGACGGAACGAACCGGCGGCACTGCCGCCGCCCCGGGAGAGTCACCGTCGCCCGACAATCCGCCGAATTTCGGAGGTGTGCGATGAAAGCCGGGCTTGCCCTGGTGTCGGTAATGGCAGTCGCCTTGCCGGCTGCCGCCGCCGACACCGTCATTCAGAACGCCACCGTGCTTACCGTGACCAAGGGCATGTTTCTCGGTTCCATCGTGATCCGCGATGGCAAGATCGTGGATGCCGGCGAAAAGGTCATGACACCGCCCGGGGCGAAGATCGTCGACGCGTCCAGCCACTACGTTATGCCGGGGATCATCGACTGCCATTCCCATATTGCCGCGGACAGCATCAACGAAGGCTCGGTGGCTGTGTCGTCTATGGTGGGCATCGAGGACGTACTGAACCCCGAGTCGATCTCCATCTACCGGGCGCTGGCGGGAGGCGTCACTACCGCTAATATTTTGCACGGAAGCGCCAATCCCATCGGTGGTAAGTGCGTCGTGATCAAGACGCGGTGGGGCAAGGACGCCAAGGGCCTCCAGTTCGAAGGGGCGATGCCCGGCATCAAGTTTGCGCTCGGCGAGAACCCGAAGCGGCCCGGCAATCCAACCCCGATCGTCGGCGTGATCGCGCCCGCGGCACCGCGGTATCCGGCGACACGCATGGGCACCGAGGACGTCATTCGCGAGGCATTCACCGAGGCTCGCGCGTATCAGAAAGAGTGGCGCATATACAACGCGAAGGTCGAGCGGCACGAGCAGGCCATCCCGCCGCGGCGCGATCTGAAGCTGGAGCCGCTGATCGAAGTGCTGGAGGGGCGCCGCTATGTGCACGCGCACTGCTATCGCGCCGATGAGATCCTGATGCTGCTGCGCGTGGCTGACGAATTCGGGATCAAAATACGGACGCTGCAGCACGTGCTCGAAGGCTACAAAGTGGCCAAAGAGATTGCCGCACACGGCGCCGGCGCATCCACGTTCTCCGACTGGTGGGCTTACAAGGTGGAGGCTTACGATGCCATCCCTTACAACGCCGCGATCATGATGAAGAAGGGCGTGCTGGTTTCGCTGAACTCCGACGACGCCGAGTTGATGCGGCGCCTGAATACCGAGGCGGCGAAGACGATGAAGTACGGCGGCTTGACGGAGACCGAGGCGCTGTCGCTGGTGACGATCAATCCGGCGAAGCAACTGGGCATCGAAAAACGCGTGGGATCGATTGAGGTGGGAAAGGATGCGGACCTCGTGATCTACGACAAGCATCCGCTCTCGAATTACGCCAAGGTGCAGAAGGTTTTTATCGACGGCGAGCTGTACTTCGATCGGGATCGGGATATGAGCGAGCGCCAGGCCCGCGAGGCGAAGCGGAAAATGCTGGTTGAGCGGCAGGCGGAGCAGAAGAAATCCGGCGCTGGGAGGCAGGGCCGATGAGAATCCTGACCGCGTTGCTGCTGATTGCGCCCCTGGCCGCCGAAACGCTGCTGCTGCGCAACGGCAACATCCATCCGGTCGCCGGCGCGGCTATTCCCGGCGGGTCGATACTGGTCGAGAACGGCAGGATTGCCGATGTCGGCCAAAAACTGGTCTCGCCGAAGGGTGCTCGGGTTGTCGATCTGAAAGGCTTGGACGTGTACCCCGGAATGATCGACTCGGCCACGGAGCTTGGGCTGGTGGAGGTTCTGTCCGTTAAGGAATGGAGCGACACCGCCGAGCTCGGTCTGTTCAAGCCGCAGCTTCGTGCCGGGGTGGCTGTGAATCCGGCCAGCGAGCATATCCCCGTGACCCGCGCCAACGGAATCACCAGCGCCATTACAGCGCCGTCCGGTGGGATCATCTGTGGGCAATCGGCGCTGATCCACCTCGATGGCTGGACCACGGAAGACATGGCGATACGGCGGTCCGCGGGCATGGTGATCGAGTTTCCGCAGATCGTGACCATTGTGCCGCCGCGCGCAGGACGGCCGCCCGCGCCGCCGATCCCATTCACCGAGGCCAAGCGCCGTTATGACGCGCAGATCGCTCAACTGAACGAATTCTTCGAGCAGGCCCGGCGTTACCGTCAGGCTAAGGCGGCGGGCGGCGATGTCCCTGCCGACCTGAAGTTCGAAGCCATGCTGCCCGTGCTCGAAGGAAAGTTACCCGCGGTAATCCGGGCCGATCGCGAGCGGACTATCCGGGAGGCAATCCGGTTCGCTGACCAGCAGAAGATCCGGATGATCCTGTATCACGCCGAGGACGCCGGCAAGTTGGCCGCGGAGTTGAAGGCGAAGCACATCCCGGTGGCGCTCGGGCCGACGCAGCGCCTGCCCTACGAGGAGGACGATCCTTATGACCAGCCATTCGCCATGCCGGCCGAGCTATTCAAGGCAGGAGTGAAATTCGCATTCGGCAGCTTCGGTCCGACGGCGGAAAACCACCCGCGCAACCTGCCTTACCAGGCAGCGACGGCGGTGGCTTTCGGGCTGCCGTACGAAGAAGCTTTGAAAGCCGTGACCCTGAATGCGGCGGAGATCTGGGGCGTCGCCGATGAGGTCGGTTCCATCGAAAAAGGAAAGTTGGCCGACCTGATCGTCACGGATGGAGATCCACTTGAGACGAAGACGCAGGTGAAGCAAATGTTCATAGCCGGAAAAGCGGTGGATCTGCAGAGCAAGCACCTGCGCCTTTACAAAAAGTACCTGGATCGCCCATAAACGGGTGGCAGGCTTCCGCCTGCCCGTCTGTCCCCGGGTCTTGAGCTACCTGGTCTCTCGGGAACGGGACTTGTCCAAAGCGATGGCACGGCTCGCCATCGCCGCAAGCTGGTTCGATTCGTTCTCGATCGTCACTATATTTTTCCGATAAGAAGGCGTCCAGAAGTTCTGCTGATCCGCGTTCAGGAACTGGATCGCCGACTGGGAATTTGCAGCCAGGTTCTTAGCCAGCGGTACCACACGATCCAACGTGTCCAGCGCCGCCGGACTCAACGACGAGCGCATTTCATCCAGGCGCGTGACGATCCGTCCTATCTCGTTGACATCGTCCTTGAGGGCCTGCAACTTGTGGGCGTGCACCTCCCAGCTGACGTTGGTTTCGAGTGCGGCCGATTCCAGTTCCGAAGCCTGATCGGCGGCATCGTTCGCGGCTACTTCCAGATTCTTCATCAGATCGGCAGCCGGCGTGGCGGCAAAAGAGATGACCGGCAGCGCCACCAGCGCAGCCATGAGCAAAGAGCGTCCCGTAACGGATTTGAGGTGCATCGTGTTCTCCTCTTGTGAAGACGACGCAACTGGACGCAGGTACTGTATAGTTTTGTAAAGGTCGGTAAGGGTTGTTGAGCTCTGCTGTCCTTGGTTAATGGCAAGTTGCGTGCCGGTAGCGGGCGTAAGTTGCTGATTCTGCGTAACCGAGGGTTATCAGGACCGCGCAGGTTGTGCGGTCTCGCAAGCTCTCCCCCGGCCGCCGGAAACTATTTTCCAGCGCCATCCAATACAATAAGCGGTGTGAAATCCTTCATTCTGGCGCTCGTGGCCCTGTCCTGTCTGCGCGCGGCTGACACCCTGGTCGGCGGCCCTTACGTGATCCATGTTTCATCTAAGAGCGCTACCGTCGCTTGGGTGATGCAAAGTTCGGAAGTTAAGCTCGGTTCTGCTCCCGATCACCTCAGCCAATCCGAACCGGTCTTACGGTTCGAGCGGGTGGTCTATTCGAACCTGAAGCCCGGGTCCACGTATTACTACGACGTCCTGAATCGCGACGACGGCGAGGGGCATTTCAAGACGCCGCCGGTGGGTGCCGCGCCGTTCCATTTCGTGGTGTACGGCGACACGCGCACACGCCACGACTTTCATCGCAAGGTGGCCGACGCCATCGCCAAGAGCGATCCGGATTTTGTGGTCCACACAGGCGACCTCGTCTCCGATGGCGCCGAAACTTCGCTGTGGCCGATCTTCTTTTCCATTGAGAAGGAGTTGCTGCGCAAAACGGCGTTCTTCCCCTGCCTGGGCAACCATGAACGGAACAACTCACAGTACTACGAGTTCTTTGATGTCAAGGAGCCGTACTATTCGTTCAACTGGGGTAACGCCCATTTCGCCGTGCTCAACAGCGACGTGGGCAATGCAGCCGCGGACGCCGCCGGCAAGGACCGGTTCTGGGCCGAGCAGACGCGCTGGTTCGAAGCCGATCTGAAGGCCGCACAGAAGGCCGACCTGCGCTTCGTCGTCTTTCACCATCCGCCGTTCACCGCCTACGCCAAAAGGCAGTCGGAAGTGAGCCGTACGCGGGAACTGGTCCCGCTGTTCGAGCAGTACAAGATGACGGCGGTGTTCAGCGGCCACGATCACAACTACCAGCATCATGTGAAGAATGGCATCCATTACATCGTCACCGGCGGCGGAGGTGCACCGCTGTATCCCGTCGACGCGCCGATTCCGGAAATGACCAAGAAGGTCGAAAGCACGGAACATTTCGTGAAGGTGAGCGTAAACGGTAAGCAGGCGCGGGTGGAGGCGGTGGCTCTCGACGGTCACATGATCGACACGGTGGACCTCGGCGCGCCAAAATAGCAACTGATGACCGGATCCGGCGCGCCTACGCTCACGGGACAGACTCTCGCTCAGTACGAAGTCGGGGAACTGATAGGCGAAGGCGAACTCGGGACGGTGTATCTGGCGCGGGACACCGCCGCCGCGCGCGCTGTCGTGTTGGAGGTGCTACCGGGGAAAAGCGCGGTCGACCAGGATCGCCTCCGCCAGGAGGTCCGGGCAGCGGCGGCGCTCGATCACTGGAGCATCGCCAGAATCTACGAATTCGCCAAGACCGGTGACGTGGCTTTTGTCGCCCGCGAGCTCGTTCCCGGACGAACGCTCGCCGAGGTGCTGCGCTCCGGGCCGATGGATGCCGGCGCAGCGCTCGAATGCGCGCGCCAGATCGCCGGGGCTCTGGCGGCGGGGCACGCGATCGGCGTCACGCACCGGCACCTGAGTCCGCGGAATATCGTGCTGGCGGACAATCGGGCCAGGCTGATCAATTTCGGCCTGACCGTGCCGCCGGCACAGGTGGATCGCGAGACCGTCGCGCCCGAACAACTGGACGGCCGCGGCGCCGACGCGCGGTCGGACATTTACAGCCTCGGGATCGTGATGCGAAAAATGCTCGGCCCGGCGATCACCAAGGCCATCCAGCCGATTGTGGCGCGCGCCACGCGCAAGAAGTCCGGCCGGCGCTATCAGTTGATGGAAGACGTGCTGGCGGCGCTAGATCGGGCCGCAGGCGATCCCGCGACGGCAACGCAGGATCGCGGGCATCGGGTGCTCGCGATGGCCTGCCTGGTGGTGCTGGCGATCGTGGCCATAGGATGGTGGATGCTGGGCGGCCGCGACGCTGTCAAGCGCGGGCCGGCGCGCTTGACGTCCGATTCCGGGCTGACCACCGATGGCGCAATCTCGGCGGACGGCCGAACCATCGTGTACGCTTCTGACCGTGAATCGTCCGGCGTCCTCAATCTGTGGACGCAGCCTGTCTCGGGGGGGCCGCCGTCACGCCTGACGCAAGGTGCGGACGAGGATCGTGAGCCGGCCATCTCCCCGGATGCCACACGCGTAGTTTTCCGCTCCGAACGGAACGGCGGCGGCGTTTATGTCGTGCCGGTCTCCGGCGGCTCGCCGCAGCTCCTTGTCCAGGGCGGGCGCACCCCGCGATTCTCGCCCGACGGACAGTGGATCTCGTACTGGACCGGCGATCCGCTCGATTCGCGCGGCGCGGGCGTATGGGTGATCGCGTCTTCCGGTGGCCGGCCGACACGAATTCATGAAGAGTTCCGGGATGCCCGTTATCCTGTCTGGTCGCCGGACGGGAGGAGCCTCATTTTCGTGGGACACACGGAGAGAGAGGCCGAAAGCCGGTTTGGCGATTGGTACGTGGCGCCGGTTAAGAACGGAGCCGCCGCGGGCCAGGCGACACGTACCGGCGCCGAGACCCTGCTGCACATGCAAGCCGTGCGCGAATTCGCGGCGCCCGAGGCCTGGGTGGCCGGACAGGTGATCTTCTCCGGACGCATGACTCCGATAGGCAAGAACGTATCCGGGCAGCCACGACTGCTGCGGATTCCGATCTCGCCGGACATCATGCAAACGACCGGCGCCGCGCACGAGGTGACGTCCGGCGAGCAGTGGGATGCACATCCCTCGGTTGCCGCCAAAGGGCGCGTGGTTTTTACCCGACGAGAGGTAAAGCCGGAGATCTGGAGCGTCGCTGCGAAAGGGTCGGGCGAGTTGCACCGCCTCACGCAGGGCGCTGGTGACGTTCGCCCGGCGCTTTCGCGCGACGGTACCCGGCTGGCTTACCGGGTATCGCAGGCGGACGGGCACACCGGGATTCGCGTCGTGGACGTGGCGAGCGGACATATAGTCGCGACGGTTCCGAACGATGGCCCGCGCGACTGGCCCGTCCTGCTCTCGGCGACTGGCGACGAGTTGGTGTACAGCGTTGGCGCGATCCTGCGTAAGCGTCTGCCCAACGGCGAGCCCGAGCGGATCAGCCGGCACGGATGGGATCAGGTGACGAGTTGGTCCTCCGACGGCAAATTTCTGCTGCTACAGCGCGGCCGGCGCGGGCTGGATCTGCT
>Ga0070741_10006663_pt1 | contig 24601 bp, 23 predicted proteins | sample Coa_R1_4_FD_66440 | JGI IMG/M metagenome (GOLD analysis project Ga0070741, IMG submission 66440) | Surface soil microbial communities from Centralia Pennsylvania, which are recovering from an underground coalmine fire - Coalmine... | ecosystem: Environmental > Terrestrial > Soil > Unclassified ... | reverse complement strand
CTTCCGTTCGTCATACTAAAAAACACCTTGGTTAGTATTGTCGACCAAGGTGATTGTATAACGCTACGCTTCAAACGCACACACCGGCTGACGCCGGTGGTTTTTGAGGGTAACAAAAAAGACACCGTACCCGAAGGTCGTGTGTCTGGTTCAGAAGAGAAGAGTTTGTAAACTACTTCTCGGTGTCGGGGATGAGCTCCTGGGGATAAGCCCACATGACATGGCCGTCGGCGAACTCGATGCCGTGAGCAAGGCCCGATTCATCGGTACCGTTGCCATGAATAGTAACATTCGCCTTTTGTCCCGTGTAACGGCTTTCCCCATGCTTGGAATGAAAAATAACCTTCGCCCCGACTTCGTAACTTGCTTGTGCTGTCTGCATGTGTGTTCTCCCTATCTTTGGAATGGGATGGTTTGCGAAACTAAAAACACTGTACATTATTTATTGCACAGTGTCAAATAGTTGCTCCCCCGGTAGGATTCGAACCTACGACCCTCTCGTTACACGTATCCCTATGTTTCCATAAAGCGTGGACTATATCTTTGCCATCTAGGATTTGGGTGTTGGATCCTGGATGCTAGCACGTCGTACTAACACCTATCACCTACACCTAACACCTAATTTCGGCATTCCGGTATCTAGTCTCTACGGGGTCATATGAAACTCAAAGAAAGGCGCTGAGCAGACCTCGGTCTGCTCAGCTAGGCAAATTAGTTGTGAAGACAACCTCTTATCTCAACGCATTTCACCGCTCCACAAGAGGATGCGACCTTCCGTCCGGGGTATCTAATCCCAGACTTCCAACCAATTCCCTTTCTTTGAGTTTCAACGGACTTCCCTCGGGGTTGCCATTCCGCCAAAGGCGGAGAAGGGTTCACCGATATCCCGAAAAGTTCATTTCAGAGTTTCCTCTGAAAGCTGCCATTTTGACAGCGAGACGCTCTACCGCTGAGCTACAGGGGAATTCAGGTAAGATTTTAAAAACTCTTTACCCGACCCAGACTTCAAACGCTTTTCTTTGCTGCGTGCTTGAACTCTAGATCCGACAAATTGTTTATATCTTATACTACTAAATTTTATTTTTTTTACAATGCCGGATTTGGCAATCCAAATCCGGCACCCACAAGTTAATAGTAGTCTTTCACCTTCTTTAAGTCGGTGTGCCGGCGGAGTTTTTCAAGAGCTTTTGCCTGAATCTGCCGGATACGCTCTCGGGTCACGCCAAATTCCTCTCCGGTTTCCTCAAGAGTATGCATGACGCCATCTTCAAGACCAAACCGCATGCCCAAAATTTTCAATTCGCGCTGCGTAAGTTCACTGGAAATTTCCTTTAAGCGGTCTTTTAATAACCGGCGCGTGGCTTCGGTATTAGGAGCGATCGTTTTGTCGTCTTTAATAAACTCAGCTAAAATACTGTCCTGTTTATCTTTATCTTCTCCAATTGGTGTTTCCAGCGAAACGGCTTTTTGGGCAATTTTCCGGATGTGATGGACTTTTTCTACATCGAGTCCCATTTCAGCAGCAATTTCTTCAGCCAACGGTTCGCGGCCGAGTTCCTGCAAAAGATTCCTGCGGAGCTTGGTATATTTTGAAACCGTTTCAATCATGTGTACAGGAATTCTAATGGTTCTGGCTTGGTCAGCAATGGCTCGGGTAATTGACTGTCGGATCCACCATGTAGCATAAGTAGAAAACTTGTAACCGCGCCTCCAATCAAACTTTTTTACCGCTTTAAACAACCCCAAATTTCCTTCTTGAATTAAGTCCAGGAGGGTTAAATTGGGAGACCGGCCAATATATTTTTTGGCGATGGAAACAACCAGCCGCAAGTTTGCTAACGCCAGCTTGTTTTTTGCCTCTTCATCTCCTTGTTCGATGCGTTTGGCAAGTTCTTTTTCTTCCCGGGCTGACAAAAAGCTGGATTTTCCAATTTCTTTTAAATACATTTGGATCGGATCAATCTTGCTGGCCAACGCTTTTTTAGCTTTTTTAGCTTTTTTTGACCCGACGTCCAAAAACTCGCGCATTTCTTTTAGCTCAATGCCGCGCTCGCGCAACAGATCGTACATGCGCTCTAATTCCTCAACATTATTTTCGATGTTGGGAATGAAATTCAAAATTTCGGAATTGGTAACAAACCCCCGCTCTTCGCCGCGGTGCAGCAATGCATCAATTTGCTCTTGGGGGATTTTCACCTTTTTGGCCCGAGATGCAACGGTTTTTTTCAAAAGCTTTTTTGGCTTTTTGGCAGCTGCCCGTAAAGCTTTTCGCGAACCCTTTTTAGTTGTGGGTTTCTTTTTCTTCATAGTTCTTTGGTGAGCGTATTAAATTGCTCAATGAGTAAGGTTACTTGCTCATGGTTATTATTGGCTTCAGCTACCTTTAGGTCACGAGAAATACGGTTAAGCTTTTCCCGCAATGCAATGTTTTTTAGATGTACCAAACACAGTTCAACTTCTTCCTTGCCGTCTTCGATGTATTCAACGTCAGCGCTCAAAGCCAAGGCTGCTAAAAAGTTTTTCAAGTCAATGTGAAACTCCGACTGACCTTCGCCGGCAGCAATGGTGGCAAACATGGCCTGGAAGTTTTTTTCGGCCGTTTCACTGCTGTCGGGTTTATACTCGATAATGATTTTTTTAAGCTGCAGTAAAAATGATGCTACTTTTTCTGAAAAAAATTCGTACTGGTTGTCTTGGATGCAATAGATGTGCTCGGGATTTTTTAAGACCAGGGCAATAATTTTTTCTTCCAATAGTTTTTTACGCTGTTCGGGAGCTGCATGCGGTTCCAATGCCGTCTCAAACGAATGGGGAGCTGCATCTTTGGCTGGCGCTGACGGAAGCTTGGCTAACTCTGCAAGCACTGCTTCTTCTTTAATACTAAGCATTTCTGCTAGTTTTTGCACCCAGTATGACTGCTCAATGGTATTTTGCAGCCGTCGGATAACCGGCAAAATAATTCTACCGATATTCTTTTTTCCTTCCGGAGTTTTCTTGTCATAGCTAGCAAAAGCGGAGTCAAAGTAGTAATCCATAATGGATCTGGCGTTGGCAACGGCTTTTGGCCAAATTTCGGGATCTTTTAAAATGATTTCAGCGGGATCGGCGTCGGTAACATAGCTTTCAACGATCTTAATGTTAAAGCCCTGCTCCTGGGCCCGGTCGATACCGCGCTTGGTTGCCGAGTCTCCGGCCACATCCATGTCAAAGGCCAAAACCAAGTTTTCTGTGTAGCGTTTTAAAATGGTAAGGTGCTGGCTGGTCAGGGCGGTTCCGGAAGCGGCCACGGTATTTTCGTATCCGGCCTGGTGGCACATGATCACATCGGTGTAGCCTTCGGTTACTACGCACTGGTTTTGTTTTCTTACCGCCAGCTTTGCATAGTTTAATCCGTACAGGAGACTGCTTTTGTCATAGAGCATGGTCTGGGGAGTATTGATATACTTGGCAATTTCTTTGTTGTCAGCTTCTTTGAAGACCCGTCCGCCAAATCCAACCACCTGGGAATTAACGTCAAACACCGGAAACATGATCCTGCCGCGAAACCGGTCATATGAATCGCCGGCTTTCCCCTCCTTTTCAATGGCAAGGCCCGCTTTGACGATTTCTGATCGCTGGTATCCTTTGCCCACCAGAAAATCAGAAAGGCCGTTCCAGGTGTCAGGAGAATATCCCAACCTCCAGCGATTAATGCTGTCTTGGGTAATGCCCCGGCCCAGCAAATATTTTTTTGCTTCCTGGCCGATCTGGCTCGATTCAAGCTGTTTTTCAAAAAAGCTGCAAGCTAAATGACAAATTTCGTACAGTCGGGCTCGCTCCGTACGCAGTCTGGGATTTTCTTGTTTAAGTTGAATGCCGGCTTTTGCTGCCAATATGCGCAGCGCATCGCCAAACTCAACACCTTCAATCTTCATGACAAAGTCAAATATGCTTGACCCGGCTCCGCAGCCAAAGCAATGCCACATTTGGCGATGCGGAGAAACAAAAAAAGAAGGTTTTTTTTCCGAATGAAAGGGGCAAACTCCCCGATAGTTGATCCCAGTTTTGGTGAGTTTAATGTAGCCTCCTACAACGTCGACTACACTTAATTTATTTTTAATCTCTTCTAACTGGGAATCCATAGAATATGGGTAGACTATAGCACATTCTTATCTAAAAATAAAGGGCGATGCTATGCTGCTTTACTCTTTGAGCGCAATGCAAACATCCCGCAGCGGCGGGATGTTTGCAGGTACTACGAGAGCGCGCCGGTGATTTTTTTGCTAAGCACGCCAAGATCTTCAATGCTTACTAGGTCTGGATGGGCAGTCATCACCTCGCTCATGGAGATGCCATCGTTGGCGTATCTCGGAATAACGTGCAAGTGAAAATGAAAAATTTCCTGGCCGGCAGCCTTGCCGTTTGACTGAGAAAGCCGAATGCCGTCTGCCTGCAGCGATTTTTTAATGGCAAGGGAAATTCGCTGAGCGGTTACGGCAATTTTTTTGAGAAGCTCGGGGTCAAGGTCAAAAATATCTTTGACATGCTGTTTTGGAATTATTAACGCATGTCCCTTGGTCAGCGGTTTAATGTCCAAAAATGCCAGCACCTGGTCGTCTTCCCAGATTTTAGCAGAACCAAATGTCCCGCTGACAATCTTGCAAAAAACGCAATCTTCCATGTTAGCGCACGCGGTAGGTCAGCGTTACGGTAGAATCAACCTCTAATTGTCCTGTTTGAATTTGCGGAGCGACGGTTGGCACACCACCAGAACCGCTGACTGCCCTGTCATAAAAGATTGGCTGGGGCGTCGCGTTGTTTTCGGAAACACTGATCAATTCTCCTAAGTGTAAGCCCGTTTGGCTAGCCATCTCCCGAGCTTTTTGCCGTGCCTGATCAATAGCGTCCTGACGAGCCTGGGCCTGGACGGTTTCTGGCTTATCGATGGTAAACTGCAAATCTCCAATGGTGTTTACCCCCAGCGAAGTTGCCTTGTCTAACACGCTGCTGATTTTGCTAAAGTCACGGATTTTAATGGTAAGCTGCTGGTCAAGCGAATACCCTTTAAAGACTCTTCCTTTATCGGTGTAATCGTACTGAGGACTCAGGCTATACGAAGTGGTTTGAATATCTTTTTGGTCGATGCCCAAATCTTTCATGGCCTGGGTTACCGAGTTGATGATCGTATTATTACGATTAACGACATCCTGGCTGTTGCTCCCCTGGGTATTCATGCCGAGCATGACGGTAGCAATATCGGGTTTGCCAAACGCTTTCCCTTGGCCAGAAACCATAAACTCATGGGTACCTGCGGGATTGGCAAGCTGAAAGTTAATAATGCCGATCGAGAGCACAATGGCTCCGCACACCAGCAACGCAGCGAGAATAAACACCCGATCCGAAAACTCAATGACTTTTTTTGTAACCGTAGTATGTTCCATACATGTATGATTATGGGTTTTGAATTTGAATGGCGATCTTGCCGAGCACCTGACTTTGCTCTTTTTCCAAGAAGGCTTCCTTTATTGTATCAAGAGTAAATATTTTATCAACATGGATTTTTACCACACCCTCGTCAATAAGCTCGGCAAGCTGTTGTAAATGCCCGGTGGTTACTTTTGACTGCTGGGTAATTGCCGTAACCTGGTGTTGTTCAGCAAGACCTTTTGAATCTTTTTCGAGCATCGATACAATAACTCCGCCTTTTTTTATGACACCAAACGACTGTTCAAAGGTTTGGCCGCCAACCGTATCAAAAACGGCATCGCAATCAGAAACTGCTTTGGTAAAATCTTGGGTTTGGTAATCAATGACCTGATCAACTCCCAGTTCGGTTACATAATTAATTCCATCACCCGTAGCGGTAGCCACTACCACAGCTCCCAAATGTTTGGCAATTTGAACAGCCGCGCTTCCAATGCCGCCTGCTCCTCCGTGAATTAATATTTTTTGACCTGAGGTCAAATGCATATGTTCATACAAAGCTTGCACGGCACTTACTCCAACCAACACCGAAGCGGCAGCTTGAGTAAAATCAGCGTGACGGGGCATTACTGCCAACATTTCTGCGGGAGCGGCTGCGTATTCGGCATATCCGCCGGTAGCTCCCGCCAACGCCAAAGCACTTCCGTACACCTTATTTCCCACCTGAAAGTTTTCTACACCTTCTCCAAGTTCAGCCACCACGCCAGCTATATCTCCTCCCAGCGTGTACGGTAAGTGAAGTTTAGGAACTGCCCCTTGGGTCAACTTAATATCAAAGGGATTCACCGAAGAGGCAAACACCTTTACTAACACCTGCCCTTTGCCAGGGCTTGGTTTTTTAGTATCGACCAATTCAATGGCATCACTGCCAAACTTTTTTATTTGTATAGCCTTCATCCCCACACCAAACGAGTTTATTAATTCAAGATTTTTCAATCTTGAATATAGTTCACTCGATTGTATTAATACTACTAGTCCCTTAACCACCACCTAATCTTTAGGTAAAAAAATCAAAACTCGTTATGGTGTGGGGATTCATCCTAGTTGAGTATGTATCTAAACTTCTAACGGGATGATACTAAACTCTCTATTAATTTTTCGTGACCGAAACGATTTTACCGTCATCAAAGCGAATAATTTTTTGGGTCAGCTTTGCGTACTGCTCTTCATGGGTCACCATAATGATGGTTTGGCCCTCTTTATGCAATCCAGAAAAAATATCCATGACAATCGATGATGATTCGTTGTCTAAATTGGCAGTGGGTTCGTCGGCAAATAAAATTTTGGGATGGTTTACAATCGCCCGAGCGATACTTACCCGTTGCTGCTCTCCTCCCGACAGTTGGCTTGGCAGATTTTTTAACCGATGGGAAAGCCCCACCTTCAACAGCGCTTCTTTTGCCTTATCATATGCTTTTGCCTTTTCGATATTTTGCATGAGCAGGGGAAGCACCACGTTTTCGACGGTCGTAAGCTCTGGCAAGAGTGCATAATCTTGAAACACATATCCAAAGTTAGCCAGACGAAATATTGTTTTTTCCTCTAATTTCATCGTATGGGTATCAACGCCATCAATACTAATTTGGCCGCTGGTGGGATCGTCAAGCAAGCTAAGCTGGTACAGAAAGGTGCTTTTCCCTGCTCCCGATCGCCCCATAATCGAAATAAATTCGCCATCTTCTGCCTTAAAATCGATGCCTTTAAGCACGCTGGTTTCCGTATCGCCATCCCGGAAGGTTTTCATTAAATTTTTTACTTCGATCATATTAGTTTCTTCCTAAAATTGAATCTAAGGTATTTTTACGCACAATCATGCGCGAAGGAATGTAGCCGGCGATAATGGTTGAGGCAATCAGCAATCCCATGCGTATTAATGTTTCGCCGAACGGCGCTACTAAAATACCATCTGAAAACGGAAAATCAATGGGGTGAGCTAAAAACAACGGTACCAGGATCGTGTACACCACTATCAAGCCGATAACCGATCCGCACAAGGCATAAAACACCGACTGAAAAATATAGGAAAATTCGATGGCTTGGCCGTTAATGCCGATGCCCTTAAGAATGCCGATAAACTTTCTTCTAGTAAGCGCATTAATAAAGATCACAATAAAAATGGTGATAGAAGAAACCACCAATCCAATCGAACTCAAAAAGTTTCCCAACGTGGCAAAAGTATTAATGATATCTTTTAAAAACTGAGGCTGGGCGTCGGCATACGTTTGCACTTTGGCGTTTTGATCGACGCCGGCAAGCAGCAGGGTTTTTTTAAAAGCAGCAGGATCAACGCCGTCTTTTAATTTTATGGCGATGGAAGCCACGTTGCCGTCTTGTCGGCCGATTAGATCTCTGACTTCAGAATCAATCATAAACAGTCCGCGCCTGACGTTATCAACTTTGCTTTTTAAAATTCCTTTGACGGTAACCTCGCGGGTAATTCCATTTACGGTAATTCGGATTTTGGTTCCCACATGCACGTTATTTAACGAGGTAAAATCAGGGCTATCAATGCTTACGTATTGCTTGAGCAAAAAATATCCAATGAGGACTTTGTCATAGTCGGTAGCATTCAAGTAAGAACCCTCCAGCATGTGCCCAGACAGGCCGGTCACCGCATTTTCTTGTGAGGGATTAATGCCAATGAGTTGAGCCGAGGCGGTGTTTGCCTTGTCGGTTTCTTTTTTTGTTTGGTAGTTGGCTTCAGCAATGGCGCCTGCGCTAAATCTTGGGCTAAACGAGGCAACATCCGGCGAATTTTTTAAAATATTAATGATGTTAGGCGCGCCTTCGATATAATTTTTATTGTCTAAAGTAGAAACAACCACGTCGCCGGTGTACTGGGCATGATAGGCAGAAATAGAGCCTTCAATCAGCCCCACCAGAATTCCGCTCACTACCACCAAATTCAAAAACGTTAAAATCATGACAAAGACGATCAAGCCGGTTGTCCAAATGCTGGCTCGCCGAATTTGCCGAACCGCCAGGAAAAATCCAATTTTTGCATTAAGCAGTACCGGCATTATTTTACAATCACCACATCTCCTTCATGTAAGCCCGATACAATTTCAACACTTCCCGAAGAAGAAAATTCTCCGGTTACTACCGGTTGCATAACCGTTTCCTTTCCCTTTTCTACGTTCACGAATGCCTGGCCATTTTTGATAGTAACAACTCCTTGGGGAACTGAAATAACATTGCTCTTTTTTTCTGTGGTAATGACAATGTTTGACGACATTCCCGTTTTAATATTGGCATCGGTATTGCCCAGGACCAAGGTTGTTTTATAGGTAGCCACGCCGTCTTTGACCGTTTGCCCGGGATCGATAGAAATGACTTTTGCCTCAAATTGCCTGCTGCCGTATGCGTCAAAGGTAACTGCTGCTTCGTCTCCTATTTTTACCAACGCAACATAAATTTCTGGCACATAGCTTTCCAACTGAAACGCTCCGCTGCTCATGAGCGAAACCGCCGGAGTTGTCGGACCAAGAACACTCCCTACTTTTGCATTCACCTGAGTTACCACGCCGGCAAAGGGAGCTACAATCTGACGATTGTAAATTTGAGCTCGGATGTTTTGGGCGCTCGCCTGCGCTTGGGCAATTTGTGCCTTAAATACGGCAATGTCGGTGTCGCGAGGCCCGGCCTTGGTGGCATCAAGCTGGCTTTGGGATTTTTGCAGCGCTACGGTTTTTGAGCTGATATCGTGCTGAGACGAAACCAAGGTAGCGAGCGCCGTATTGATATTGGCCTTTTGCGTATCAAGAGCCGACTTGTCGGCAGTTGAAACTCTTGCATAATAAATCCCCTGGTCGCACTGATCCCGAACATCAACTAAAGCAGTGTAAACAGTATTTAAATCTCCCACCACAACCGAAACCGCCGCATCGGTTGCCGTGTGGCTTTGATCAATTTTTGCACCGTCAAGGTAATTTTTAATATCGGTCAGTGCATTGGAAATGGAGGTTCGGCTATCTTGCACTTTCAACGATTGCTGGTCCGATTGGGTAAAGTAGGTATTTTGAATATAGACAACTTCAGCATAGGCGTTGTAGGTGGCTGTATAGGCGCCGTTTAAACTCACGAGGGCATTTTGATAAGCGTTGGTGACATCCTGCTGGGCTGCAGTAACCGCATCTTGGGACACCTGAATATCCTGGGGTAAAGCACCCGCCAGCGATTGGTTGAGTTTGGCAGTTTGCAAATCAATGCCTGCCTGCATTTCCGCCAGTTGAGCTGCGAGCTGGGAAACATCTTGGCTCGCCAGCAAGTCTCCGACATGAACGGAATCTCCAACCTTCACATTGACGCGTTTTACCTGGTCGGTTTGGCTGAACGACAAATCAAGGTTTTCTACGGGCACCACCGTTCCCGATACCGAAACCTGCTGGACAAAATCTCCCGCGTGCGCAACCAACGTTTGGCCGTTACTGGTTTGATTTCTAAAAAAGAAAAACCATATTCCCGCTATGGCGACAATCGCGACAAGGCCATACACCCATTTTTTTTGTATTTTAGATAGTATGTTCATAAGTTATGCTTGAGCGACGTGTGCTAATATTTTCTTCTGTAATCTCAGGAATTGACCCAGTTCCCGATCGGATAACTTGGCAAATACTGTTCCCAACAGTGCCACGTGGCGCTTTTTTAACAACGCGACCTGGGCCTGTCCTTTTTTAGAAAGCGTAAGATTGAGCGCCCGGCGATCGTTGGCATTGGTTTTTCGAACCACATACCCTTGATCAACCAGCTCGTTTACCAGCTGGGTTACCGCGCTCGAAGAAACACAAAAGGTACTTGAAACTTCTTTAATTCCAACGGATTTTCCATGGGCGATGGTAAGCAAAGCCAATTGCTGTGAATAGGTAACTGTGCGGCCCTTACCTGAAATCATCTTGGCATGCATGCTATTTTTGATCGCCTGAAAATTTTCAAGTAATTCCTCTAATAATTGTTCTCGTTTGTTTATCATAGCATTATTCCCGATGAGCTAAAACGCAGATTCTTGCCGGATTCCCGGACGCAAAACTCGAAATGACAGCCCAAAACACACCAGCACCAGCACCATTCCCACAATAAAAGGAAGTGAGAGGGAAACAGTAGCAATAAGTCCTCCGACAATCGGACCAAAAATCATGCCGATGCTTTGATAGGAAGCGTTCAACCCCATAACAGATCCTTGCGACTTTGCGTCAGCTTCCTGAGAAAGAATAGTCGGCAGCAATGTTTGAACAATGCTGTTGCAGAGCGCCAACATAATCGCAGCGCCAATAAACCATAGGAGGGTATGAGAGAAAAACATAAGCAAAAAGGTGGTTGCTGTCAGCAGCATGCCTGCACTGAACGCTTTTTTAATGCCAAACTTTTTAGCCACCCGTTGCACCAAAAACGTCTGGGCAATAAGCCCCACCAATCCGAAAACCGTAAAGATAATGGCATTCTGCACCTGGGTCACCCTAAGCACGTTAATGGTAAACGGCTGGAAACCGTAAATAATGGCGCAAGAAAACGCCAGAAAAAATATTAAGGAAATGAGGAAAGTGATGCCCACATTCGGATCAAACAACGTATGCCACAACCGCTTGAAGTCAAAGAGTTTTCCTTCGGCCACTTCTCCCATGTGCTGATTGGTTTCGGGCAGGTAGAGAGCCGTAAGTAAAACGGCGACAACGGTAATCGCTCCAGCGATGATAAACGGCAACACCTGGCCAAAGCCAACGGTAAGAGCCGCCACTGCCGGACCAAAAACAAATCCAAAGTTAAGCGCGGCTCCCACCAGTCCAAAGGCTTTGGCTCGGTCTTCTGGTTTTGTAGAATCTGAAATAACTGCGAATGCAACCGGAATATTGCCAGCCGTTAACCCATCAAGGCCTCGGGCAATAAACAAAAAGAGGGCGCTCGGGGCAAACGCCATAATAAAAAATGAAACTGCAGTTCCCGCAATAGACACCAGCAACATGGGTCTGCGCCCATATTTATCAGAAAGGCGGCCGATAATAGGAGTGGAAATAAATTGGCAGATGGAAAACATGGCAAACAACAGCCCGTTTTCAAAATCGGTAAGCCCAAACCGCTTTGAGTAACCGTAGAGCAACGGAATGATGATTCCGTAGCCCAACATGTTTACCATAACAATGAGGGAAATGATAAAAAGGCTGCGACGTTGTGTTGGCTGTTTCATAAGAAAATATATAAGTATCTTAACTAATTTACTCACCCGCTGTCAAGAGCAGAAAAAAGCGGCTGTGCAACAAACCAGTTGCGCAGCCGCCTGATCTTAAAATACCGGCTGAAACGGAAGACCCTCGCGCCCTTCCTTGACGCTGTACGCAAAGTGATTATGTCCGATTTTTCCTCGAACCGTTGGCAAGTGGCGCTCTCCTCCCAGAATTACCATCTTTGGATGGTCGGGACTAAAACACACCGCTCCACACCCTTCCTTCAATCGCGCGATATCCTGATCACGCCACTCGTTTGCCGCCGTCAAAACGGTAAACACTTCTCCGCTAACCATGACGCTCTCCCTTAGCCGTTTTCAAAGACCTTTTTTTGTGTAGCTCCAGCTACACAAAACGCCAAACTCTTTTATAAATCATCCAGCAGAAAAATCAAGAGCTCTTGATTTTTCTGCTTATTTGGCAGACCATTGAATAATCATCGCCCTTTTCCAATATTGGTTACCTTGCAATTCCCGTTGCTATTGCGCCGATAGTGGTATCGCTGCAAAGCAACCACATCTCTGTTCGGAGGCTCGAATGAAGACTTCTCTGTCTGTTCGATCGGGCTTCACCTTAGTGGAGCTCTTGGTGCTAATGGCGATCATTGGAGTTTTAATGGGACTCCTCCTCCCAGCCTTACAATGGGCCCGCCTTGCGGCCCTTCACACCAAAGAGGAGAACAATCTCAAACAGATTGGCCTTGCCCTCCTCATGTATCACGGAGATTGGGGAGCATTCCCGCAACACGATGCAGCAAGTCCTGCGGGACCGGTCAGCTGGAGAATGCAACTCGAAAAATACACTGAGCGCAAAAACTGGTTCTCGCCATTTGAGCAGGAAATTTGTCCGTATGCCATGAGCGCCGGCACCATTGAGCCGGTCGTGTATCCTGGCAGCATCGCAGCCCAGTACTTCCACGGAATTGCCACGTGCTCGTTTACTACAAAAACCAATGGTGTGGGAACGTTTGGGGAAGGAGAAAACCGACAAACTTCCCAGGTACGAGAAGCAAAAGGCGGAACGCGGATAGATAACATTTCATCAAGCCACGCAACCATTGCAGGATTGATAAGCCCGGGTGCCCTAGCCAGCAAAAAATGGATTGGGAACCAAGACATCATCCCCGATAGCGATGGCATCCCCTACAGCGCCTTGGCTGCGACTGGCCCTGAAGATTTAATCTACGGGTTGGTTAGCACATTCTACGCACTCCCCTGGACGGGCCGGGTTACCTACGAAAACGAACAAGAACGATTAGCTATGGCCCTCGATGCCAATGTCCTTTTTGCCGATGGGCACGTGCACCGGCTAAGGCCGAATGTCGACAAGACAAGTCGTTTTCTTCTTGCGACTCTTCAAGAAAAAAACGTCGCCAACGTCGACGACTACTAAAAATACGCCTCGACTGCTTGAGCCGGTTGTACCAACCGGCTCTTTTCATTTTAAAAAAGGCTACTGATATGTTCGTGATCCTGCCCAGTCTTTTTTAAATGTTTCTTCTAACCCTGTAAGCAGATCGGTTTTGGTCACCAAAATTCCTAACTCGCGGTTGCTCTGCAGCGATGGCTCAGAAAAGTTTTCTGATCCGACAAATGCCAGCTTGCTGTCAACCATAACCATTTTGGCGTGAATGTAAAACCGAGCGCTTGAAGAATAGGTTTTTACCTGCACGCCGTGAATGACCAAATCGTTAAGCGCCTGTTTCCACTGGGTTGCATACGTCATGTCTACCCGCACGAGTACGCCTCGTTTGGCGGCATCCTCTAGTGCTTTGGTAATGACAGGATCAGCCATTTCCTCGTTGTAAACGTCAATTGAATTCACCGCAGATTGTATCAACGCAACGAGCATTTTTTCTGAGCCGGGACTCCAAACCAAATCATTAGCAGCAGCCGCATCAATACTGGCACCATTCCAGTCGGCGTTAAACACCAACGTAATTTCTTTTACATCCACAGGATCAGCATCAATAATGATAAAATCTCGGCTTGAGTTGTAATATTTTGGAACGAGGTTGAGGGTCATAATGAACGCCACAATATGATCAACCACCAATGTCTTTTGATGAGTTAAAGAAAAATATGCTGGCGCCCAATGGACAGACACACCATGGCTTTGCAAAAAGTCATAAGCGGCCTGGTTTGGATGCCGGCCAAAAGTTGAAAGATTTTGCAGCATTACCCGGACTTTGACTCCGCGCAACTTTGCATCTGCCAACGCCTGTAACATTTCCGGATCTTGCAGTTCGTAAATTACCAAATCAATAGACGTGGTAGCCTGTTCAATAGCTTGTTTGACTTGTAAAACGCCATCATCGGGCTCGGTGAGAAGTGAAAGACTGTTATTGGTTGATGATGTTACGTGCTGCAGCGTTGCCTGTGACAACGCTGCGGCTACGGGTGTATGCACTCCCTGCAAGCCAAACGAAACATACCAAGCAAACGAAGCAATCACAATTCCAGAGAAAATAAAAACACCAAAAGAAACTCTGGTGTTCAACCAACTCACATACCCTTTAATTTTTTCTAAAAAAATGTTCATCCAGCATAACCAGCAGTCTGAATGAATAATAGAATACTCCTGCCTGGCGGCAGGCAGCTTTCTCCAAAAACCTTGTGTTCAGTGCGGAGGAGGTGAGATTTGAACTCACGAGACCCTTTCGGATCACGGCTTTCCAAGCCGTTGCAATAGGCCGCTATGCGACTCCTCCGCACTGAACACCGTTGTCAAAATAAGCCGTTGTTCCGATTGCATTGCAATCGAGAATCCTCGACTGCTTTGCAGTCGGGACAATAGGCCGCTATGCGACTCCTCCAGTTTGGATGTTAGATAACTTGGTGTTAGGTGTTAGGATTTGGAAATTGGGTTTTGGGATTTTTTAGTGTATCACCAACAGCCAAAAGAGCAATGCCACAGCAATGCGATATATGCCAAAGGCAATGAAGGTGTGGTTTTTAATGTAGGAGACTAACCATTTAATGGAAACCAGGGCGACCAGAAACGATACTACAAAACCTAAAGTCAATACTCCAATTTGTGAACCAGAAAAATGGTGCGAACTCTTAAGCAAATCGTAACCGGCAGCTGCAGCCATGGTTGGAATAGCCAACAAAAATGAAAACTCAATAATAGCTTCGCGGCTAATTCCCATTATCATGCCTCCAACAATAGTGGCTCCCGAGCGTGACACTCCCGGAATAATTGCCAACGATTGTACCAATCCCGTCCAAAATGATTTTTTGTAATTGATATCCTGCACCTGCGTTACCGTTACCCTATTTTTCGCTTTATACCACAGTTCAAAGACAATCAGAATAACTCCTCCCAAAAACAGCGACCAGAGAACAATCGCGTCATTGGAAAGCAAAAAATTCTTTAACACTTTATAAAGTAAAAATCCTACGATTGCCGTTGGCAGAAAAGCAACCAGCACTTTTTTCCATAACTCTTTGCTTTGCAGCAACCGTTTCCAGTACAACACCACCACCGCCAAAATGGCGCCAAACTGAATAATAATTTCAAAGCTCTTGGTAAAATCAGCATCTGCAATGCCCATCAGCTTGCTCGCTAAAATCAAATGCCCTGTTGAAGAAATGGGCAAAAATTCGGTAACTCCCTCAATAATTCCCAAAATAATGCTTTGAATGATGGTCATAGGTTTTTAAAAAAGTTTTTGAGATTATTCCTCATGATTTCACATCCATGTCTTGCAGCGCTTTGATGCGGTCGGCAATGGGAGGATGGGTTGAGAATAACTTTACAAACCAGTTGCTTTTTTGCTCCTCTTTAAACGGAGATTCAATGTACAGGTGGCTAATGGCGGTGTTTGCTGTTGGCATGGGAGTAGGGTCGTCAGCAATTTTTTCGAGGGCGCTAATGAGACCGTCGGGGTACCGAGTAAGCAACGCGCCGTCGGCATCAGCTAAAAATTCGCGCTTGCGGGAAATAGCAAGTTGAATAAGGGTGGCGGCAATAGGAGCTAAAATAGCGGCAAGCAATCCGGCAGCTAGTAAAATGAGTCCGTCGCCGCCTTCGCGAGAATCCCGACGCCGGCCGAATCCTCCAAAAAAACTTATCCGCAAAAAGAAATTGGAAACCAAAGCCACCACACCCGCCAGCACCACTACCACGGTGCTCAAAAGCATATCTTTATTTCCAATGTGGGAAAGTTCATGGGCGAGCACGCCTTCCAATTCAACTTTGTTAAGGCGCTGCAACAGCCCCTGCGTCACGCACACTACTGCATGATGTTTATCGCGGCCGGTGGCAAAAGCATTGGGCTGCTCGTCGGGAGTAATGTAAATTTTGGGCACGGGCAACCCAGCCGTAATCGATAAATTTTCTATGACATTATACAGTTCTGGGTTATCTTGTTTTTCAACCGGCATGGCTCGAGTCATCGAAAGCACCAGTTTGTCAGAAAACCAGTAGCTGCCAAAGCTCATGGCAATACTGAATACGATTGCAAACCAGAGTATGGCATCGGAACCCAACAGATAGCTAAAAAACCACCCTACGGCAATAATAAAAACCAAAAAGAACGTGATGAGTAACCACGTTTTTCTGGTGTTGGAATCAGCTTGAGTATAGAGGGACATGGGTTAATTGTTCTAGTTGTTTTAGGTGTTGTATCTCAGCTCCGCCTTTGGTGGAGGGCTTGTTGAAACTGTTCTAGCGGTTTAACTGTTTTAGTTGTTTTTAAAACAGTTATAACGAGCGAGCGCAGCGAGCGATGCAACAGTTATAACAAGCAAATCGATATAACAATTACAACAATTAGAACTTAACGGCTACCGGTTGACGCTCCGCTTCAGAAGCAGTCTGAAAAAGATCCATTTCTTTAAATCCAAACATTGAAGCAAAGATGTTTCCCGGAAACCGCTCAATTTTAATGTTGAGGTCGCGAACGTTGGTGTTGTAGAATCTTCGGGCAGCCTGAATTTTGTCTTCGGTGTCAGTTAATTCGCGCTGCAATTCTAAAAAGTTGGTTGAGGCTTTCAAATCCGGATAGCTTTCGGCAACGGCAAACAGGGTTTTTAACGTGCTCGAAAGCATATTTTCAGCCTGAGCCTTGTCTTGAATTCCCTGGGCTCCCATGGCGCTTGCCCGGGCTTGGGTAACTTTTTCAAACACCTCTTTTTCGTGGGCAGCGTATCCTTTAACCGTTTCCACCAAATTAGGAATCAGGTCGTATCTCCGCTTTAACTGAACATCAATATCTGACCAGGCTTCTTTTGCCCGGTTTTTTAAGGTTACCAATCCATTGTAAACGCCCACGATCCACAGCACTACTAACACCGCAACCGCCAACACGACAAATCCTAATAATGACATATGCGTAATAGGTTAATAAAAATAATACTTACTTTCCGCTTGTTTCAATAAGCGCATGTACGACCGGATGCTGGGTAACAAATTTATAATTTAAGAGCTTTAACAGCATCAAACAATCATCCAGCTCATCGCGAAATTTTTCGGGCCCGGTAAAAACTTCCCACAGCTGCTTGGTCAGGTTTTTCGTGTAGTTGTGCAGCACTTCGTAATCTGCTTTTTTCTTGAGATACACCATCAGCTGTTTAAATTCGCCCCGGTCGAGCCACACTCCCTGGCAATTTTTGCAAAAATCAATTTTTACCTGGGAACTGTCATACCCCACCCGCACCATCATCATTCGGCAATTTGGACAACGGTTATTGATGGCTGAAACTTCGAATCGTCCTTTTTCGCGCCAAACATCAAAGTCTAACCAGTTGAGCTGTTTGTCGGCATCGTTTTTTGCCAACGGCAACTCGTCTTGCTCAAAAAACATCCCCAAGCACGTGGGACAATAGTCAACTTCAACTTCGTGAAAGAGAGCCTTTTCTAACTGGCCATGGCCATTGGGACAATCCATAGTACTTTCATTCTAACTAAAAAGTTGCACTCCTACAAGCAAAACAGGCAAAAAAAGCCTGCAGCCACAGCATTGTGTCTACAGGACTCACCCAGGCCCGAAGGCAGGCGATAAAAGAGCAATACAAATCAGTTATAGGGCAATGATCAACCGCTGTCAAGCCGACAACAACCTAGCGCCCCGATACTATCGGGGCGCTAGGTATTTTTCTGCTCTTTTTCTCAATTCCCGAGGTTAATAATCCTCTCCTCCCATTCCCGGCATGCCTCCCATGCCCGGCATTGGCATTCGGCTTTCTTCTTTCTTTGGCAATTCAGATATCACCACCTCAGTTGTCAGCAACAGAGAAGCGGCTGAAACGGAATTTTCCAGGGCAGTTCGTACCACTTTGGTTGGATCAACCACTCCGGCTTTAATCAAATCTTCGTAAACCATAGTAGCGGCGTTAAATCCAAATTCGCCAGTTCCTTCTTTAACTTTCTGAACCACAACGGCGCCGTCAATGCCCGCATTTTGCGAAATCTGACGGATGGGCTCTTCCAACGCTCGCTTTAAAATGTTCATTCCAGTTTGTTCTTCGCCCTCTCCTTTCACCGATTCCAAGGCAATCGAAGCCCTGAGTAAGGCTACTCCTCCGCCGGGCACAATGCCTTCTTCAACGGCCGCCCGGGTAGCATTGAGCGCATCTTCTAATTTAAGTTTTCGGTTTTTTTGCTCCACTTCGGTAGCGGCTCCCACTTTAATGACTCCCACGCCGCCGGCAAGCTTAGCCAACCGTTCCTGGAATTTTTCCTTATCAAAATCAGAGGTTGCATTTTCGATTTCTTTTTTAATTTGGGCAATGCGTTTTTCAATCTCAGATTTTTCTCCCTTGCCTTCTACAATGGTTGAGTTTTCCTTGGTAGCAATCATTCTTCTTGCCTTTCCCAACATATCCAACTCAACATTTTCCAACTTCATCCCTTTTTCACTTGAAATGACCTGGGCTCCGGTAACCACGGCAATGTCTTCAAGCATTTCTTTTTTGCGGTCGCCGAATCCGGGAGCCTTCACCGCCAACGCGTTAAAGATTCCCCGGAGCTTGTTTAAAATAATGGTTGCCAGCGCGTCTCCTTCAATGTCATCGGCAATAATAACTAATTCTTTTTTTCCGGTCTTCAGTAATTTTTCCAGCAGCGGTAAAATCTCCTGCAGCGAACCAATTTTCTTGTCGGTAATTAAAATGAATGGGTCCTCAATGACCGCTTCCATTTTCTCTTGGTTAGACACCATGTAGTGGGAAACGTAGCCGCGGTCAAATTGTAACCCTTTTACGATTTCTTTTGAAAGGCCAAAGGTTCGAGATTCCTCAACGGTAATAACGCCATCTTTCCCAACTTCCTCCATAACATCAGCAATAAGGTCTCCCATTTCTTTGTCTTGAGCAGAAATGGTGGCTACTTGGGAAATTTCTTCTTTGCTGTTAATTTTTTTTGACATTTCTTTCAACCGGGTAATCACCGCTTCCTTTCCTTTAACAATCCCTTTGCGCAGCGCCAACGGATTTGCACCCGCTGCCACATTTTTTAATCCTTCGGTGGCGATTGCTTGAGTCAGCAAGACAGCTGAGGTTGTTCCGTCTCCGGCGGCATCATTGGTTTTTAAGGCAACTTCTTTGATAATTTCCGCTCCAATATTTTCGGTAACATCTTCTAATTCAATATCCTTGGCAATCGAAACGCCATCGTTGGTGATAGTCGGGCTTCCGTATCCTGATCCCAGCACCACATTTCTTCCTTTTGGTCCCAGGGTTACTTTTACCGCGTTTGCCACCTTGTCCAATCCTTGCTTGAGCACTTTGCGTGCGTCTTCTTTATAAATAATCTTTTTAGCCATAGGTTGTGTAGTTAAAAGTTACTATTCAATGATTGCTAAAATATCGTCTTCGCTGGCAATGATATACTCTTTGTCGTTGACCTTAATTTCATTAGGACCGTACTTGGTAAATAACACTTTGTCTCCGGGCTTAATGGCCAGGGGAGTAATGGTGCCATCGTCGGTTTTTCTGCCAGGTCCCACGGCAATCACCACACCTTCCTCGTTGGACTTTTCTTTTACCACGGTTTCAGGCAAAAAAATGCCGCTCTTGGTTTTTTCTTCTTCTTTCACCGGTTCTATTAAAATATGATCTGATAATGGTTTAATATTCATTTAGATTTTTGGTGGTAGGTTTTTGGTGTTAGTTTTAAAAGACGCATCTAAAATCTAACACCCAATACCAAGCACCTATTAGATTAGCACTTTCACATCAATAGTGCTAACAAGGTGATTGTACTGTAAAAAATTTTACCTCTAAAGTCAATAGGAATCTCAACAAAAAAGGTCGGCGGTTGGGGGAACCGACGACCAGGTTTTTTAGTTTTGCTCATCGAGAGGGAGGCGCAGTAGCAAGCACCTTCTTTGGAGCGTGTCTCGCTCATTTGCAAGATATATGCACTTGCGAGTCAGGTTTTGATTGACCACTATAAGGTGCTTATTCTGCCGCTCAAGAATTTCCTCGTTTGTCCGCGCATCTTCTAGCAACGCTCGCTTAGATTTAAGCTCATTATCGGCAATCTGCTCTCCAAGCTGATACATGTTCCAGTAACTAAACGCGAGGTTACAGATCAGCGCAAGTATGGCCAGTGTCGCAATACCTTCTGAACCGCCCGCGTAGTGTTGGACGAAAACGGCCAAAAAAATCGCAGGTGAGACCACAAGCCAGATACACTCCCAGGCAATATAGGCAAACGTCTTCATGGTAGATCCCTCGAAACCTTGGTTATAAAGAACTTGCCTTCACTATAGATTGATGGGCAATTTTGTCAACAAAAACTTGACGGGTAACGATATATTTTGTACTATCCAAAGGGGTTAATTTTGTTTTTGAGGAGGTTGCAGATGACAATGAGGACGTTCCGCTGCGAAAGATGTGCAAAATCTTTTCGTAGCAAGGAGAACTACCCGGTTTGTCCGCACAAGGATTGCAAAGGATTTGGTCTGCCCGATCCAGGATGTGTTTGCCAAGGATACGACCACAACCAATCCCACAATCCGCTGTGTCCAACTCACGGACGAGAACCAACGCCGGCGTAAAACCAAAAAATAGACCCAACAAGGCGTTCCGATATGCATCGGAACGCCCTCTTTTTTTACAACACCTATGCTAGATATTTTCCCGTGTAACTCTTTTTATTCTTGGCAACTTCGGCGGGAGTTCCCTGGGCAATAATTTGACCACCGCCGTCGCCTCCCTCAGGCCCCATGTCAATAATGTAGTCAACGCAACTGATAAAATCAGTGTTATGCTCGATGGTCAGCACCGTGTTTCCCTTGTTCACCAAGTTTCGCAAAACTGAAACTAATTTTTTAATGTCCTCAAAGTGAAGTCCTGTTGTTGGTTCGTCCAAAATGTAGAGGGTTTTTCCAGTGTCGCGGCGCGAAAGCTCAGTGGCCAGCTTGATGCGCTGAGCTTCTCCTCCAGATAGCGAGGTGGCCGATTGCCCAAGCTCAATATAGGAAAGGCCAACTTCTTTTAAGGTTTTTACTTTGTCATGAATGGCTGGAATATTCTGAAAAAACTCAATCGATTCTTCCACCGTCATGAGCAAGACATCGGCGATGTTTTTTCCTTTATATTCAATTTCTAATACTTCCTTGCTGTAGCGCTTGCCTTTGCACTCCTCGCATTCAACGTAAATATCTGGCAGGAAAAACATTTCCACTTTTTTCAACCCCTGCCCTTCGCAGGCTTCGCATCTTCCGCCTTTTACGTTAAAGCTAAATCTTCCGGCTGAAAATCCGCGGGCGCGGGCTTCTTTAGTTTGGGTAAAAATATCGCGGATGTGCGAAAACGCCCCCGTGTACGTTGCCGCATTCGATCGCGGCGTCCTGCCAATCGGCGACTGGTCAACCAGTACCACTTTGTTAATGTGGCTGATGCCGGTAATTTCTTTGTGGGCGCCCGGCTCGTCTTTTGCGCGGTAAAAAGTTCTCAATAGCGATTTTGCCAGAATATCATTTACCAACGAAGATTTTCCCGAACCTGATACTCCGGTCACGCAGACAAATTTGCCTAAGGGAATCTTTACATCAACATTTTTTAAGTTGTGCTCGGTGGCGCCTTTAATTTCAATGTATTCCTGTTTTTTGGGTTCTTTGGTAAGTCTTGGTTTTTCAGATTGCACCTTTTTTCGGCCAGACAAATAATCTCCGGTAAGGGTTTTTGCCTTCAAAATTTGCTTTGGGGTTCCGGCAAAAACAACCTTGCCTCCATGTTTTCCAGCTCCCGGGCCAATATCAACAATCCAGTCGGATGCCATCATCGTTTGCGAATCGTGCTCAACTACTACCACCGTGTTTCCCAATTCCTTCAAGCGGATGAGCGTGTCAATCAGGCGATGCTGGTCTCTGGCGTGCAAGCCGATCGACGGCTCGTCTAAAATATACAGTACTCCCGACAGACGCGAACCAATTTGGGTTGCCAGCCGGATCCGCTGCTCTTCGCCGCCCGACAGGGTGCCGGCTTTGCGGTCTAAGTTTAAGTAATTCAAACCCACATCCAGCAAAAACTGGATCCGGTCAATCACTTCTTTGACGATCGGCTGACTAATCTTCCATTCGCCAGCATTCAGTTTTTTGGCAAGGGTTTCAAAAAATTCTTTCGTTTGGTCAACGGGCATTTCAACCACTGCATCAATGGATTTACCTCCAACGGTCACCGCAAGCACTTCGGGCTTCAACCGTTTACCTTTGCAGGTTTCGCAGGTTTTGGTCACCATATACTGCTCAATTTCCGCCCGAGTCCAATCAGAATCGGTTTCGTGGTAGCGACGCATGAGATTTGGAATGACTCCCTCAAAGTCACCGTCTCCCTGTAAGATCAAATCAATGATTTTTTCTGGCAAATTTTTTACCGGTTCATCTAAGGAAAATCCGTGTTTATCGGCAACTTCTGACAATTTCCATGAAAAGTATCCCTGGCGCCCTACTTTGTGCGAAGCCCGGCTCCACGGCCAAATGGCTCCTTCGGCAATGGTTAAATTTTTGTTGGGCATAACCAAATCAGGATCGACTTCCAGTTTTTCACCCAGGCCGGTGCAATTAGGACAAGCGCCGTAGGGATTATTAAATGAAAAAATCCGAGGCTCTAACTCGGGCAACGAAATGCCGCAATCTTCACAGGCAAAATGTTCAGAAAAAATGACGTCCTTGCCTTCCTTTGAACTTTTTTCTTTGTGGTTGACAATAACAATACCCTTGCCCAGTTTTAGAGCTGTTTCCAATGAATCAACTAGACGCGAACGATCCATGCTTTCTTCGAGCAGCAGCCGATCAACCACTGCTTCAATGGTATGCTTTTTTTGTTTATCAAGTTCTTTTAATAGCGCTTCTTCGAGAGTGTAAATAACTCCATCAACCCGGACTCGAACAAAACCAGCACGCTGGATTTCTTCTAAAAACCCTTTGTGCTCGCCTTTCCTACCTCGAATGACGGGCCCCAAAATGACTAACTCTGAATTTTTTGGAAATTTTAAAACTTGGTCAACGATCTGGTCAACCGTTTGGCGTGAAATAAGTTTTCCGCAGTTTGGACAGTGTGGTTTTCCAACGCGAGAATACAGTAACCTCAGATAATCATAAATTTCAGTGATGGTGCCTACGGTCGAGCGCGGATTGTGCACGGCTTTTCGCTGGTCAATAGAAATAGCCGGAGAAATTCCTTCAATTTTATCAACGTCGGGCTTGTCCATCACACCCAAAAATTGTCTGGCATACGCTGACAAGCTTTCCACGTACCTACGCTGGCCTTCTGCGTATAGCGTATCAAACGCCAAGGAAGATTTCCCCGAACCTGAAAGCCCGGTAATAACAATGAGCTTGTTTTTTGGAAGATCAAGGTCAATGTTTTTTAAATTGTGCACCCTGGCTCCTCGAATTTTTATAACGTTATCCATGAAAAAATTTTATTGTTGGTCATTATACGATTTCTTGAAAGGCATTTCAAGTACAAGAAAAGACCCTTGAGTTGTGTACCCAAGGGAACTTTTTAATTTCTTTAAAAGGATCTAATACAAACCAATGACTTTGTAGCCCACATACCAGCCGCAAGCGTCGCAAATGAGCGGGCCGCCAAATGATATTCTTCCATCATGCTGCCATACGCCAGGCGAATGAATACACCCCGTAGCACAAGATGGGCATTTACCAATTGGTCTCTTCATGTTTTCCCACCCTGATATTTCAACAAAAAGTCTTACTCTAGAAAATAGGTAAGAATTTTGCAAACGAGTGCAAAGAACCGTAAACGCCTTGGCCGCTTCTTGAACTGTTTCTTCGCCAACAATTTCAATGTCACTAGACACAATAATCTCCTTTCAAAAAACTAATTGTAAAAGAGCCGCATAACAAACAAAAACCTCTCCCAACGAGGGAAAGGTATTTGTCTTTTTTGCAATAAAAAATAGACCTTCATCTTTCCCGAATGGGCTGGAATTAGCACCTTTGTAAAGCAGTCGGCTTTAAAGGTTGCTGGATGGTCACTGAGCCAGTTCTCTACCATCACTCTTGATAACCGATATTAAATTGTATGTTTATTATACCAAATAAAAAAGGGGGTGCAACTCTTGCTCATCTTGAAAAAAGATCTTTTTTTGCTTACATTGACCAAATGGAACAAATGAGATTTATCAAAGATCACCAGTTTGACCAGCTCCCGCGAACTTCGGGGGTATATTGTTTTACTGACGGAAAAGAAACTATCTATATTGGTAAAGCGATCAACCTGCGCGACCGGGTAAAAAACCATTTTCAGCAGCCATCGTATCGCGACAACTTATTTATTGATACGGTTAAAAAAATAGGCTTTAGCAATACTGATTCAGAAATTGAAGCACTGGTACTAGAGGCTAATCTTATTAAAAAACACCAACCGCGGTTTAATGTAGTCTGGCGCGATGATAAAAACTATTTTTATGTGGCCATCGAAAACCCTGATTGTCCGGTAGTTTAC
>Ga0070741_10006662_pt1 | contig 24602 bp, 26 predicted proteins | sample Coa_R1_4_FD_66440 | JGI IMG/M metagenome (GOLD analysis project Ga0070741, IMG submission 66440) | Surface soil microbial communities from Centralia Pennsylvania, which are recovering from an underground coalmine fire - Coalmine... | ecosystem: Environmental > Terrestrial > Soil > Unclassified ... | reverse complement strand
CAAGTACGTCGAGCTACCTCACCGTGATCTCGACCTGGTCGTCCTCGACCAACTCGTGCGTCCTGCCCACGCGCTGGCCCGGAAACCGGGCAGACGGGCCCCAGACGCGCGCGCCCGTGCACCGCTCGGCAAGGTCGTGGTGGATCGTGGCGGCGACATCCGAGACGGTGACCGGAGGTCGCAGCCCGACCGGCTCGCCGTCCCGGAGGACGATTCGGACGAGCCCGGTCAGCCGCCAGACCGCATCGCGGAAGCGCTCGAGCGCGGCATCGTCGAGGATCGAGACCGGAACGACTTCGAGCTCCGGGTGGCTCGGGGCCTCCACCTCGTCGACCTTCGTCGCGGCCAGGATCGCCGGCAGCTCGATTCCCGCCGCTGCAACCTCCGCCCGCACTGCCTCCAGCTCCCGGAGGGGCCGGCCGGCGGCATGGCAGTAGACGATCGCGTCCGCGCTGCGGAGGACGCCGAGGAGCGCCCGGCCGCCGCCTCTCCCCTCGCTCGCGCCGTCGATCAGGCCCGGGATCTCGACCAGCTGGACGAGGACACCGTGGATTCGGGTCAGCGCAGGCACGGGACGCGTGGTCGTGAAGGCGTAGTCGCCCGTCTTGATCCGGATCTCGGACAAGGCCTGGAGCAGCGAGGACTTGCCGGCGTTCGGCGGCCCGACGAGCGCGATCTGCGCTGCGCCTTCCCGGCGCACGGCGATCGAGTCGCGGCTGAGCACGCGGGCGCGTGACCGCGCCTCGCCGATCTGGCCGTTCACCCACTTACGGATGTCGGCGTAGGGACCGTTCCGGTAGCTCGGCAGCTCGGCGAGGATCGCGCGCAGCTCCCGGGTGCGCTCCGCGCCCTCCTTGCCGGCGAGGCGTCGCCTGATCAGCTGCATCTGCGTTCGGTGGGGCATGGGCATTGCGGACTCCTTTCCTCGATTCGAGCGGGAAAGGGCCGCGAGCCCGGGCGGCGCCTACGGCCGCGGGGTCGCGTCCTCGATCCCGCCGCTTCCCGTGACGCCGAAGGCAGGAAGCGGCGGACTAGCCGTTCTGGCCGAACGTCCTCGCGTGCCAGGCTGCGAAGCTCATCGCGCGGCGAGCGTACCAGGCCGGTCGGAGCCGGACGCGTGGTCGAGCCGAGCCCTCACGTCGAGCGCGCGGCCCGGACTAGATGCGCTCGAGCTCCTCGACCGTCCGCTCGTTGCGGACGTTGCCCGTGTTCACCACCGTCGTCGGCTCGACGAGCACCACGTGCGTCTCCCCCTCCGCGACCGGGCAGTGCTCGACTCCTCTCGGGACGACCAGCAACTCGCCCGGCTCGAGCACGACGTCGCCGTCTCGGAGCTTCATCCGCAGCCGCCCGGAGACGACCAGGAAGAGCTCGTCCTCCTCGTCGTGGTGATGCCAGACGAACTCGCCTTCCAGCTTGACGACCTTGACGTACGAGTCGTTGAGCTCGGCGACGATCTTCGGTCGCCACCGCTCGTCGAACGCGGCGAACGTGTCGGCGAGGTTGACCTTCTGCACTCCAGCCTCCCTCCGGATCGTTTCCGTCTTCAGCGTACGCGGGAGCGTCCGTGTTCACGAGCGGGCGGTCGGCCGTCCGGTCTCCCGGAGGCCCAGGGGCGGCCTGGTCGGCTACGCTCGCTCACATGGCCGAGCACCTGACGCCGAGCCAGCACGCCCAGCTGGCCGCCGAGCTCGCCGAGCTCGAGGGGCCGCGGCGCCAGGAGATCGTCGAGGCGATCGCGGTCGCCCGCGGTCACGGCGACCTGTCGGAGAACTTCGAGTACCACGCCGCGAAGAACGAGCAGGGCCTGCTCGAGCGCAAGATCGCCATCCTCCGATCCCGACTCGAGGACGCCGTGATCGTCGAGCGCGGCGATTCCGAGTCGGTCGGGGTCGGGTCCCGCGTCGTCGTCGAGGACGACGGAGGGGACCGCCTCGAGGTCGAGATCTCGAGCCTGGGCGGGAACGGCACGACGTCGCCCTCCTCCCCGCTCGGCGCGGCGCTGCTCGGCCGGCGGGTCGGCGAGACGGTCGACGTCCAGGCGCCGCGCGGCGCCTGGAAGGCGACGATCCTCGAGATCCACGCCGCCGCCTAGCGATGCGGCACCGCCCTCTCGGCAGGACGGGCCTGGAGGTCTCCGAGCTCGGGTACGGCGCCTGGGGCATCGGGCAGACGATGTGGATCGGCGCCGACGACGCCGAGTCGCTGCGTGCGCTCCACCGTGCGATCGAGCTCGGCGTCGACTTCCTCGACACGGCCCTCGGCTACGGCGACGGCCACAGCGAGCGGCTCGTCGGGCAGGCCGTCCGCGAGTCGCGCGAGACGATCCACGTCGCGACGAAGGTGCCGCCGAAGAACGGGGAATGGCCTGCGCAGGACGGCGTACCCGCCGACGAGACGTTCCCGGCGGACTGGGTCGTGGCCTGCGCGGAGGAGAGTCTCGCCAACCTCGGCCTCGACACGATCGACGTCCTCCAGTTTCACGTCTGGTCGGACGAGTGGGTCGGACAGGGCGACTGGCTCGACGCCGTCGAGCGGTTGAAGCGAGACGGAACCATTCGCTTCTTCGGCGTCTCGATCAACGACCACCAGCCCGCGAACGCCATCCGCCTCGTCGAGACCGGCGTCGTCGACACCGTCCAGGTGATCTACAACCTCTTCGACCAGAGCCCCGAGGACGAGCTCTTTCCGGCCGTGCTGGACGCGGGCGTCGGCGTGATCGTCCGGGTGCCCTTCGACGAGGGCGGACTGACCGGGAAGATCCGGCCGGACACCACCTTTCCCGAGGGCGACTTCCGCAACCGCTACTTCCGCGGCGACCGCAAGCAGCAGGTGTGGGACCGGACCCAGGCGATCGCCGAGGCCGCGGGCGCGCCGGTCGACGGGATCGCCGAGATCGCCCTGCGCTTCTGTCTCTCCCACCCGGCTGTCTCGACCGTGATCGCCGGCATGCGCTCGGTGCGGAACGTCGAGGCGAACGCGCGCGCGGTCGAGGCGGGCCCACTCGACGAGGCGATGCTCGAGCGGCTGCGCACGCACCGCTGGGAGCGGGTCTTCTACGGCGACTAGAAGCCGGCGGCGTACCCGTCCTTGCGCGGGTCGGAGCCGCCGACGAGCGCCTCCCCGCCGACGAGGATCGCCTGACCGCCGCCGAAAACGGACGTGTCGGTCTCCCGGACGGTCGTGTAGCCGAGCCGCTCCAGGTCGGGCGCGCGCTCCCAGAGCCCCTCCTCGAGCCGCACGAGCTCGCCTTCGACGCGGAAGCGCGGGCGGTCGAGCGCCGCCTGCGGGTCGAGCCCGTCGTCCACGATCGCCGAGACGAGCTGGACATGCGCCTGCGCCTGGATGAAGCCGCCCATCACGCCGAACGGGCCGAGCAGCTCGCTGGTGCCTGGCACCGAGTTTTCGCCGGTCGAAGCCGTTTCGTCCCCATCGGAACCGGTGCCTGGCACCGGTTCGGCGCCCCGAAGGAGCATGCCCGGGATGATCGTGTGGTACGGCCGCCGGCCCGGCTCGACGCGACCGCCGACGGCGAAGCACGCCCCGCGGTTCTGCAGGACGATCCCCGTCCCCGGGGCGACCAGGCCGGAGCCGAACGGCTCGTACAGGCTCTGGATGAACGAGACCGCCGTCCGGTCCGCGTCGACGGCGCACAGGTAGACCGTGCCTCCCGGAGGCTCCGTCACGGCCGGGCGGCCGCGCCGGGCGTCGAGGTACGCCGGGGTCAGCAGCTCGCTCACGTCGGCGCCGTCCCGGACGCGGGCGAGCGCGTCCTCGAGCGCCAGCTGGACGCAGCGGATCTGGCTCGCGAGCGACGGCGACGAGCGCTGCAGGAGCCCGAGCGCCTCGAGCGCGCAGACGCCCTGCGTCGGCGGCGGCAGCTCGGTCACCTCCACGTCCTTGTAGCGGAGGCGGAGCGGCTCGACCCACCGGGGCGCGAACGCGGCGAGGTCACTCTCCTCGAGCCACGAGACCTCCGCGATCGCCCGGGCGACCTCGCCTTCGTAGAGCGCCGCGGGGCCTTCCTCGGCGATGCGGCGCAGCGTCACGCCGAGCTCCGGCTGGTAGACCACGTCGCCGACGCGCGGCGGCGGTCCGAGCGGCCCCCCGGCCTTCTGCCACGCCGCCGCGGTTCTGGCCGCCACCGCGAATCCGCTTTCGGCCGCGTCGATCGCGTCCTCGAGGCAGCGATCGAGCCCGAGCCGCCCGTGCCGCTCGGCCAGGGCGGCCCAGCCCGCCACCGCGCCGGGCACGGTGACCGACCGCGCCCCGCTCTGCTCGACCGGCAGCGCGGGGTCGGCGGCAGCAGGCGCAGGCCCGGCGGAGTCGAGCCCCTCGAGCCGTCCGTCGCGCCAGACCTGCGCGAAGCAGTCGCCGCCGATGCCGGTGGACATCGGCTCCGCCACCGACAGGACGGCGGCGGCCGCGATCGCGGCGTCGACCGCGTTCCCGCCTCGCTCGAGCGCCCGCAGCCCCGCACGGGTCGCGAGCGGCTGGCTGGTCGCCACCATCGCGTTCGCGGCGACGGCCGGCGGCCTCCCGAAGGCGAAGCGGTAGGTCACAGGACGATCTCCGCAGCGGGGCCGGCCATGCCCGCGAAGCGCGGCACGACCGGGAGCACGCTCTCGCGCGAGCAGAAGAGGATGTCCTCCTCGAGCCCCGGCGGCCCGTAGGTGCGTGCGTTCAACGCCTCGAGCGCGCTCGGGTAGGAGCGCGCAACCAGCTCGGCGGCGATCGCGGCATCCGAGCGGTCGCCGCCGAGGAGCGCGACGATCCGGCCGGCGCAGTACGCGTCGTCGAGGGCGAACGCACCCTTGAAGCCTGCGCAGAAGATCGCCGTGGCCACGTCGCGGCTCCGGGCCTCGTCGGCGACCGCGCCGAGGTTCAGGAGCGAGCCGAGCAGCACCTCGTCGCACCGCGCGGCCGCCTGCAGGATCGTGCTCGTGCCGTTGGTGGTCGAGAGGATCAGCGTGTCGCCGCGCGGCTCGACGAACTCCCGCGGCGACGCCCCGACGTCGAAGCCGTCGACGCGGACGGCATTCCGCTCCCCGCCGACGAGCGAGCCCTCCGTCTCGGCCCTCAGCCGCCTGGCTTCCTCGATCTCGGAGCAGCACAGAACGCGCCGGTAGCCGGCCGCGAGCGCCTGCGCGATCGTCGACGTGGCTCGTAGCACGTCGACGACGATTCCGAGCGGGGCGGCCGCCTCTTCGGCCGGCGTGAAGGAAACGTGGACGCGCATGGGCATGGGTACGCTAACCCGGACGTGCCGACCTGTTACCGGCATCCCGACCGGGAGACCGGCCTCTCCTGCTCGGAGTGCGGTCGGCCCATCTGCACCGACTGCGTGACCTTCGCGCCCGTCGGGCTTCGCTGCCCCGATCACGCCGGCAACGTCGCCCGCGCGACGCCGCGTGCGGTGCGAAGCGTCCAGCGCGGCGTTCGACGACCGCTCGCCCGCCGCGGCGTGGTCATCCCGAGCGAGGCGATCGTCACCCGGATCCTCGTGCTGCTCAACGTGGTCGTCTACCTGATCACGGTCGCGCAGGGCGCCGGCCTGAACGACCCGGGCGGCTCGCTGTTCGACAAGTGGGCGCTGTACGGGCCGGCGGTCGACCACGGCGACTGGTGGCGGCTGATCACGGCCGCCTTCCTCCACGCCAGCGTCCTGCACATCCTGTTCAACATGCTGGCGCTCTGGTGGCTCGGGGCGCCGGTCGAGATGGTCCTCGGCCGCGTTCGCTTCCTCGGCCTGTACATCGTCTCCGGGCTCGCGGGCTCCGCGGGAGCGCTCGTCGCCGACCCGCACGCCGTCACCGTCGGCGCCTCGGGAGCGATCTTCGGCCTGCTCGGAGCCGGGCTGATCCTCGAGTGGCAGGGGACCGGATCGCTCGCCGGCAACTACCTGACGCTGATCGTGATCAACCTCGCGATCAGCTTCGCCGTTCCCGGCATCTCGATCGGCGGTCACGTCGGCGGCCTGATCGGCGGCATCCTCGCGACGCTCGCCTTCGCGCGCTTCGGCCGTGGCCATGCCGCCTACGGGCGGCTCGGGCTGATCGGAGCCGTCAGCCTGGTCGTGATCGCCGTCGGCAGCATCCTGATCGCGTACTGGAAGGTTCGCGGCCTGGCGTAGAGCGCCGCGCGCTAGCCGCCCGCCACCGCGGCTTGCACGCCCGACTCGGTGAGCGCGGCCTGGGCCGCGGCCAGCCGCGCGAGCGGCACGCGGTAGGGCGAGCAGGACACGTAGTCGAGCCCGATGCGGTGGCAGAAGGCGACCGAGTGCGGCTCACCGCCGTGCTCGCCGCAGATGCCGAGCTTGAGGTCGTCCTTGACGCCGCGGCCGCGCTCGACCGCGATTCGCATCAGGTCGCCGACGCCGCTCTCGTCGAGCACCTCGAACGGGTTGCGCTCGAGGACGCCCGTCTCCAGGTAGCGGGTGAGGAACTTGCCCTCGGCGTCGTCGCGCGAGAAGCCGAGCGCGGTCTGCGTGAGGTCGTTCGTTCCGAACGAGTAGAAGTCGGCGTGCTCGGCGATCTCGTCCGCCCGGATGCACGCTCGCGGCAGCTCGATCATCGTCCCGACCAGGTACTCGAGCTCGCCTTCCTCGGACGCGACGGAGACCGTCAGCTCGCGGAGCCGGCGGAGCTCCTCGTCGAATCCGACCAGCGGGTGCATGATCTCGACGAGCGGCGCCTCGCCGGTGCGCTCGCGAACGGCGATCGCAGCGCGGACGATCGCGCGCACCTGCATCTCGTAGATCTCGGGATACATCAGCCCGAGCCGGCAGCCGCGCGTGCCCAGCATCGGATTCGCCTCCCGCAGGGAGCGGATCCGGTCGCGCATGCGCTCGTCGGTCGCGTCCTCCTCGGACGGCAGGAACTCGTGCAGCGGCGGATCGAGCAGGCGAATCGTCACCGGCAGCCCCGCCATCGCCTCGAAGATGCCCTCGAAGTCGGCCTGCTGGTGGGGCAGCAGCCGGTCGAGCGCCGAGCGGCGCTCCTCCTCGCCGGCCGCGAGGATCATCTCCTGGACGATCGGCAGCCGCTCCTCGCCGAAGAACATGTGCTCGGTCCGGCAGAGGCCGATCCCCTGGGCGCCGAACTCCCGCGCCTTCGCGGCGTCCTCCGGCGTGTCCGCGTTCGCGCGCACCGCCAGCCGGCGCAGCTCGTCCGCCCACTCGAGGATCGTCTGGAAGTCCTCGTTGATCTGCGGCGGGACGAGCTCGACCTCGCCGACGATCACCCGGCCGGTGCCGCCGTCGATCGTGATCACGTCGCCCTCCGCCAAGTCGCTCTCGCCGACCCGTGCGGTCTTCGCCTCCAGGTCGAGGCTCAGCCCTTCACAGCCGGCCACGCACGGCTTGCCCATCCCGCGCGCGACCACCGCCGCGTGCGACGTCATCCCGCCGTGCGCGGTGAGGATCCCCTGCGCATGGATCATCCCGTTGATGTCGTCGGGAGTCGTCTCCCAGCGGACGAGGATCACCTCCTCCCCGGCCCGCCCCTTCTCCTCGGCGGTGTCCGCGTCGAAGACGATCGCCCCGGTCGCCGCTCCCGGAGAGGCGTTCAGCCCGCGGGCCGCCACCTGCAGCTCCGCCTTCGGGTCGATCATCGGATGGAGCAGCTGGTCGAGCTGTCCCGGATCGATCCGCGCAACCGCCTCCTCCCGTGAGATGAGCCCCTCGCCGACCATGTCGACCGCGGCCTTCAGCGCCGCCGCCGCCGTCCGCTTCGCCGTTCGCGTCTGGAGGAGGTAGAGCTTCCCCTCCTCGACGGTGAACTCGACGTCCTGCACGTCGCGGTAGTGCTCCTCGAGCCGCCGCGCCGTGTCGATGAACTCCTCGTAGGCGGCGGGAAGCTTCTCCCGCATGCGGGCGATCCGCTCCGGCGTCCGGATCCCGGCGACGACGTCCTCTCCCTGGGCGTTCACGAGGAACTCGCCGACCACGCCCGGCTCGCCCGTCGAGGGGTCGCGCGTGAACGCGACGCCCGTCCCCGACGAGTCGCCCTTGTTCCCGAACACCATCTGGACGACGTTGACGGCCGTGCCGAGGTCGTCCGGAATCTCGTGCGCCCGCCGGTACACCTGGGCCCGAGGCGTGTCCCAGGACCGGAACACCGCCTCGATCGCCCGGCGCAGCTGCTCGCGCGCGTCCTGGGCGAACGGGCGGCCCGTCTCCTGCGCGTAGATCTCCTGGAACCGCCGGGTCAGCTCGACGAGGTCGTCGGCGGAGAGATCCGAGTCCTGGTCGGCGCCGCGGTCGCGCTTCAGGCTCGTCAGCTCCTCCTCGAAGCGGTGCCCGTCGATCCCGTCGACCGTCTCGCCGTACATCTGGACGAGGCGGCGGTACGAGTCGTAGGCGAAGCGGCGATTCCCCGTCGTCGCCGCCAGCCCCTCCACCGACTCGTCGTCGAGACCGACGTTGAGGATCGTGTCCATCATCCCCGGCATCGAGATCGCCGCTCCCGACCGCACGGAGACGAGCAGCGGGTCGCCGCGGTCGCCGAAGCGCTTGCCCGTCTTCTCCTCGAGGGCCGCGACGTGCTTCTCGACCTCGCCCTCGAGCCCGTCCGGGACCCGCTTTTCGTTGCGCAGGTAGGCGCGGCAGGCCTCCGTCGTGATCGTGAAGCCGGCCGGGACGGGCACGCCGAGCTGGGTCATCTCGGCAAGGCCGATCCCCTTCCCGCCGAGAAGCTCGCGACCTCCCTCGCACGGCTCGTCGAAGTCGTAGACAAAGCGCATCGAGGCGGGAATCTTGTCACGAAGCGGCACCCCCGCGGACGACCTGCGATCGAGGCACCCGGCACGGGTCCCCGCAGGTGTCGTCTCGATGCCCCGGTGCTGTCTGCGACGGCCCGACCGGCGGCGGATCAGCAGCCGCCGGCGGGACCGGCAACCGGGTCGGCCTTCTCGGGGTGAGCGCCCGGGGGAAGGCCGGCCCTACCGGCGTCGCCTCGCCCTGAACTCGGCCACCCAGGCGAGAGCGCGGAGCCCGATCCAGATCGGCGTCAGCGCGACGTAGAAGACGAACATCCCGGCCGCGAGCAGGAACCACCAGAAGGCCCAGCGCCACAGCGGGACGGGGGGCTTGGGGCGCACTATCGCTGTGCCTTCCGCTGCTCGACGAGCTTGATCACCCGCGATGCCGTCTCCTCGATCGAGAGCTCGGTGATGTCGAGGACCGGGCAGCCGAGCCTCCGGTGGATCGCGTCGGCGTGCTCGAGCTCCTCGTAGATCTCGACCAGCTCGGCGTACGCCTTGGGCGTCGCCCGCATGTGGCGGACGCGCTCCTGTCGGATCTCGACCAGCCGCGACGCGTCGATGGTCAGGCCGACGATCTTCGCCGGGTCGATCGAGAACAGCTCGCGGGGCGGCTCGATGCCGTGCACGACCGGGACGTTCGCGGTCTTGAAGCCCATGTTGCCGAGGTACATCGAGAGGGGGGTTTTCGACGTGCGGGAGACGCCGACGAGGACGATGTCGGCCTCGGGCAGCCCGCCGCCCATGCCGTCGTCGAACTTGACCGCGAACTCGATCGCCGCGATCCGCCGGAAGTACGCGGAATCGAGCGGGTGGCGGACGCCGGGCGCCATCTTCGCCGCCTGGCCGGAGATCTTCGCGATCGAGGCGAGCGGCGGCCCCAGGATGTCGCAGTAGTGCAGCTTCGCCCGGCGGCAGAAGTCGCGCATCGCCTCCCGGAGCTCCGGCTCGACGATCGTGTACACGACCACCGCCGGCCGGCCCTTGGCGCGGTCGACCACGAGCCGCAGGTCGTCGACGGTCTCCACGCGCGGGTGCCGGACCTCCTCGAAGGGCTGCTCGGGGAACTGGGCCTCGAGCGCCAGCACGAGCCGGGTCGCGGTCTCGCCGGTGGCGTCGGAGACGATGTGGAGCTCGACTGCGGGCGCGGTCATCTCAGACAGCTCTCAGGTGGAGGAAGCACACTTGTCCCATGCGCATTCTGGTCGTGGACGACGAACGTCCCGTGCGGGACGCGCTCGACCGTGCTCTGCGCCTCGAAGGCTACGAGGTCGACACCGCGGAGGACGGGCAGACGGCTCTGCTCTCGCTCGCGCGCCGGAGCGCGGATGCAATCGTTCTCGACGTGCTGATGCCGGTGATGGACGGCCTGGAGACCTGCCGGGCGCTCAGACGGCGCCACGACGCGACCCCGGTGCTGATGCTGACGGCGCGCCACGAGGTCTCCGATCGGGTCGCCGGCCTCGACGCGGGCGCCGACGACTACCTCGTCAAGCCCTTCGCGCTCGAGGAGCTGCTCGCCCGTCTGCGCGCGCTGCTGAGGCGGACGGGCGGCGGCGACGACGGCGTCCTCTCGTTCGCAGACCTGACGCTCGACCCGGGCACGCGCGAGGTCCGCCGCGGCGACCGGCGGATCGAGCTGACGCGCACCGAGTTCCTCCTGCTCGAGCTCTTCCTCCGGAACCCGCGTCAGGTGCTGACGCGTGACGTGATCTTCGACCGCGTCTGGGGCTACGACTTCGGCCCGACCTCGAACTCGCTCGAGGTCTACATCGGCTACCTGCGTCGCAAGACGGAGGCGGCAGGCGAGCCGCGGCTGATCCACACGATTCGCGGGGTCGGGTACTCGCTCCGCGAGGAGTGAGCGTGCCGTTCCCGCCGGCGGCGGCCGCACGCGCGAGCTCGGCGAGACGATGGTTGTCTCGCCGATTCCGGCGCCCGTGGTCGGAACGAACGCCGAGCTTCCGCCTGCGGGTGACGCTTCTGGCGACCGCTGCCGTGGCGATCGCGGTCGTCGCCGCCTCGGCGGTCGTGTACGTCGTGGTGCGCCACCAGCTGCTCGGCGAGGTGGACTCGAGCCTGGTCGACAGCGCGCGGCAGATCGCACGGCGGCCCGGACCGGTGCCCGGCTTCGTCCAGCTCGGCCCACGCGCCAACCTCGGCGGCCCGCCGACGTACGCGCAGCTGATTCGGTCCGACGGGGAGGGAGCGCTCGTCGACCTCCCCGGCCAGACCAAGGCGAAGCGCCTGGCGAAGCAGGGAGGCGACGCCTTCTTCTCTCAGGGCACGATCGAGTTTCCCGACGAGGGCGGCGTGCACGTCCGCGTCTACACGGCGCAGATCGGCGACAACTTCGCGGTTCAGGTCGCCCGGCCGCTCGGGGAGGTCGACCACGCGCTCCACCGCGTTCGGCTCTACCTGCTCTTCATCGGGTTGGGCGGGATCGGCCTCGCGAGCGCGCTCGGACTGCTCGTCGGCCACGCGACGCTGCGCCCGGTCGGGCAGCTGACGTCGGTCGCCGAAGAGGTCACGGCCACGCGCGACTTGTCCCGGCGGATCGAAACCGGTTCCCGCGACGAGCTCGGGCGGCTCGCATCCGCGTTCAACGCGATGCTCGGCGCGCTCGACTCGTCGGTGAAGGCGCAACGGCAGCTCGTCGCCGACGCCTCCCACGAGCTGCGCACGCCGCTCGCCAGCCTGCGGACGAACATCGAGGTGCTCACGCGGCGCAAGCGGCTCCCCGCGGAGGAGCGCAGGAAGCTGCTCGCCGACCTGATCGGCCAGGTGGAGGAGCTCTCCGCGCTCGTCGGGGCGCTGGTCGAGCTCGACCCGGACGCCCCGCTCGAGCTCGACGACGTGCGGCTCGACGAGCTGGTCGCGGCGGCGGTCGATCGGGCGCGTCTCCATTCGCCGGGCGTCGAGTTCAGGACGAGCCTGGAGCCGTCGGTCGTCCGCGCCGACGCCACCAACCTCGACCGGGCGGTCTCGAACCTGCTCGAGAACGCGGCGAAGTGGAGCGACTCGGTCGAGGTGCGGGTGGTCGGCCCGGAGATCGTCGTCCGCGACCACGGGCCCGGGATCGCCGACGAGGACCTGCCGAAGATCTTCGACCGCTTCTACCGGGCGGCGACGGCGCGCCACCTGCCCGGCTCCGGGCTCGGGCTCGCGATCGTCCGCCAGGTCGCGGAGTCGCACGGCGGCTCGGTGACGGCCGAGAACGCCCCCGGCGGCGGCGCCGTGTTCCGGCTCCGGCTCGCGTCCGACCGGGCCTGAGCAACTCGGCCGGCGGCAGGCCCCGGCGCCCCAGCTACCATCGCGGTTGGGCCCGGCGTGCCCGGGCCGAACGCATCGTCCATCTGTCTGGGGAGACGCACGGTGGAGTGGCGCCGCACTCAGCCCACTTCTTCCCGGCCGGCCGGGATCGACGGCGGGCTCGAGTTTCCGCGCGCCGTCCGGTTCGGCCGTGACTACTGGCTCTCTCGCTGCGTCGGCTTCCACGTCGACTGGCCGACCGACGGCCGCGGCACCGTCGAGGAGGTGCGGTTCGGGAGCAGGCACGACCGGCCCGACACCCTCGTCGTCCGCGCCGGCGGCCGTCTGCGCCCGCGGCGCCTCCTCGTACCGGCCGAGGCGGTCGACTCGCTGTCGCCGCGCGAGCGCCGCATCTCCCTCGGCTCCGACCCGGATTCGTGGGCCGAGCCGTAGGAAGAGGGCAGGTGGCGACCGACCCGAACAAGAGCCGGTGGGTCGAGCCGCGGCTCTCCGCGCCGCGACTGCGGCCGGTGGAGCCGCTGTCGGTCGTCGCCGCCGGCTTCCTCCAGCGCGGCGAGCTCCTCGTCCGTGTGAGCATCCTGGGCGTCATCGCGGTCGCCGCCTTCGCGATTCTCGCGCTGCGGCTGTGGGCGCTGCAGGTGGTCCACGGCCCGAGCTACCAGCGGGTCGCGGCGTCGCAGCAGGTGCGGATTCTCGCCCGGCCGGCCGTGCGGGGCCCGATCGTCGACCGGCGGGGACGCCCGCTCGCGGGGACCGGCGGCACGCTCGTGCTCGCCGCCGACCCACGGGTGCTCGGCCGCGTCGACCGGCACGGCGCGTGGCGGCCGAGCCGGGCCGGCCGGCGTGTGCTCCGGCGCCTGGCCGGGGTCGCGGGGAAGAACCTGGGCCGCCTGCTCGCGGCCGTCGAGCAGGGCGTGCGACGGACGCCTTTCGCGCCCTCCGTCACGGTCGGTCGCATCCCGCGCCCGCTGGCCTTCTACCTCGACGAGCGTCGCGAGGACTTCCCCGGTCTGCGGGTCGTGGCGACGCCGACCCGAAGCTACCCCCAGGGGGCGCTCGGGAGCGAGTTCCTCGGCCTCGTCGGCGAGATCGACGCCGCCGAGCTCGAGCAGCCGCGCTTTCGCGGGTACGTCCCCGGCCAGGTCGTCGGCCAATCCGGCGTCGAGGCGACCTACGACCGGCTGCTCGGCGGGGGTCTCGACCGCTGGCGCGTGCGCGTCGACGCCCTCGGCCGGCCGGTCTCGCCGGCGACGCGGATCGCCCGGCGCCGCCGCCCGTCCGGTCTTCGCCTCACGATCGACGCCCGGCTGCAGCGCGCCGCGCTGAAGGCGATTCGGGACGGGATCGACGCTGCTCACGCCGCCGGCCACCTCGACGCGAGCGCGGGCGCGGCGGTGGTGATGGACGCCCGGACCGGCGCCGTCTACGCCCTCGCGAGCTACCCGGGCTTCAACCAGGCCGCGGCCGCGCGCGACCCCCGCTACCTGGAGCGGCTGCTTTCGTCCAGAGAGCCCACCCCGCCGCTTGTCGACCGGGCAACCCAGGGTCTCTATCCGGCGGGCTCGACCTTCAAGCCGGTCGTCGCCGAGGCCGCCCTCGCGGCCGGTGTGATCAGCCCGACGACGACCCTTCCCTGCACCGGCTCGCTCACCGTCGGCGACACGGTCTTCCACAACGTCGAGCCGGCGATCGACGCCGTGCTGACGCTCCCCGAGGCACTGAAGATCTCCTGCGACACGTGGTTCTACCGGCTCGGGCTCGCGCTCTACGAGCACGAGACGCCGATCCTGCAGCGGTGGGGCAGGAGGCTCGGCATCGGCCACCCGACCGGGATCGACCTCCCCGGCGAGAGCGCGGGCAGCCTGCCGCGCCCCGTCTACGCCGGGGACGAGGTCAACATGGCGATCGGGCAGGGGAGCCTGCTCGTCACGCCGCTCCAGCTCGCGGTCGCCTACGCGGCGCTCGCGAACGGGGGGACGGTCGTCCGGCCGCACGTCGCCGACGCCGTGCTGACGACGTCCGGCGAGGTCGTCCGGCGCCTGGCGTTTCCGCCGCGCGCCAGGCTGCACCTCCGCGGACTGGGCGCGATCCAAGACGGCCTGTACCGCGCCGCCCACGAGCCCGGCGGCACCTCGGCAGCGACCTTCGCGGACTTCCCGGTCCCGGTGGCGGGCAAGACGGGGACTGCGCAGGCGCCGGGCGGCAGCGACCACTCCTGGTACGCGTCGTGGGCGCCGGCCGGCAAGCCCCGCGTCGTGGTCGTCGTCCTGATCGAGCACGGGGGGTTCGGAGCGGAAGCGGCCGTGCCAGCCACACGCGAGCTGTACGCGGCCTACTTCGGCCTTCGTGACCGCAGAGGAGGGTGAGATGTTCCGGATCGGCCAGACGCTTCGTGACGTGCGGGAGAGCCGCGGCCTCGAGCTCGACGACGTCGAGCAGGCGACGATGATCCGGAGGAGGTACCTGGCCGCGCTCGAGGCCGAGCAGTTCGACGTCGTTCCCGGAAAGGCCTACGTTCAGGCCTTCCTGCGTGAGTACGCCGAGTTCCTCGGCCTCGACCCGGCGCCGTTCCTCGAGCAGATCGAGCTCGAGCTGGAGGAGCCCGAGCCGGTTCCGTTCGCCCCGCCGCCGGTGAGGCGGCGCTCGCCGGAGGGCCGGTGGCTGCTCGCGCTCGGCGTCCTCGCCGGGCTGGCGACGGCCGGCCTCCTGGCGTGGAAGTTCGGCGGCGGCAAGGAGGCGGGTGTGCCCCTGACCGTGCGGGCGGCCCCGCCCAGGACGCCGACGAAGCCGGCCCACCGGGCGCCGAGTCACGTCTCCCGCCCCGCGGCCCCGGCCGGGCCGCATCTGCGGCTGACCGCGGCGCGCGGGCCCGTCTGGCTGCTCGTGCGCCGGGACGGCGCGGACGGCCCGACGATCTTCGAGTCGACGCTGCAGCCGGGCCGGTCGGTCTCGTTCGGACGCCGGACGCTCTGGATCCGGATCGGGGCGCCCTGGAACCTGGACGTGCGGCTCGACGGACGGCCCGCCGGGCTCCCGCCCACGTCGCGACCGGCGAACGTGCTGGTCCCTGCCCACGGCCGGATCGAGGTCTCCTGACGGCGATGACTTTCGGTGCCGCCCCCGGTCCTAGTCCCGTCCACAACCTCAGGAGGACGTGATGCCGAACGTCAGCTTCGACGTGTCCGTCTCGCTCGACGGCTACCTCGCCGGGCCGAACCCGCGGCTGGAGGCGCCGCTCGGCGACGGCGGCGAGCAGCTCCACGAATGGGTGACCAAGCTCGCCGCCTGGCGGAGGCCGCACGGCCTCGAGGGCGGCGAGGAAGGCGCCGACTCGGCCGTGGTCGAGGAGAGCGTCGCCGGCGTCGGCGCGTACGTGATGGGCAGAGGCATGTTCGGCGGCGGCGCCGGTGCCTGGGGCGACGAGCTCTGGCGGGGCTGGTGGGGCGACGACCCGCCGTTCCACGTCCCGGTGTACGTGGTCACCCACCATCCGCGCGAGCCGCTGGTCATGGACGGAGGAACGACCTTCTTCTTCGTCACGGACGGGGTCGAGGCGGCGGTGGCGCAGGCGAAGGCGGCGGCGGGCGACGGCCGGACCATGATCGGAGGCGGCGCCTCCGTCGTCCAGCAGGCGCTGAACGCCGGGCTCGTCGACGAGTTCCAGCTCCACGTCGTGCCGGTCCTGCTCGGCGGCGGCATGCGCCTGCTGGACGGGATCGACCCGACCCTCCGGATCGAGCTCGACCGCGTGCTCGACTCTCCGGCGGTGACGCACCTGCGCTATCGCGTGCTGCGGTAGGGCCTGCGGTTAACGTGTCGGGCCATGCCCGACGTCGTCACCATGGACAAGATCGTCTCGCTCTGCCGGCGGCGCGGCTTCGTCTTCCCGTCGTCGGAGATCTACGGCGGGCTCGGCTCGGCCTACGACTACGGCCACTACGGCGTCCTCGCCAAGAACAACGTCAAGGCGCGCTGGCTCGAGGCGATGGTGCAGGAGCGCGACGACATCGTCGCCCTCGACTCGGCGATCATCCTCAATCCGCGCGTCTGGGAGGCGTCGGGGCACGTGTCCGGGTTCAGCGACCCGATGGTGGACTGCCGCACCTGCAAGCTCCGCTTCCGCGCCGACCACATCGACGACCCCGAGCACGACGAGGTCCGCTGCGGCCGCAAGCCGAGCAAGCGGCCCGGCCAGGCGCCCGAGTGCGACCTGACCGAGGCCCGCCAGTTCAACCTGATGCTCTCGACCCGGATCGGCGTCGTCGAGGAGGACGCGTCGCTCGCCTACCTGCGCCCCGAGACGGCGCAGGGGATGTTCGTCAACTTCAAGAACGTCCTGCAGCTGGCGCGGAGGCGCCCGCCGTTCGGGATCGCGCAGATCGGCAAGTCGTTCAGGAACGAGATCACGCCGGGGAACTTCCTCTTCCGCACGCGCGAGTTCGAGCAGATGGAGATGGAGTTCTTCGTGCCCCCGGCCGACGCGTCGCGGTGGCACGAGTACTGGATCGAGGAGCGGCGTGCCTGGTACCTGCGCTACGGCCTGCGCGAGAGCCACCTTCGCGTTCGCGCGCACGGTCCCGACGAGCTGTCGCACTACTCGAGCGCGACCAGCGACATCGAGTACCTGTTCCCGATCGGCTGGTCCGAGCTCGAGGGAATCGCGAACCGCGGCGACTACGACCTGACCCAGCACTCGGAGCACTCGGGGACGAAGCTCGAGTACGTCGGCCCCGAGGGCGGCGAGCGCTACGTCCCGCACGTGATCGAGCCCGCCGGCGGCCCTGACAGGGCGCTGCTCGCGTTCCTCGTCGACGGCTACGACGAGGAGGAGGTCGCCGGCCGGGAACGGACGGTGCTCCGCCTCCACCCGCAGATCGCGCCGATCAAGGCCGCGATCCTGCCGCTGATCGCGAAGGACGCGGGCATGGTCGCGAAGGCCCGCTCGCTGTACGAGGAGCTGCGGCGCGACTTCATGGTCGAGTACGACGAGGGCGGCGCGATCGGCCGGCGCTACCGCCGCCAGGACGAGATCGGCACCCCCTTCGCGTTCACGATCGACGAGCAGACGCTCGCGGACGACACGGTGACGATCCGGGACCGCGACTCGCTCGCCCAGGAGCGCCTCGCGCTCGGCCGGGTGCGCCAGCACCTCGCCGACGTGCTGAGGAAGCCCTGGCGGACGCCGAAGGCGGACTAGTCGAGGAAGAAGTCGAGCGGCGCGCCGATCACGATCTCGAGGATGTGGCCGATCACGTAGCCGGCGATGCCGCGGTCCTCGGTGTCCCGAGCCGCGCGCCGGAAGCCGAAGCGCAGGGCGTCCTCGATCGTCTGCCGGTCCGAGCGCACGCGCTTCGTCCCGGCCGCCGGGACGAACGACAGGACGAGCTCCTCGCGGCTCGTGTGTAGCTTGCACGCGGCCCCGTTGAGCCCGCTGAGCGCAAAGCGCTGCACCTCGCCGTCGAGACCGCCCCCGGCGAAGGCCGGCTTCGACGTGCACGGATCGGCCAGGTGCGGCTTGCCGAACGAAAACGCCCCCAGCGCCAGCTCGACGATCAGCAGGGCGACCGCAGCGCCGACGAGGACGACCAGGCGCCTCACGGGGCCGTCCCCAGGCGAAGCGCGGGGATCGCGGCGAGCAGCGCGAACAGGGCGGCGAGCCCGAACGAGGAGCGGAAACCGCGGGTCAGGGCGGAGCGGAGGGTCACGAGCAGTGAGTCGCGCGCCTCCCGCACGTCGTCGTCCGTCCGCGCACCGGCATCGTCGAACGGCTTGGCCAGGTCGGGCACCTCGCCCTTCGGCGCCTGCTCGAGCGCGTCGCGGAGCGCGAGCGCGATCGGGACCTTCTTCCGGAGCGGGACGTTCGCGTCGAGGACCGCCTTCGTCCCGCCGACGAGCGCACGCTCTCCCGCGCCGTCGAGGGCGCCGGTCAGGAGCGGCGCGACCAGCGCCAGGGCGAGCACGAACCCGGCGTGGCGTGCCGCAACCGTCATCGCGCTCGAGCGGACGAGGCCCGCCTCCCCGTCGAGCGAGGCGCGCGTCAGAACGGGCACCGCCAGGCCGATGCCCGTGCCGCAGAAGGCCAGCGACACGGCGACGAGCGCGTTCGAGACCCGCGGCAGGAGGGCCAGCGAGGCGAGCCCGGAAGCGAGGAGAACGGCCCCTCCGCCGGCCGCGGCGAGCGGGGTCAGACCCCGGCCGACGGGCCGCGTCAGGATCGTCGCCGCCGGCAGCGCGCTGACGACCAGGGCGCCGACGATCGGATCGAGCCCCCAGACGGTGATCACGAGCAGGACGGCCAGGAACAGCGCGCCGACGAGCGCGGCGAACACGAGCCCGAGCGCGACGTCGGCCGCCAGGGCGGCTCGCCCCCGCCGCCGCGTCCCCTCCACGCGGAGCGTGCTCGTCCCTCCGGTGGCCAGGAGGGCCGCGCCGGCGACCGGCGCCTGCACGACGAAGATCGCGCGCCAGTCGGCGAGCTGGGTCAGGACGCCGCCGAGCACCGGTCCGACGGCGGCGCCGACGAGCGCGACCGTCGTCCAGAGCGCGATGCCCCGCTCCCGGGATCCGCGTAGCCCGGCGAGCAGCGACAGCGAGGCTGCGAGCAGCAGCGCTCCGCCCAGGCCTTGCACACACCGAAAGGCGATCAAGGCGGGCAGGCTCCACGCAGCAGCGCAGCCGGCCGACGACAGCGTGAAGAGCAGGAGCCCGCTACGGGCCAGCCTGCGCGCCTCGAGTCGCCTGGCCCGGAGGACGAGGACGAGCGAGACGAGCGCGACGACGACGTTGTACGAGGTGATCACCCAGGAGACGCCGACGATCGAGGTGTCGAAGGCGCCGTAGAGGTCCGGCAGCGCGAGGACGACGATCGAGGAGTCGGCGAACGCAACCGCGACGGAGGCCGCGACGGCCGCCGTCAGCAGCGTCTTCCTAGCCAGGTGCCCGCTCCATCACCCGCTCCGACGGCGGCCCGAATCCGAAGCGGCGGTACAGGTCGTGCGCGTCGGCGGTGTGCAGGAACCACTTCACGCCGGCGAGCGGGCCGTTCTCGACCATCTCGCGCACGAGCTCCACGCTGAGGCCGTGTCCGCGGTGACCGGGCAGCACGTACACGTCGGCCAGGTAGGCGCACGCGACGCCGTCCGAGAAGGCTCGGGCGAAGCCGACCTGTCGCCCGTCGCGGTAGATGCCGACGACCCGGGTCGCCTCGCGGACGAGCCGCTCGACCGTCTCCAGCGGCCTGCCCCGGGCCCAGTAGGACTCGTTGGCGAGGTAGTCGTGGACGGCGTCGGTGTCGACGCGGCCCGGGTCGTCGTCGAGCTCGTACCCGCCCTCGAGGACGCGCTTCATCCGGCCTTGAGCGTTCGCAGCCGGAAGCCGCCGTGCTCCTCGTACGACGACGTGATCACGGCGAGCACGTCGCGCGCGCCCCGCGACGTCAGGCTCGCAGCGTGCGCGTCCGCGAGCGGGCTGCGCAGCAGCGCCTCCATCCCGGCGAGACCGTCGGCGGACAGGGCGAGCGTGCCGGCGCTGCAGCTCCTGCAGACGGTTCCGCCGGCCCGGGCCGAGTAGCCCGCGAGCGGGCCGTCGGCGCCGCACTCGGCGCAGCTGCCGACGTGCGGCAGGTACCCCGACAGCCAGAGCAGCTTCAGCTGGAACGACAGTCCGAGCGCGTCCAGCTCCGACCGGGGGCCGGATGGGGCCTCGTCGAGCAGGTCGAGGAACCGCGTCAGCGCGCCGAACGCACGCTCGTTCCCCTCCTGCTCGGTGAACAGCCGCAGCATCGCCTCGGCACCGATCAGGCCGACGGCGAGACGGTAGGGGTCCTCGCGCGCCGCACGATGCGACCGGACGAGCTCGACACCCGTGACCGTCTGGAGCTCGCCGCTCCCCTGGTGGAGCAGGATCTCGACGTGGCCGAGCGGCTCCAGGCGGCCGCCGTAGCGGGATCTCGTCCGACGGACGCCCTTCGCGATCGCGCCCACACGCCCACGGTCGGCGGTGTAGAGGTGCAGGATCCGGTCGGCCTCGGCGAAGCGCAGCGAGCGCAGCACGACCGCCTCGGTCTTGTACGTCCGGCCCACATCTCGAGTCTAGTCCGGGCGGAACACGTTCCTGTCCCCGCGTCCCGCCGGAACGATCGGTCGGCCGTTTTCGTTGGAAGAGGTGTGCGGCGGATCGCGATCTACACCACGCGCTGGTGCGGCTACTGCGTCCGCGCCAAGGCGTTGCTGGACGCGCGTGGGATCCCGTACGAGGAGATCTCGCTGGACGACGACCCCCACTTCCGCGAGCGGCTGCTCGAGCTGACCGGCGGCTGGACGGTGCCGCAGATCCTCGTCGACGGAGAGCCGATCGGCGGCTACGTCGAGCTGGTGGCGCTCGACCGGAACGGCGAGCTCCAGCCGGCGTAGCCTCAGCGAGCAGCGGCGCGCGGGGCCGCGCGCGCACGCGTCCCTGCTGCGGCGTGCGAGGCACGAGGCAGCCGGCAGGCGAGGATGTCGGTGCCTTTTCCCTCCTCGATCATCGTCTCGAGGCTCTCCACGGGGGCGAAGGCAGGCTCTCCCTTGCTTCGCAGGTCCAGGATGTGCGTGTACGAAAGGGCGAGCACGTCGCTCAGCCCGTCCGTGCCGCCGCCGAGGTGAAGCAGCTTGGGGTTGACCTCCATGACCAGCGGGATGTCGAGGCGGAGCAGCCGAGACGCTCCTTCCAGCACCTGGCGCTCGTGTCCCTCAGCGTCGACGAAGAGGAAGCCCACCTCGTCGGGGCCGACGACACCCTGGTCGATCAGGTCGTCGAGCCGCCCCAGGCGGATCTCCTCCGTCTGGCCGCGCGGGAGCTCCGCGGGTTGCAGCACGCGTGCCTTCCGGCTGCCGCCGAGCGTGTCGATCGTGCCGGAGCCCGCGCGGTTCGACATCGCGAGCTCGAGGGGCGTGACGAGGTCCTCGAGCCCGTTCAAGACCAGGTTCGCGCGGAGGATCCGCACGTTCCGCGGCAGCGGCTCGCACGCGACCACGCGGACGAAGCCCGCCTCGAGCGCCGCCAGCGTGGTCGTTCCGATGTTCGCCCCGACGTCCACGAAGGTCCGCCGTCGCACTTCGATCCCGCTCCGCTCCAGAGCCGTGAGCGCGCGCTGGAGCACGGCCTGCTCCTTCAGCTTCTGCCGCGTGAACTGCTTGCCGTGCGTGGGGTCGTCGGTCGCCAGCACGAACAGCTGTCCGTCGTGCTCGGCGACGACGTACGGGACGAAGTCCCGGGCGACGCGGAGGAACCGCTCGCGGCTCTCCGACCCGTTCGTCAGCCGGTCGAGGATCCCGAGGTTCACGGCGCCCCGCATCCGTTCCGTCAGCCGCTCCCAGAAAGGCACGGAACCTCCCTTACCCGGATCGGTCACTTCTTGATCGTTCCGGATGGCGCGGTGCGCCGGTGCCGTCGCTTCCACGCTTCCGGGGTTCTGGCGCGGCCGCCGGATCCCTGCGCTCGACCCTGGCATCCGGGGCAGAAACACGTGCCGCGTCCGCCGGCCCGCGTCTTCTCGATCGGCGTGCCGCACCGGTCGCACGGCTCGCCAGTCCGGCCGTACACGCGGAACTCGTGCTGCATCCGGCCGCCCGCGTAGGTGCCGTCGCCGAGATCGGCCCCCTGGCGCAGGATGCCTCGGCGGAGCGCCGCCCGAACTCCCCGGCGCAGGGCCGCGACCTCGTCCGCGGACAGCTCGCCGGCGGGGCGGAGCGGGTGGATGCGCGCATGCCAGAGCGCCTCGTCCGCGTAGATGTTCCCGAGCCCCGCAACCGTCCGCTGGTCGAGGATCGCAGCCTTGACCGGCGCGCGCCGTCCCGCAAGGCGGCCGGCGAGGAACGAGGCGGTGAAGCGCGGGCCGAGCGGCTCGGGCCCGAGCCTGACCGCCAGGTGGCGCTCGGCCTCGTCGGCCTCGAGCAGGAGCCAGGTGCCGAAGCGCCTCAGGTCGCGGTAGGCGATTCTCGTGCCGTCCTCGAGCTCGAGCAGCGCCCGCTCGTGGCTCGCCGGCTCGTACCGGAAGCTCCCGGTCATGCGCAGGTGGACCAGCAGCACCTGTCCGCTCCGCAGCCGGACGACCAGATACTTGCCACGCCGCTCGACCGTCTCCACCTGCTCGCCGGAGAGCGCGGCCGCGACCCACGCCGGGTCGTCGGGCCGGGTCAGGCGCGAGTCGTCGATGCGTGCGGCCGCGATCCGCCGGCCCTCGAGCCGCCCGGCGAGCCGTCCGCGCTCCGTCTCGACCTCGGGAAGCTCAGGCACCGATCACGTCCAGCACGATCTTCCGCGCCCGGGGCGGCTCCTCGCCGACCTCGTAGGCGGCCAGGATCGCGCTGGCCGCCTCGTCGGCGGCCGCGTGGTCGCGTGCGTGCACCTCCGCCAGCACCTCCCCGGCCTCGACCGCGTCGCCGCGCTTCTTCCGGCAGAGGACGCCGACCGCGTGGTCGACCGCGTCGTCCTTCGTCGCACGCCCGGCGCCCAGGTGGAGAGCGGCGAGGCCGACGTCGATCGCGCCCAGGCGCTGCACCACGCCGCCTCGGGGGGCGAGCACCTCCCGAACCACGGCCGCGCGCGGCAACGCGTCGACGTCCGGATCGCCGCCCTGCGCCCGGATCCAGCGCTCGTACGCCGCGAGCGCCGAGCCGTCCTCGATCGCCCGCCTCGCGCGGTGGAGCGCCTGCGCCTCGTCGATCCCCAGATCGGAGAGGGCGAGCAGATGGGCAGCCGACGCGACGACCAGGTCGGCAAAGTCCGGTGGGCCCTCGCCGCGCAGCGTGGCGACCGCCTCGCGGATCTCGAGCGCGTTCCCCACCGCCTGCCCGAGCGGCTGGTCCATGTCGGTGAGGAGGCACACCACGCGGCGCTCGGCGCGCCGGCCGAGCTGGATCATCACCTCGCCGAGCGCCTGCGCGTCCTCGAGCGTCTTCATGAACGCTCCGTCGCCCACCTTGACGTCGAGGACGATCGCGTCGGCGCCGCCGGCGATCTTCTTGGACATGATGCTGGCGGCGATCAGCGAGATGTTGTCGACGGTCGCGGTCACGTCGCGCAGCGCGTACAGCCGCTTGTCCGCCGGGACTAGGTTCGCGCTCTGGCCGATGATCGCGATTCCGATCTCGCGCACCTGCCCGACGAACTCGCCGGTCGTCAGCTCGACGCGGAAGCCGGGGATCGCCTCGAGCTTGTCCAGAGTCCCGCCCGTGTGCCCGAGGCCGCGCCCGCTCATCTTCCCGAACGGGACGCCGCAGGCGGCGACGATCGGGCCGACGGCGATCGAGGTCTTGTCGCCGACGCCGCCGGTCGAGTGCTTGTCGACGCACGTCCGGCCGATCGCCCGGCCGAGCTCGATCGTCTCGCCGCTCGCGATCATCGCATCGGTCAGGGCATGCGTCTCTGCTCCCGACAGCCCCCGGAAGTACACCGCCATCAGGAACGCGGCCATCTGGTAGTCGGGGACCTCCTCGCGGGCGTAGCCGAGGACGAGCTCGCGCAGCTCCGAGGCGGAGAGCTCCTTGCCGTCGCGCTTGCGCTCGATCAGCTCCGCGGGGCGGATCACGGCTCGCAGACGAAGACGACGACGTGACGGGACGCGCGCAGCGGGCCCTCGAAGAACGGAAGCTCGTCGGCGAGATGGGCCCGGCTCGTCGAGGCCGCGACGTAGCGGCGCGCGGCGTCCCAGCTCTCGAAGGTGACGGTGCCGCGGACGTCGCGCCGCTCGACCAGCGTGAACCAGCGCAGCAGCGGCCACTCGCCGTTCTCGGCGCTGAAGGGATGCTCGCGACGGGCGCGGTCGCCGAAGAGCGCCCACAGCTCGGCGAGGTTGTGCTCGCTGTTGGTGACCGCCACGAGCCGCCCACCCGGGCGCAGGACACGCCGGAGCTCCCGCACGCCGCGGTCGACGTCGGGCACGTGGTAGAGCATCCACGCCGCGACGGCGCAGTCGAACACGCCGTCCGCGTACGGCAGGTCTTGCACCTCGCCGACGACCGTCTCGATCCCACGCGATCGGGTGAGCTCGACCATGCGCGGGGACTGGTCGACCGCGTGCACGCGCGCGCCGAGCTCGCGAGCGATCCGCTCCGCAAGCTCGCCTCTACCCGACCCGACCTCGAGGACGAGCCGAGGCACTGCCTCGGCAACCGCCTCGAACGCGACCTGCTTCGGGTCGGGCCCGGCCGCCGAGTCCCACGCCGCGGCCCGCACGGCGAATCTCGTCTCGTCGGCGTACTCGCGCCGGACGAGCGCAGGGTCGTTCAGGGCAGCCAAGCTCAGACCGTGGTGGTGGTAGGGGTTTCCGCCGCCGCGACCGACATGGCGGGCGCGGCTCGTTGCGGATCATGAGGTGCGAGACGGGTTGGGGAGGGGGGTTCGTGGGGGGAACCGGCCGTTCCCCCCACGCGAGCGAGCTCGCGCGGAGCGCGGCGAGCGGTCATACGATTGGCTGTCCCGGCAGCCTGCGGCCGGGCGCCTTGCCGCCGAGCCAGGCGTTGACCGTGGCGCCGACGTCGGCGAACTCGCCGTCGTGACGGCTGCCGTCGGCGTTCTTCCCGTGCACG
>Ga0070741_10006660_pt1 | contig 24606 bp, 17 predicted proteins | sample Coa_R1_4_FD_66440 | JGI IMG/M metagenome (GOLD analysis project Ga0070741, IMG submission 66440) | Surface soil microbial communities from Centralia Pennsylvania, which are recovering from an underground coalmine fire - Coalmine... | ecosystem: Environmental > Terrestrial > Soil > Unclassified ... | reverse complement strand
CGCTCGGCCAGTCCGACACGGTCAAGCTGGCGCGGTGATCATCGATTTGACCAGCGTGCCTTCGGTCACCTCATTGGCGTATCGCGGATCCAGCATGCCGAACTGGAGCATGGCCACGGCCTCGCGCTCGATGCGTGTCTCGTCCACTGGGCCGTGCGGGAAAACCGGCAGCGACATGAGCGCCGTCACGCCGGGTGAGAGGTGGTCGGATTCGGCCATGGCCTGCTCCACCATGCCACGCTGGGACGCCGCCAGTTCCTGGCCCGCCTCGACGGCCCGCGTGAAGGCGGCGACGGTCTTCGGGTGCGCCTTCGCCCAGGACTGGGTGGCCACGTAGCCGTCGATAGGGAAGTTCAGCGTGGCGCCTTGATCCAGATCGGAGAGGGTGACCTCGCCGTATTGTTCCTCGGCGAGCGTGACGTAGGGCTCGGCGAGGAACGCCGCCGCCCACACGCCGCTCCGCAGCGCCGCCGGCATGGCCGGGAACCCGGAGGGGTCGGTGACGAATTCCACCTTTTTCGGCGAGAACCCGTGCTCGGCCAGCAGCGCGCTGATCAGCAGCGTGCCGATGCTGTTGGTCCCGTTGACGCCGATCTTCTGGCCGGCCAGCTGTCCGATGCTGGTGACCGCGGAGCCGCCGGCCGTGGCCAGTACCCGGGAATTGGGGCCCAGCGACGATGCCTCGGCAAGGATGCGGAACTTGGCGCCTTGGGCCTCCGCGGCGATGTACGGGATATAGCTGCCTGCGCTGATGTCGACCTGGCCCGCCAGCTGGCCCGCGATCACCGCCTGGCTGCTGGCGATCTTCTCGATCGTGACGTGCAGCCCTTGTCTGGCGAACAGCCCGTCGTCCTGCGCGATATAGAGTCCGGCCAGGTCAGCCGCGGGCAGCGCCGCCACCGATATGTTCGTCTCGCCCGCCCGGCCGTCCGCGGAAAGCGCGGCCGTGCCCGATCCGCTGGTGCACCCAGCAGCCATGAAAACAATTGCCGTCGATGCCGCTATCGCGGTAACCGCGAACGACGGCACGCGAGAATTCCACGCGTGCATTATTAGCCCCCCCACCAGAGGCATTGGGTTACGAAGCACTAACCGTGCGCCAATGTCCACCCTCTCCCAAGGCGGGCATCTTGGGGTCAGATACTAGCGACTCGCGAATCGGACCGGGAGGGGATAATTCGTAATTATTCGCCCGGATTTGAGAACTTTGCTCACGCCGTGGTGCTGAGCTATGTGGGTGATGCTGGTGGTGCTGAAGCGTCAGGATGGCTGGCGTGCCGCGGACGTTCGGGGCCGCGCGCCCCTGGAGCCGGACCGCGAGCGGCGGCGGGCCAGCCGCTAGCCACGCACGGAGGGCTACCGACGCCCCGCGATTCGCCCGACTTGCCCGATGCGCCCCCATCCCGCGGCGCTCTTTCGTGGTAGAAAAGTGCTTCGTGTTGGATAAGGTGTCAGATCTGGCGCCTTATTTACCATGAGACCCTTTTCTGACATGGGAACCGTGCTCGCCTCCCTCTCGGGACGCTTAGACAACTTTGGTCACGGGAGTTGCTGGCCGGTTTTGTATCTGAGCCGCGGCACGTCGCACTTAGACACGGTCTAGTGGGCTCAACTGCGCATTTGACACGCTGCGCGGGTGGGGCTCCGTGCCGGGGTGGGGCTCCGTGCCGGGGTGGGGCTCCGTGCCGGGGGGTGCGCAACAACGACGGGGCGGTTAGAGGAGGCGGAGTTGGTGGGGGGTGGGCTTGCGGGAGCGCGGGGCGGTTGCAACGGTGCCGAGCAGGCCGGGGTCGATGGCGGCGAGGAACGCGGAACGGCCGGTGGTCTCGGCGGCGCCGTGCCTGGTCCGGCGGCCCGCGCAGGTGAGTAGCAGGGTGCCGCGGGCCCTGGTCATGCCGACGAAGAGCAGCCGCCGCTCTTCGGCGACGGCGGACGGGGTGAGCGGTCCGGCGCCGGGGAAGCGGAACGGCAGCAGGCCGCGTTCGCAGCCGGCCAGGAACACGACGTCGAACTCGAGGCCCTTCGCGGCGTGCAGCGTCAGCAGGCTGATCGCCTCGGCCCGCGGGTCGAGCGCGTCGGTCTCGGCGCCCAGGGAGATCTCGCGGCGGAAGCGGTCGACGTCGGCGCCGCACCGGCGGGCGAGCGGGGTCAGCAGTTCCCCGGCGGCGCGGATGTCGGTTACCGCGGGATCCCGCTCGCCGTACCGGGCGGCGATCGCCCGCACGGCCGCCCGCACCTGCTCAAGGGCGTCGCCGGCCGCGCCGAGGCGCATTTCCCGCACGATGTCCGTGACCCCCGCGCGCCGGGCGAGCAGGTCGTGCGAGCGCCGCTGGAACGGGAGGCCGGCCCTGATGAGCGCCTGGCACAGCGGACCGGCCTGCGCATCCGCCCGGTACAGGATGGCGATGTCGGCCAGCCCGGCCTTGGCGTGCTCGCGGCTGTCGGTCCGGCCGCTGTCCAGCGAGTGGAACGACGCGCCGCCGAGCAGCCGGTCGATCGCGGCGGCGATCCAGGACGCCTCGGCGTGCTCGTCCTCCGTCTCGTGGCAGATCACGGCCGGGTCCGGCGAAGTATCCGAAGAATCGGAGTCGGCGCGCGCGGCGGTCGCCACCCGCCCCGGCACGAGCGTCGACGGTGCGATCGCCTGCATCGAGGCGGCCACGATCGCCGGCCGCGACCGGTAGTTCGTGGTGAGCCGCGCGGTGGTGGCCGTCGGGAAGTCTTCGGTGAACCGCAGGAAGAAGCCGACGTCCGCGCCGCGGAAACCGTAAATGGCCTGGTCGGGGTCGCCGATCGCGGTCAGCCCCGCGCCGTCGCCGGCCAGCGCGCGGAGCAGCGCGTACTGCACGGCGTCGATGTCCTGGTACTCGTCCACGCTGATCCGCGGCCACCGGGTGCGCAGTTCCGCCGCGACGGACGGGTCACCGGCCAGCAGTTCGGCCGGCAGCTCGACCAGGCCGTCGAAGTCGATCTGCCCGCGGGCCAGCAGTTCCTTGCGGAGCGCGAGCTTGCCCTCGGGATCCTCGGCCAGGCCGGCCAGCAGCGCGCGCCCGTCTCGTTCGGAGCCGGCGAGCTCGGCCGCGACGGCGAGCCTGGCGGCCTCGTCCGCGACCGCGAGCACCGGGGGCAGCCCCGCGGCGCGATGATGGTCGCGCAGGATCCGCTGGCCGAGGCCGTGGAACGTGGTCACGGTGATCTGGCCGGCGTCGGGCCCGCACAGGACCGAGAGCCGGTCGCGCACTTCGGCCGCCGCCCGCCTGGTGAACGTGACCGCGAGGAACTGCCGGGCGGGCACGCCGCCGTCGGTGATCTGATGCGCGATGCGATGGGTGAGCGTCCGGGTCTTGCCCGTCCCCGGCCCCGCGATGATAAGCAGCGGCCCGGCGGCGGTCGCCGCGGCACGCTGTTCGGAGTCCAGATCGTCTCGCATGGGCGTGGCTGGGACAGCTGACGTGGCCGGGATGGCGGGCGCGGAAGGGGCGGCGCGGGTCGCCGCCGCCGGGCTGGTCACCGCGAACAGCGTGTCCCCGGTTAGTTCGTCGGGCCGGAACAGCCGAATCACGCCGTACTCGCCGTCGTACCCCGCCTCCCGCATCGCCTCGCCACGGCGCAGCCGGGCGATGCCCTCGCCGAGCAGCGAGCCGCCGGCCCGGCTGAGGTCGTCCAGCGGAACGCGCTGGAGGATGCTCAGCTCCGGCCCGAGCGCGGCGACGAGTCGGCTGACCTCGGCGGTCACCTTCTTGCTCTTCGGGCCGACCGCCATGATCTCGCCGACGATCTGGGGAAGCTGAACCAGGCTGGCGAACCCCGCCGCGCCCGCCGGCCGGAACCCCAGCGGCCGGTCGGCCAACTCGGCAACCCGGTGCAGCACCCCGACGGTCAGCGGCTTCCCGCACTCCGGGCACGCAGTGCCGAGCGCACGGGTTTGTTCCGGATCGATCCGGACGCCGCATTTGCGGTGCCCGTCGAGGTGATACTTGCCTTCTTCGGGAAAGAACTCGAGCGTGCCCGCCAGTCCCGTTCCCGTCCGCAGCGCCGCCGCGATCTCAAAATAAGAAAGGCCGGTACCGAACGACGTGGCCTCGCGGCCCAGCATGGGCGGGGAATGTGCGTCCGAATTGCTGATCAGCCGGTAGCCGTCGAGCGTCGAGCAGGTCCAGTTCATCGCGGGATCCGAGGACAGGCCGGTTTCCACGGCGAAAATGTGGTCCGCGAGATCCGCGTAGCAATCCCGCACCGTGTCGAAGCCGGATTTCGAGCCGAGCACGGCGAACCACGGCGTCCACACGTGCGCGGGGACAAGGAAACAATCCGGGTCGGCCGACAGCGTTATCTCCAGCAGGTCGCGTGAGTCGAGCCCGAGAATGGGCCGGCCGTCGGAGGCCAGGTTGCCGATTCTGGACAGCGCCGTGGTGATCCGGTCCGCCGCGTCGAAGCTGGGCGCGTAAATGAGGTGGTGCACCTTCCTGGTGCGCTCGTCGCGACGGTAGATCGTCGATATCTCGACCGACAGCATGAAGCGGACCGTCCCCGCGCACGTCGCCGGCAGATCGCGCATGAGCCGCTGTTCCAGTTCCGGGCGGACGCGGAACAAACCCGGCTCGGCCGGCACGAGCGTGTCCTTCAGCTCGGCCGACCACGCCGGGTGGGTGAAGTCCCCAGTGCCGACCACGGTGAGGCCTTTGCGCAATGCGTACCAGGACAGATGCTCGATGTCGCAGTCCCTGCTGCAAGCGATCGAGAACCGCGAATGAACATGCAGGTCGGCATGAAACACGCGTCCGATCGTGCCACGGCGCGACCGCCTCGCGCAGGAATTATTTTTTCAGAACGACAGTGGTGCCTCCTCCGGTCCCTGAACTGCGCAAACGCGGAGCCCTCAAGGCCCGGTGGAGAGGGGGCCGGCGGACGGAGGACTTGACGCGGGCTCCGCGGGGCTGTCACGCTTGTTCCGACGGCACCACTGTGCCCGTTAGCTGAAGGACCTACGCGGTTGCGGCTCAGCCCCCGCGGGGTCCTTTTTCATTGGGGAAAATCGCATTCCGCGGAGGCGGCATGCCCAATTTCGAACTCAATCAAGATCTCATGTTCGGTGTGGCGTACCGCGTGCTCGGCAGCGTGGCGGACGCGGAGGATGTCGTCCAGGAGTCATGGCTGCGGTGGAACCGGGTAGACACGTCCCAGGTTGGCGACCCGCGCTCGTATCTCGTCCAGACATCCACCCGGCTTGCCCTGGACCGGCTGCGGCGGGCCAAGGCAAGCAGGGAAGAGGCCGCCGGGGAATGCGCCGAACTGTGCGAGTCGGTCTCCATGGCCATGCTGGCCGTGCTGGAGACCCTCTCCCCGCTGGAACGCGTCACGTTCGTGCTGCGCGAGGCGTTCGAGTTCTCCTTCGCCGAGATCGCGGACATCACCGGCCGGTCCGAGCCCTCGGTCCGGCAAGTCTTCCGTCGTGCTCGCCTGCACGCGCGGGAGCGGAGACCCCGGTTCCGGGATGACCCGAACGTCCGCAAGGGCGTGACCGAACGCTTGATCGCGGCATGCCTGGACTCGGACCTCGACGCGTTGCTTGGTCTGCTCGCCCCGGGGGTCATGCTGTGGCGCGACGCGAACGGACGGCGCGGACTGCCGCGCAATCCGGTCCAGGGGGCACACAAGGTCAGCCGCATGCTGGTCAACGGCGCGCGGAATTTCACCGGATCGGCTGGCCCAGGCCAATCAATGGTCCACGTCAACGGCGGCCCCGCCGCGCTCCTTACCGTCGCGGGCGAACTGGTCGGCGTTGTCGTCCTGGACGTCGATGAGGCGACCGGCCGCGTGACCCAGATCTGGTTGATCGCTAACCGTTTCCCGCAAAAATAGTGGGCTCTACAGAAGGCGGGCTCCAATATGCCAAGGCTATGCAAGCCGTCGGTGAATGTGCCGGAACATGTCATCACAATGGAAGAGACGCTGGAATTCGCCGGCCGGGTACACACCGGTAAATCACGGCTTCCGCTAGTCCTTCGATTGATTAAGAACACCGGAGTGCGCAAGCGGCATATTGTGCAGCCGATCGAAGAGACACTCCGCCATCCTGGCTTCGAGGAACGCAACCGTATCTACGAGTTCGAGTCCAAGAAGCGGTGCCCCGAAGTCGTCGAGCAGGCCCTGGCGAACGCGGAAGTGACCGCGCGCGATATCAACGCGATCATCTACGTGTCGTGCACCGGGTTCCTGATGCCGTCGCTGACCGCATGGCTGATCAACACCATGGGGTTCCGGTCTGACACCCGGCAGATGCCTATCGCGCAACTGGGCTGTGCGGCGGGTAGTGCGGCGATTAACCGCGCGCACGATTTCTGCACCGCCTACCCGGGGAGCAATGTCCTGATCGTCTCCTGCGAGCTGTGTTCGCTGTGCTACCAGCCCGAGGACGACGGTGTCGGTTCGCTGCTTTCCGACGGGCTGTTCGGTGACGCGGTCGCGGCCGCCGTGGTGCGCGGCACTTGCGGCACCGGCATCGCGCTCGAGCGCAATGCCTCGTATCTGATCCCGAATACCGAGAAATGGATCTCGTACGCCGTGCGCGCCACCGGCTTCCACTTTCAACTGGACCGCCGGGTGCCCAAGACGATGGAACCGCTGGCGCCGGTGATGCGTGAACTCGCCACGGACCACGGCTGGGATATCGGCAACCTCGACTTCTACATCATTCACGCCGGCGGTCCGCGGATCCTTGACGACCTCGCCAAGTTCCTCGATGTCGAAGCCAAGATGTTCCGCCAGAGCTGGGAGACGCTGACCGAATACGGCAACATCGCCAGCGCGGTCGTGCTCGAGGCGCTGCGCAGGCTGTTCGAGGACGATCCGCCGATGACGGGTGCGACCGGCCTGATCGCGGGCTTCGGCCCGGGCATCACCGCCGAAATGGCGCTGGGCACATGGATTGAGCGGGACTTCGCGTGAACGGCCTCATCGTCCCGCCCGGCCAGGGCCGCAAGCTCATCACGAAAGCGCAGGAGGTCACGTTCAAGGTGACCGCCGCGCACGGTTCCTCCGCGTCGTGCTTCGAAGTGGTGGTGCCACCAGGTTTCGATGTCGGGGCGCACACCCACGGTCGTTCGGAAGAATTCTTTTACGTTTTGTCGGGCGAGCTGGACGTGCTGGCCTTCGAGCCGGTCGACCGCACGGCGCCGAGCTGGCGCGACTGGGCATCCGCCGATGGCGGGCGGGTGGTCCGCGCGGGCGCGGGCAGCTGCATGTTCGTTCCGCCGCGATGCCCGCACGCGTTCATGAACCCCACGGCCGAGCCGGCCCGCATGCTGTTCCAGAGCTCGCCGTCCCCCGATCATGAACGCTACTTCGAGGAATTGTGCGAGATCTTCGCCGGCGGCCAGGTGGTGGATTCGCGCGCCGTGCAGCGGCTGCGCGACCGGTACGACGTCAACCAGATCACTCCGCTGCGCCACGGGCCACCCGGGTGACCGCGATGGACACGATTCCGCTGGTGCACGCCAGCCTGGGCGAGCGGGAACTGGCCGCCGTCGCGGAGGTGTTCGCCTCGGGCTGGCCAGCCGGGCAGGGCCCGCGGGGCAAGGCGCTGGAGCGGGACCTGGCCGAACGCTACGGTGCCGGCGGCGCGGTCGCGCTGAGCAGTTGCGGCGCCGCGCTCCACCTCGGGCTGCTGGCGCTCGGTGCCGGGCCGGGCGACGAGGTGATCGTCGCCGACTACACGTTCCCCGCGCCCGCCCACGCGGTGCGCTGCGTGGGCGCGGACCCGGTCTTCGCCGACGTGCGCGCCGATACCGGCACGATCGACCCGCGGGCGGTGGCAGGCCTGATCGGTCCGCGGACCGCGGGCGTGATCGCGGTGGACACGGTCGGCCTGCCCGCCGACTACGCGGAGCTGAATTCGATCGCGGACCGGCACGGACTGTTCCTGGTCGAGGACGCCGCATGCGCCGTGGGCGCCACGTACCGAGGTCGTCAGGCGGGTGCGCTGGCGCCGGTGGCCTGCCTGTCCTTCCACGGGCGCAAGGGTGCCAGCAGCGGTGAGGGCGGTGCGTTGCTGGCCGCCGATCCCGCGCTCGCCGCGGCCGTCAGGCTGCGGTCGTCGTTCGGCATCGAGCCCATCTTCGACCACGCGCGAGCCGCCGGCCTGCCGATCCCGGTGTTCCGCGAGACCGGCTACAACTACAAGCTGTCCGACATCGCCGCCGCGATCTTGCTGGTGCAACTGAGCCGGATCGGCGAGCTGCTTGACCGCCGCCGCGCGGTCGCGGCGCAGTACGCCGAGTTGCTCGCCGGCGAAGAGCTGCTCACGCTGCCGCGGGTGCCGGACGATCGCACCCACGCCTGGCAGTCCTACCTGGTGAAGCTGCATCCGAGCGTGCACCGCGCCGGTGTCGCCGGCGACCTGCGCGCGCGGGGCATCGGCTGCGGGCACGGCACCTGGGCTTGCCACCGCCAGCCGGTCTACGACGCCAAGCAGGAGTGCCCGGTCTCGGCGGATCTGTTCCGGCACCACCTCGCCATCCCCATGCACGCCGAACTCACCGCCAGCCAAGCCGAACGCGTCGCCGGAACCCTCCGCACCGCGCTCCGGGCGAACGCAGAGTCTCGATTGGACTGAAAAGTTGAACGCGAATACCCTCGGCCCGCATTACCGTCAGCTATACGAAAGCGAACTACTGCGTACCAAGATCGCGCTACGGCTCGCTGATCGCATGTGCTCGGACGGGTCCATCCAAGATAGGTGCCAGAGCCGTATCATCGAATCCGCACTGCTCTGGCGCCTGCTGCGAAACATCGGCTGCCTGCCGGAAATCCAGTCGCGTCTCATGCGCTATATAGAGCGCACAGACCCGGTCACCACGATCGAGCGGATAATACATCGAGCGGTACTGACCGGGCAAAGCCAGCAGGCCGAGGCCGATGCTTTCCTCGGCGGCTTCGAGCACCTCACCGGAGTGCGCAAGAAGATTCTGCTGTCAACCCTGATGACGCTTACCGGAGCATGCGGCATCGACCAGACCGCGGCCGGTCAGAAGATCGAGTACCGTGGCCACGCGGTCTGGACCGAACTCATCATGTGCGCCATTAAGATAATTCGCGACGAGGCCACCGGCGAGTCGATTCCCAGCGACCGGCAATTCCTCATCGCACTACTGCGCGACTACCCGCGGTCCCGGGTATGGCAGGGCAACGCCCTTGCTCACCTGCTGGGCCTGCACGGCCTGTTCGCCTTCGCTCCTCATGATCCGCTGCTGCGGGCGGGGGTCACCGCCCTGGCCAGTCAGCTCAATTTCGACGGCGGCGTCCCGTTCATCGTCGGCCAGGACATCTGGATGTCGGCGCTGGCCGGAATGGCCCTCACCGAATCCGGCATCGCGCCGGACGGCGCTTCCTGGCTCGGTGAATTCATCGCCGGACGACAGTTGGCGGACGGCGGGTGGGGATACGACCGGAATACCACGCAGAGCGATGTCGACGACACCTCCCGGTGCCTGGTATTCCTGCACTCACTCGACGCGTCGAAGTACGCGGACGTGCTGCGCTCCGGGCTGAACTACCTGACCGGCATGGCCGGGCCCGACGGCGGTTTTCCCACGTACCTGCGGGGCGATCGGTCCGAACCTGACCTCACCGCCGGGGCGGCTCTCGCCTTGGCGGCCGGCGCACCGCCGCGCGCTGATGCCGTGCGCCGGGCGGGCCTGTTCCTGCTGTCCGCGCAAACCGCGGACGGAAGCTTCGATCCCAGTTGGACGCGGAGCCATTCCAGTGTCGTCGCCCACGTCGTGAGCGCCCTGCGCGGACTGCGCGAAGCCGGTGCGATTCCGGCCGCGCAGACCGAACAGGCAATCAGCAGATCCGTGCGATACCTGGTTCAGCGGCAGAACCTGGACGGCGGCTGGGGGCAGCGCGCGGGACAGGCCAGCGATGCGATCTCCACGTCGCACGCGATCGACGCGATCACCGGGCGCGCCGATGCACGCGTCCTTTCCAGAGCCGTCAGCAATCTTCTGCAACAGCGCGATCTCGACGGTTTCGCCGCACCGCCCGATCAAGTCGGCCCGCGACCCATCCCGTACGACTTCCCCATACTCGCCGATATTCACGTGCTGAGCTCGCTGAATCGCCTGCACGCACTCGCCCCCGGTAGCGACGAGATATCCAGGAGGATAGATGTCCGACCGAACTCAGCCAGAGGAGCTGTACTCGGCCATTGAGGAATCGGCTCGATTGCTGGGTGCGACCTTTTCCGGCAACCAGGTATGGCCAATCCTGAACGCGTACCGTGACTTGCTCACGGACGGCAGGATTGTTTTCAGCACACAGACCGGCGAACGCCACGCGGGAGAACTCGAATACAGCGTGCAGGTATCTGGCGGGGCCGGCGATCCGTACGCCCGCGCTCTGGCACACGGCTTTGCCGCGGAAACAGACCATCCCGTCGGCACGCTGATCTCCGACATCCGGGCGCGAATTTCTGTCGGCGAATACGCTATCGACTGCGGGATCGCCGGCGGATTCAAGAAGGTCTATGCCCTCGCTCGCGGCGTGCTCGGGATGTCAGAACTCGCCGGCATCCCCGCTATGCCGCGTGCCCTAGCCGAGAATGCAGAGTTCTTCGGCCGCTATGGACTGGACGGAGCGGCGGTGATCGCCGCCGACTACCAGCGCAACACGATGAACGTGTACTTCCAGCTCCCCGCCGGCATCGCCGGCAGTCTCGCGCCGGAAACCATTCTTTCCATGCTTCGCGACATAGGACTGCCAGCACCGGACGAACCGATGCTGAAGTACGCGTGCCAGTCGTACCGAATCTATGTCACCCTCAGCTGGGATTCTTCGGCAATCCAGCGGATCGCCTTTGCTCCGATGCCGCGTTTCGGCCTGGACCTGTCGGCCGTTCCCGTTCGGCTGGAGCCAGGAATCGAGCGGTTCATGAGCGGTGCTCCGCGCACCTACGCCGGAGAGCGCATAGGCATCGCGGCGATCAAGTGGTCGCGCGACGAGGAATGCCTTGACCTTGGCTCGTATTACCAAATTTCGCCTTCGCAGCTGAAGGCGCTGGAAAGGAATCTCCGTGACGACGACATCTGAACGTCCAGCCGCCAACGGCCTGGTTATCACCTTCGACTTCGACGAGGGCAACTTCATCCGGGACCTGATCACCACCAACGCCGGCGGTGCGGTGCCGGTGGAGAGCGCCATCGGCCCCATGGACGCGTCCATCTATATCTGGATCACCCACCTGTTCCAGATGTCGTGGTTCGACGCGCTGGCCCCCTACCACCCGACCGCGGTCGGCGTGCACTCGCGGATCCCTCGCCGCCCCGCCAGCGAGTCCGCCACCAACAAGAACAAGAACATCGCCGGCCTGTACGCCTCGTGCCAGGTGCTCAAGGGCGTGTTTGAGGAGCGGGTGCCGGTCATGCGGCAAGGGATGATCGCCCTGGGCCTGGACCCCGACGACGAGTCGGAGGACCCGACCAGCCCGGTCGGCATCGGCAACATCGCCGGCAAGGCCATCGTCAGGGCTCGCGTGCATGACGGCATGAACGTCCTCGGCGACGAGGGCCGCAGGTACAACGGCCAGCCCTACGACGACTACACCGGCTACCAGCCCGTGAACAGCGCCTACGAGCTTGTCAACCCCTCCCGCTGGCAGCCGGCCCCGGGCCCGCACCGCAGGCGAGTCGGCGGCGGGCTGCCCGGGACAGCCCCCGCCCGCGCGGGCGACAAGGGCATCTTCGTCATCCAGCGGTTCGTCACCCCGCAATTGCGGCTGGTCAAGCCCTACACGTACGACAACCCCGATCAGTTCGAGATCGTCCCGCCGGATCACACAGACCACACCAACCCCGACCGCTACAAGCGCTCGGTGGACGAGATCCTCGCGGCGTCGGCGGGGCTCACCGACGAGCAGAAGGTGATGGTGGAGTTCTTCGACAACAAGCTGGCGGGCGTCACGTTGGCGCCGCGCGCGGCCGCGATCAGCCACGATCTGGATCTGGACGGCTGGTGCCACTTGTTCATGACGACCTCGCTGGCGCGGTTCGACGACCTGATCGCCGTCTGGCACCAGAAGGCCAAGTACGACTCGGTGCGGCCGTTCAGCGCGGTCCGGCACGTCTACGGCAGCAACCCGGTGACCGCCTGGGGCGGGCCGTACCGGGGAACGGTCACGGACATTCCCGCCGACGAGTGGAGCAGCTACCCGCCCGTCGCGGACCATCCCGAGTACCCGTCTGGCTCCACGACGCTGTGCGCCGCCGAAGCGCAGGCCGCGCGGCGCTACCTTGGCGACGACGTCCTGGACTGGCGGAACGTGTTCCCCGCGGGCGCGACGCTGACCGAGCCAGGACTCACCCCCGCCAGTGACCTCGAACTGCACTGGCCCACCTGGACCGACTTCACCCACGACTGCGGCCACAGCCGGGTGTGGGCCGGCGTGCACTTCCTGACGACGGTGGACCGGTCCCTGGAGTGGGGAGCGCAGTTCGGTGACCGGGCGCACGAGTTCGTGCAGCGGTACATCAATGGCGATGTCGAGGATTGACACGTAGGGAGACGATCATGGCAACGCGGAGCGCGGCCCCCGCAGTCGGGCCTAGTTCGGGGGCCGCCGGGTACTCCAGGCGGTGGCTGATCCTCGCCGTCATCTGCACCGCCTACCTGATGGTGGGCCTCGACCTGACCGTGATGAACGTCGCGCTTCCGTCGGCGCAGAAAGCGCTCGGGTTCACCAACGCCGACAGGCAGTGGATCGTGACCGCGTATGCGCTGACGTTCGGAAGCCTGCTGCTGTTCTGCGGGCGGCTGGCCGACCGGATCGGCCGCAAGGAAACCTTCCTGGTGGGGCTGACCGGGTTCGCGGTCGCGTCCGCGGTCGGCGGCGCCTCGACCAGCTTCGCGATGCTGGTGACGGCCCGCGCCTGCCAAGGGGCCTTCGCGGCGCTGCTCGCGCCGTCGTGCCTGGCCCTGCTCGCTACCACGTTCACCGACCCGGACGAGCGGGGCAAGGCGTTCGGTATCTTCAGCGCGGTCGTAGCCAGCGGCGCCGGCCTGGGGCTGATCATCGGCGGCGCGCTGACCTCCGCCTTGAACTGGCGGTGGTGCCTGTACGTCAACCTCGTCCTGGCCGGCGTCGCGCTGGCCGGCGGCCAGTCGCTGCTGAGCAGGCAGCGCGGGACGAACACCAGGATGGATGTGCCCGGCGTGCTGCTGGCCTCTGGCGGCATGTTCTGCGTGGTCTACGGCTTCGCCAACGCGGCGACGCACAGCTGGCACACGCCCTCGACGTGGAGTTTCCTCGTGGCCGGCGTGGCGGTGCTGATCGTGTTCGCGTACTGGCAGACGCGCGCCGCGCAGCCGCTGCTGCCGCCGCGGATCGTGCTCGACCGCAACCGGGGCGGCGCGTATCTGGCCGTGCTGCTGGTCGGCACCGGGATGTTCGGCGTCCTGCTGTTCCTCATCTACTACCTGCAGACCACCGTGGGCTACTCGGCGATCATCTCGGGAGTCGCGCTACTGCCGATGATCGCGTGCACCACCCTGGCGGCCTCCGCCGGCGCGATCAGGCTGCTCCCGCGGTACGGGCCCAAGCCGCTGATCACCGGCGGCCTGCTGATCAGCGCGGGTGGCATGGCCTGGCTGACCGGAATCGGCGTGACCGCTGACTACGCGTTGCGCGTGCTCGGGCCGCTAATGGTCGTCGGTATCGGCCTGGGCCTGATCTACGCCGCGGCGCTGACCACCGGCACCTCGGGCGTGGCGGCCGAGGACGCGGGAATCGCGTCGGCGTGCATCAGCGCCGGCCAGCAACTCGGCGGCGCCAGCGGCACCGCGCTGCTCAACACGATCGCCGCCACCGCGACCGTCGGCTGGCTGCACAGCCATTTGCGAGCGCGGCCGTCCACGGGGCAACTCCGTCTCGCCGCGGTGCACGGCTACACCACCGTGTTCTGGTGGTGCGCCGCCATCTTCGCGGCCGGCGTCGTGGTCACCGCGCTGCTACTGCGCCGCGGCCCGCTCCCCACCCCCGCCGAACCCCCCGCCCCTGCGGAAACCCCCGCTGAGGCCCTGCCCGACCAAACCGAGTAACGCCGCGCGCCGCCCGCCGACGCCGTCCGAACATTATTTGCGGGCACTTACCCTCCGGGTTGGACCCTGTTGGTTTATTCCAGGGCGTGCCCGGATCGCTGGCTGCCCGGCGGGTCGGCGGCAGGCTCGATGGGCCTCGGTTAACGTGGCGGATTTTCCCTTCGTGGTAACGGGACCCTTGGGTACGAGGGTCGATCTTCCACAAAGGGGAAATCGTCCACGTTGTTGGCGGACCTGTCGTGCGCTCCTATCCCGGTAGCCACACACTGCACTCCAGACACAGGCAGCGCGCGGCCACGCCCCGCGGGCTGTCGGCGGCCGGCCCGGTCACGCGCGCAATTCGCCAACCGGGTCCGGTTTGGGGGGCAACTGTCCGCAATAATCTGACACTCTCGCAATCACGCCTGGGATATGGGGAGATATCCGATTTGCGGCGAGGTCTGCGCGCGCGGACACGTCGTTGCAGGTCGCGCGCGTGCGTTCGCGTTGCTCGCCATGATCACGAAGGGTTATACGTCCTATTGCACGTAAAACCCTTCGTGATCATGAACCAGTTGCCCGGCCGGCCGGTCCAGGGGGATTTGTTCTTTTAGGAGACACGTGATGAACCGTTCAGTGAACCGTGCGCGGATTCCTAAGCGCGGGCTTTACCTCGGGATGGTGCCGGAGCTGGCGGCGGCCAGGAGCGGGTCGACGGTGCTCACCCTTGATCATGATCTGGACGTGCTGCCCGGCGTCGGACGCCGGCTGACCGTGGCCGAGCTGGCGGGTCACGTCGATGAGCTGGCGGCCAGGCTGTACGCGGCGGGGATACGGCCGGGTGAGCGCGTCGTGATCTGCAAATCCCCGAACTTCGACGTGTGGGTACTGGCCACCGCCACGGCGCGCACCGGGGCGGTGCCCGTCATGTTGTCGCATCATCTGGACGGTCCGACTATCGGGGCGCTGCTTGACCGGCTGGACCGGCCGCATCTGCTCGCGGACGCGGACACGCTGGACGCCCTGGACGGTGTGCCGGTTGCGGACCTCACCCGGCTGGTGATCAGCGCGACCGGGTCGCGGCCTGGCGCGATACCGCTGGCCGAACTGGCCGAACTGGCCGGCTCCCGGCAGGCCGAGCCGGTCCTCCAGGGGCTCGACGAGCCTGCGCTGATCACGCACACGTCCGGGACCACCGGGCTGCCGAAGCTGGTGGTGCACACGCCGCGCACGATGCGGACCCGGCTGCGGCCGCAGCTCGTCCTGCTCGCGTTGCTCCGCAAGCGCGAGACCGTCGCGATCCATGTCCCGTTCGGCCATTCGCGGAACTTCGCGGCGATGGCGATTTGCCTGTCCAGGGCGATGCCGGTGCTGCTGGTGAACGACGCGGATCCGGACCGGGTCGGGCGCTTTTTCGCCGAGCACAAACCGGGGCTGATCGAGGCGCTGCCCGGCTCGTTCCTTGCCTGGGAGGGGCTGGCCGACGACCCGCGGCGGCCGTTCGCGTCGGTGCGATGCTTCAGCAGCACGTTCGACGCGATCCACCCGCGCACGATCGGCCGGCTGCTCGGGTCGTCGCGGCGGCGGGCGCCGATGTTCTTCCAGATCTACGGGCAGAGCGAGGTCGGCCCGGCCATCGGGCGCCCGTACTTCCGCCGATCCGCGCACCGGATGGACGGCCGCTGCGTCGGTTTCCCGATGCCGGGCGGCCCGCGGGTCCGGGTGGTGAGCCGGAACGGCGCCCGGCCGTCCAAAGCCAACCCCGGTTTCATCGAGGTCCGGTGGCCGGGCCTGCTGCACGCCTACTTCGGCGAGCGGGACAAATTCGAGGCCAGCATGCGCGACGGCTGGTGGCGGATGGGCGACGTCGGCTACCGCACCAGGCTCGGCTGCCTGCACATGCTCGACCGGGAAGTGGACGTCATCCCCGGCGTCGGCAGCACCCTGGAGATCGAAGACCTGCTGTTGAGCAGGCTGGACGAGCTGGCCGAACTCGTCGTCGTGCTCGGTCCGGAATCCGCGGCGATCCCGGTGATCTGCACCGCCCAGGACCGGCCGCTGGACCCCGGCCGGTGGCGCGCCGCCGCGTCCGACTTCCCCCAGCTCGGCGACCCGGTCCAGATCCCGCTCGCGGAACTGCCGCGCACCGCCACGTTGAAGGTGCGGCGCATCGAGCTGTCCCGCCGGGTCCACGAACACCTGGAGAAGCAATGACACCGCAAGCCGTACTCGCCCGGTTCCGCGAATACATGGTGGGGCCGTCGCGCTTCATGACCCTGCTGTCCTGCTTCGAGCTTGGCGTCATCGACGCGATCAGGGACAGCCCCGGGATGACCGCCGCCAAGCTCGGCGCCGCCGTCGGCGCGAAGCCCGACGCCGTGGAGCAACTGCTGCACCTGCTGGTCAAGGAGGGTTTCGTCGGCTACGACGAACAGTCCGGCGGGTACCGTCTCGACGCGCTCGACGGCGTCGCCAAGACCGACCTCCAGCGGGCGCTCACCTACATGAACATGATCAAGGTCGTCGCGCTCAGGCAGTTGTTCTACCTCACCGACAGCGTGCGCACGGGCACGCTCACCGGCCTGGCGGAACTCTACGGTTCCAGCGGCACCCTGTACGGCGCCGTGGCCGAACACCCGGACCTGCGCGAGTCCTGGGCGACGCTGATGGATACCGTCACCGCCAGGATCGATCCGTGGTTCTTCGGCAACATCGACATTCCGCCGGGCGCTCGGGTGCTCGACCTGGCCGGTAACACCGGTCTCGGGGCGATTCACGCCTGCCGGCTGGCGGCGTCGCCGGGGCTCCGGGTGACCACCTTCGACCTGCCGGAGAAGGAAGAAGAGTGCCTGCGGAACTTCGCCGCGCACGACGTGGCGGAGCACTGCTCGTTCATCGGCGGCGACGTGTTCGACGAGGTTCCCCAGGGGTTCGACGTCGTGCTGATCAAGCATTTCCTGGACATGTTCGACAAGAGCGACGTGCTCAGGATCCTCGGCGGCGTCCGCCAGTCGCTGGACGCCGGCGGACAGGTCTGCATTCTGGTGCCGGTGTACCCCGAAGACATCAAAGACACCGGCAATTACAACGTCGACTTCTTCCCGGCTTTCTTCATCGGCTGCACCATGGGCCAGGGCGGCCCGCAGAAGCTGTCGACCTACCGGAGCTGGCTGGAGGAATGCGGATTCACGGTCACGAAGGCAATGACCGCGGACCCGGCCGGCATACCAGCGGACGTCATTCCCGTACCGGGAATCCTATGTGCGACCAAGGTCCGTGCTTAAGACGCACGGTCCCGAGAGTCGCGCCACTGTCGTTATGAGAAAAAAAGGAGACATCATGCGCAAGAGGACCGTGCTCGGGCTGGGCATGCTCGGCCTCGGCGTGGGGTATTTTGCCTGGTACACCCCGTACAGCGCGCTGGCCAAGGCAATTTCTGGCAGCGGTGGCGGTCTTGTCCTGCTCCCGGCGGCCGTTCTGGGTCAGCTCGTGGCCATGCCATTCTTCGTGGCCGTGGCCGGCTGGCTGCGATATCCGCGGCGGCGGGTGATCGCCGGGCGGCGGGTGCCATTTCCCACCCGGGCCACCGCCGAATCGTCGGTCTGGATGGCATTCATTGTCGGCACGACGACGCTCAATTTCACGTTTCCCGGCGCGTCGATCGTGTTCATGCTCGTGCTCATGCGCGTCACCACGCTGTTCACCGCGCCGGCCGTGGACCTGATCCGCGGACGGAGAATCCACTGGAATTCGTCGGCGGCGCTGATGCTGTGCGTGTTGTCGGCGGTCGTGGCGCTGACCGATATTCACAATTACACGCTGACCCTCGGTGCGATGCTGAGCGTCGCGCTCTACGCGATCGCGTACTACTTCCGGTTCCGCTTGATCAGCATCCATGCCAAGAGCGGTGACCTGTGGCGCGATCGCCAGTACCTGGTCGAGGAGCACATGACGACGCCGGTCACGCTCCTGGCGATGCTCGCCGTCCCGGCGCTGATCGACCAGGGGCCGTGGATGCACGCGCTGCGCCTTGGCTTCACGACGTTCCTCGGTACCCGGACGGTGGTGCCGGCGCTGCTGATCGGCGTGTGCTACGAGGGGCTGTTCGTCATGACCAGCCTGATCTTCATCAACCGGCGGGAGCTCTCGTTCGGCGTGCCGGTGCATGTGTGCGCCAGCCTGCTGGCCGGCATCGCCGCCTCGTTCATCCTGTTCGGGGCGTTCGACGAGCGGCTGCCCAGCGCCGCGCAGTACGTCGCGGCGGCGCTGGTGATCTGCGCCGCCCTGGTGCTCAGCTACCCGACGCTCAAGACCCGCGCCGGGCAGCGGCGGATCCCGCGGACGGCGGCACGGCGGCTGCTGTTCGTCTGCGGCGGGAACACCGCACGCTCCCCGATCGCGGCGGCGATCGCCCGCGCGGAGCTTGCCGACGACGTGCGGATCGCCCACTGGACGGTCAGCTGCGCCGGCGTCTCGGTCAAGTCACCCGGCACGCCGGTCAAGCCCGAAGCGGTGCGGGTGCTGCTGGAACTGGGCCTCGAAGCGCCGCTCGATCACCGGGCGCGCCAGCTCACCCCCGTGATGTGCGCCGACAGCGACGCTGTCTACTGCATGACACGCGATCACCGCGACTCGGTGCTCGCGATCGCTCCCGAGGCAGCCGAACGTACGGTCTGCATCGATCCGGACCTGGATCTGCCCGAACCTGCCGGGCACCTCGACGCGTACCGGGACTGCGCCGGCACGCTGCGGACGCTGATCCGCCGGCACCTCAGGGAGCAGGCGCGGGACAAGGCCGGCGTGCCGGGATGAGGTCGTCGCAGCCGCACCGCCAGGTCCTGCTCGCCGCGCCGCGCAGCTCCTGCGCCGGCGTGGATCGGGCCGTGCGGACCGTGGAGATCTGCCTGGCGAGGTACGGAGCCCCCGTGTACGTGCGCAAGCAGATCGTGCACAACGTCCGCGTGGTGCGGGACCTCGAGGAACGGGGCGCGGTCTTCGTCGACGACACCGACGAGGTACCGGAAGGAGCCGTCGTCGTCTTCTCCGCGCACGGCGTGGCGCCGGCCGTGCACGCGCAGGCCGAAACTCGGAATCTGCGGACGATCGACGCCACGTGCCCGCTGGTCAGCAAGGTGCACCGGGAAGCGGTCCGGTTCGCCGCCGCGGACTACGACATCTTGCTGATCGGGCACGAGGGTCACGAAGAGGTCATCGGCACCTCCGGCGAGGCGCCGGAGCACATTCACCTGATCGACGGTCCGGACGACGTGGCCAACGTGCGGGTGCGTGACCCCGAACGCGTCGCGTGGCTGTCGCAGACCACGCTGTCGGTGGACGAGACCCTCGCCACGGTGGCGGCCTTGCGCCGGCGGTTCCCCAGCCTGGTGGATCCGCCGTCGGACGACATCTGCTACGCCACGCAGAACCGCCAGGTCGCGGTCAAGGAGATAGCCGCGGCCGCGGACCTGGTCATCGTCGTCGGCTCGGCGAACTCATCGAACTCCGTCCGCCTGGTCGAGATCGCGGCCGAACACGGCGCCGCCGCGCGCCTCGTGGACTATGCCGCGGACATCGACGTGGCGTGGCTGGACGGCGTGCGCACCGTCGGCGTGACCAGCGGCGCCTCGGTTCCCGAGGAGCACGTCCAGGAGGTACTGACCTGGCTGGCCGAGCACGGCTACGACGAGGTGCGGCACGTCGAGCCGGTCACCGAGCACATGCACTTCGGCCTGCCGCGCGAACTGAAAGGAGGTCTGTCATGAGCGCTACCCCCACAGCGACCGTGACCCCTGCCCAGGCGCGCGACGCGCTGCTGGGCCGGGTCGAGGACCGGTTGCACGCGCTGCTCGCCAGCGAGACGTCCCGATGGTCCGCGGTGAACCCCCGGGCCGCGATACCGGTCCAGGTGATCGCCGCGTTGGCCGGCGCTGGCGGCAAGCGGCTGCGTCCGGCGTTCTGCCTCAATGGCTTCCTGGCCGCCGGCGGCGACCCGGCGCTGGAGCAGGTCGCGGTGGACGCCGCCGCGGCGCTGGAGGTACTGCACGCATACGCCCTGCTGCACGACGACGTGGCGGACGACTCCGCGTTGCGGCGCGGCGTGCCGACCGCGCACGCCCGGCACGCGGTGACGCACCGCGCCGCCGGCTGGGCCGGCGAGCCGCGGCGGTTCGGCGAGGCCGTGGCGGTCCTGGCCGGGGACCTGGCGCGCAGCTACGCCGACCGGCTGGCCGACGCGCTGTCCCCGGCCGCCCGCGAGATCTGGCACGAGCTGAACACCGAGATGATCATCGGCCAGTACCTGGACATCCGCGTGGCGGCCGAGCGAATCGCGGATCCCGCGCTGTCCCGCTGGATCGCGATCTGCAAGTCCGGACGATACACGGTCCACCGCCCGCTGACCCTCGGCGCGGTCATCGCCGGCCGACCGGACCTGGTGCCCGCGTTCCAGGGCTACGGGACCGCCCTCGGCGAGGCATTCCAGCTGCGCGACGACTTGATCGACGCGTTCGGCGACAGCGGCCTCGCCGGCAAGCCGACCGGCCTGGATTTCGCCCAGCAGAAGATGACGCTGCTGGTCGCGCTCGCGATGCCGCGCGATGACCGGATTGCCCGGCTGCTCGCTGGCGAGGTCACCGACGGGGCCACCGGTGCGGCCACCGGTGGGGCCACGCTCGCCCAGATCATCACCGACCTGGACGTGCGCGGTGAGGTCGAGGAGCGCATCGACCGACTGGTGGCCCAGGCCCAGGCCGAGATCGCCGCGGCCCCGCTCGACCGCGCGTGGCGGGACGAACTGGCGCGGTTCGCGGTCCAGGTCGCTTACCGCCAGAAGTGAAAGGGACTAGTCATGGCATTGCTTACCAGCATCCGCGGGCCCGATGACCTGCGCCGGCTGCCGTCTGCTGAGCTGCCCGCGCTGGCGGCGGAGATCCGCGAGCTGCTGGTGCGGACGGTATGCCGCACCGGCGGGCACCTGGGCCCCAACCTCGGGGTGGTCGAGCTGACGATCGCGCTGCACCGGGTCTTCGATTCGCCCCGCGACCGGATTTTGTGGGATACCGGCCACCAGTCCTATGTCCACAAGCTGCTCACCGGCCGGATCAGCGCGTTTGACCGGCTCCGCCAGCGCGGCGGGCTGTCCGGGTACCCGTGCCGGGCCGAGTCCGCGCACGACGTCATCGAGAATTCGCACGCCTCCACCGCGCTGTCCTACGCCGACGGGCTCGCCAAGGCGTATGCCCTGACCGGCCAGACCGATCGCGCTGTGGTGGCCGTGATCGGCGACGGGGCGCTGACCGGCGGCATGGCGTGGGAGGCGGTGAACAACATCGCCGCGGCGCACGACCGGCCGGTGATCGTCGTGGTCAACGACAACGGGCGCTCGTACGCGCCGACCGTGGGCGGGGTGGCCGAGCTGCTGAACGGCTTGCGTACCGCACCGCGGTACGAGCGCGTCCTGGACTGGGGCAAGCGGACCGTGCGGCCGACGCTGCTGGGCCGGCCGGTTTACGACCTGGTGCACGCGATCAAGGCGGGGCTGAAGGACCTGGTCGCCCCGCAGGAACTGTTCGCCAACCTGGGCCTGAAGTACCTGGGGCCGGTCGACGGGCACGACGTGGCGGCGGTGGAGTCCGCGTTGCGGCGGGCCCGCCGGTTCGGCGGTCCGGTGCTGGTGCACTGCGTCACCGAGAAGGGCCGCGGGTACGCCCCGGCCGAGACCGACGAGCAGGACAAGATGCACACCTACCGGCGGACCGATCCGGTCACCAGCGGGGGCATCCCCTCGACGTGGACCGAGGTGTTCGGCGCCGAGCTGGCGGCGCAGGCGGCGGAGCGGCCGGAACTGGTGGCGATCACCGCGGCCATGCTCGAGCCCACCGGGCTCGAGCCGATGCGCGCCAAGTTCCCTGACCGGGTCTTCGACGTCGGGATAGCCGAACAGCACGCGGTCACCTCCGCCGCCGGCCTGGCCATGGGCGGGATGCATCCGGTGGTCTGCCTGTACGCGACGTTCTTGAACCGCGCGTTCGATCAGCTGCTGATGGACGTCACGCTGCATTCCTGCCCGGTGACGTTCGTGCTGGACCGGGCCGGCGTCACCGGTGAGGACGGGCCGTCCCACAACGGCATGTGGGACCTGTCCATCCTCCAGGTCGTGCCGGATCTGCGGATCGCCGCACCAAGGGACGCGGCCACGCTCCGCCGGGCGTTGCGGGAGGCCGTGGCGGTGACGGACGGCCCGACCGTGATCCGGTTCCCCAAGGGCGCGCCCAGTGCCGACTTCCCGGTCGTGTCCGAGGTTTGCGGTGTCGACGTGCTGCGCACGGGCGAGCCGGAGGACGTGCTGCTGATCTGCGTCGGCTCGCTGGCCGGGCTGGGTCTTGAAGTCGCCGACGGACTGGGGGGTGCGACGGTCGTCGACCCGCGCTGGGTCCGGCCGGTCAACCCGGCACTGGCGCGGCTGGCCGGACGGCACCGGGCGGTCGTCACGCTGGAGGACAACGGGCGCGTCGGCGGCGTCGGCGCGGCCGTCGCGCAGTCGCTGCGCGACGCCGGGGTTGGTGTGCCGGTGCACACCGTCGGGCTGCCGCAGCGCTTCCTGAAGCAGGGCACGCGCGCGGAGGTGCTGGCCGACTGCGGCCTGATCGCGCCGGAGGTCATCCGCCAGATCAACGAACTGCTCGCTCCGCGCGAGCTCACTGCGCAAAGGATGCCGCGATGACTGTCTCCCTCGGCCTGCCGACTGCCCCTCCGCCCGTTCTTCCACAGCGGCTGGCGCCGCGCCGCGAGTCCCGCCAGGTGCGGGTCGGCGACGTTCTCGTCGGCGGCGACGCGCCGGTCTCCGTCCAGTCCATGACCACGACGCTCACCGCCGACGTGAACGCGACGCTCCAGCAGATCGCCGAGCTGACCGCGACCGGCTGCCAGATCGTCCGGGTGGCGGTGCCGTCGGCCGACGACGCGGCGGCGCTGCCGCGGATCGCCCGTCAGTCGCGGATCCCGGTGATCGCCGACATCCACTTCCAGCCCAAGTACGTGTTCGCGGCGATCGACGCGGGCTGCGCCGGTGTCCGGGTCAACCCGGGCAACATCAAGCAGTTCGACGATCGCGTCGCCGACATCGCGCGGGCGGCATCGGACGCCGGTATCCCGATCAGGATCGGCGTGAACGCCGGGTCGCTGGACAAACGCCTGCTGGCCAAGCACGGCAGGCCCACCGCGGACGCGCTGGTGGAATCGGCGCTGTGGGAGTGCTCGCTGTTCGAGGAGCACGGCTTCCGCGACATCAAGATCTCGGTGAAGCACCACGAGCCGGCGGTGATGATCGGCGCGTACCGCAAGCTGGCCGCCGCCTGCGATTACCCGCTGCACCTCGGGGTGACCGAGGCTGGGCCCGCGTTCCAGGGCACGGTGAAGTCCGCGGTGGCGTTCGGCGCCCTGCTGGCCGAGGGCATCGGGGACACGATCCGGGTCTCGTTGTCCGCGCCGCCGGTGGAGGAGGTCAAGGTCGGCATCGCGGTGCTCGAGTCGCTGGGGTTGCGCCAGCGCGGCCTGGAGATCGTGTCCTGCCCGTCCTGCGGTCGTGCCCAGGTCGATGTGTACCGGCTGGCCAACGAGGTAACCGCCGGCCTGGAAGGGCTGTCGGTGCCGTTGCGGGTCGCGGTGATGGGCTGCGTGGTAAACGGCCCGGGCGAGGCACGCGAGGCCGACCTCGGGGTCGCGTCCGGCAACGGCAAGGGCCAGATCTTCGTCCGCGGCCAGGTGACCCGGACGGTGCCGGAATCCCAGATCGTGGCGACGCTCATCGATGAGGCGCTGCGGCTCGCGGACGAAATGGCGGCCAGCGGCACCGTCGCGGGGACGCCGGAGGTCAGTGTCTTCTAACCCGTCTTGATGCAGCCCGTCTTGTTGCCCAAGGAAAGGAAACGGCCATGGAAGCCGTGCACGTCGCGATCATCTACTACAGCGCCACCGGCACCGTCCATGCGCTGGCGCGAGCCGCCGCCGAAGGCGCGGAAAAGGCCGGCGCGGAGGTGCGCCTGCGTAAGTGCGCCGAATCGGCACCGCCGGAGGCGATCAAGGCGCACCAGGCATGGCGCCGGCACCTGCGGGACACCGCGGACGTCGCCGTGGCCACCCCCGACGACGTGGCCTGGGCCGACGCGGTTCTATGGGGCTCGCCGAGCCGCTTCGGCAACCCGGCCAGCCAGTTCAAGGCGTTCGTCGACTCGCTCGGCATGCTGTGGCGGCGCGGTGCGCTCGCCGGCAAGGTGTACTCGGCCTTCACCGCCAGCGGCACCGCCCACGGCGGGCAGGAATCCACGCTGCTCGCGATGGGCAACGTGTTCTACCACTGGGGCGGAATCATCGTGCCCCCCGGCTACACCGACCCCATTCAGTTCGAGACCGGCAATCCTTACGGCACCTCTCGCCTGGCCGGCGATAGCGAGCACGACGACGCGGTTCTCGAAGCGGCCCGCTACCAGGCGCGCCGTGTCGTCGACACCGCCGCGGCGCTGAAGGCCGGCCGGCACC